>Ga0070664_100000388_pt1 | contig 32756 bp, 27 predicted proteins | sample KBSC73metaG_FD_65863 | JGI IMG/M metagenome (GOLD analysis project Ga0070664, IMG submission 65863) | Corn rhizosphere microbial communities from Kellogg Biological Station, Michigan, USA - KBS C7-3 metaG | ecosystem: Host-associated > Plants > Roots > Rhizosphere > Soil ... | reverse complement strand
GACCGGGGTCCTGCCGATCTCGCCCTCGTGCTCGCACTGGTGCACCATTTAGCGATCGGACATAACGTGCCGCTGGAGCGTATCGCCGACTATCTCGGGCGACTCGCGCGTGCGCTCGTGATTGAGTTCGTACCGAAGGCTGATTCGCAAGTTCAGCGTCTTCTTGCGTCACGCGTCGATATCTTCGAGAACTACACCCAAGAGGGATTCGAGCGTGCGTTCTCGACGGTCTTCAAGATCGAGCAAGCCGTACCGGTACAGGACTCGGTGCGAACCATCTACGTCATGCGGCGACGTTCTTAATTACTCCGAGAGGCTTCGCGCGCTCGTTCGCTACTGTCATACGGGTTGAAACCACTTCTGATCGTCTGGGGCGCGGTACACGACAACGCCCCCGGCAGCGCGCCGGGGGCGTTGTCGTTAAGCGGGTGATCTGCCTTTAGCGAATATTCATATCGGCAAGGACCGCGGAATGGTCGGACTGTGAGGACGACTTGACCCAACATGAGACCAACGGCATGCGCGTTTCGTCCGTGAACGACCGGAATATGTAGTCGAAGCGCACGCCACTATGGGTGTAGCCGTTCTGAACCGAGCCGGTAAACATCTCCCACGAATCGCTGTACTCCTTCTCCGTCGTCTGGATCCAGGATTCACCCCACCAGGAGTTGAAGTCTCCCGCCGCGATTCGCGGTCCAGAGAACCCGCGCGCCCAGGACAGGAACGCCGAGAGTTCGCGTGTCCGCTTCGCGGTGTCGGAGTAGTCGAGGTGAACATCGAAGATATTCACGTGTACTCCGCCTACGTCGATCAAGGCTCGCGCGAAGCCTCGGCCTTCGACGTTCATCTTCGATGAAGCGACAATCGGGTATCGACTCAGGATCAGCACTCCCTCACTGGTCGTCGCGGTCGTATTGTGCGGCGACCACACGGAGTACCAGGTCCGACCGGTGAGTTGCTGCAAGCGCTGAGCGTAGGTGACCGGCATGTTTTCGTTGAATGTCGCGGCCTCCTGCAGGACGACGACGTCAGGGTTCTGGCTGGCAATCAGTTGCGCCTGTCCAGAAGGGCTGCCGCCGACGTCAACGCCGCCGAAATTGATGTTCCATGTCATCACGCGGAGTGTGCCGCCGCCAGAAGTCGGTGTTGGACTTGGCGCGGGCGCGGGCGTGGGGGTGACGGTTGTTGAGCCTGCTGTGAACTCGATGGCTGACAGATTCCCGATGGCTCCCGTGCCGCCATTCGAGTCGAAGACGACTCGCATCGTCTGGACGCCGGCCGACAGAGACACATTGGCCTTCAAGTCCTGGTATGCCTGCCAGCCGCCCGTGTTCGGGACTCGCATCGGACCTGTCTTGTCGGTTCCGTTGAATTCAATGTGGAATGTTCCACCGCTGCCCGAGGAAGCCACACGGGCTGTGGCGGTGTAGGTGCCGGAGGCCGCGACATTCACCGTGTACTTCAGCCACTCGCCGGCGCCGATCCAGCCAACCGCATAGCCGCCGCTTCCGGTCGTCTGAATGTCGACGTCCGTCGAGCGGTAGGCGTTACCGGAGTTGCCCGGCGAGTTGTCGTAATACGCGACGTTCTGGCCACCGTTGTCGAAGTCTTCAGCCTGGATCCAACCAGGAATCGGCAGCGAGGTGCCGCTGAACGCGCCGCTCGTGGCGCTCGAGCCTGAAGACGAAGACGTTGGCGTCGACGTAGAAGTCGAGGACACCGTGATCGAGTTGAGATTGAGCGAGCCGGAATCGATGGAGATCCGCATTACCTGGGTGCCTGCCGCGAGCGTCACGGTCTTGCGTATCGTCCTCCACGCCTGCCACCCACCGGTGTTGGGCACGTAGATCGTCCCGGTTTCGTTCACCCCATTGAAGTGAACGTAAAAGCCGCCCCCGGTGGCTGATGCGACACGGAAATCGAGATTGTAGGTCCCCGCTGACGCAACGTCGACCGTGTAGTTCAACCACTCGCCGGGCACCGTCCAGCCGACGTCGTAGCCTCCTTCCGAGCAGGATTCGATGTCGACATCGGTCGAACGGTACTTTCCGCCCGTGTTACCGGATGTCGTATCGCGATAGGCGGTGCCGTTCGCGCCCGCATCGAAATCTTCGGCTTGGATGGTTCCAGGAAGTGTCTTTGTCTGCGCCGCGACCTGGGGCGCAGTTCCGAACAGGAGCACCGCCGCAGAAAATGCTGCGACGCACCAGCCGAGAGGACTACGACCTTCTCGCCACTGGGCAACCTGGTCACAGGAGTGCACACGTAAGCTCATCTGACCTCCACGTCAGCTCGACCGACAAGTTTTTCGGAATGGCTCAGATCAGCTTCGAGCGCCGGAAAACGTGGTGGTCCACGCCGGTCGCATCTTCAGTTCAGCGAACTGAAGTGGGCACTCGATTACCCAAAAGGCCTAGGGGAGCACGCTGATCGAGCGTAAATCCGCTGCCGCAAAGTACCTGCCACCTTCAAAACGGCTGTGAATGTTATGCGAACAGTAGATCATTCTGAGGAGATGTGCATTTTGATGACATGTCGACAGTGTTCTTGGAAGGAATTACACGCGGCGTCATCTGATGCAGCTAGATAGAGAAAATACCGGAAGGAATCTGTAAATTATGCCAGCGCGTAATCGTATACGGCTCAGTTGTCTTTTAAATCTCACACTACTCATGAGGTGCGGTACAGCCCACCCACTCGACATTTTTTGTACAGATTGAAAACACTCAACTCTACTGGTTGATCTCTTGCATTCTCATCGCACGAGATTACACGCGCGTGTCAATAATTACGTTGCTGCGGCTGAGGCACCCCCAAGAATTTGCGACGAGCGTGGCATCGTGACGCGCCTGCTTCGAAGCGTCGCGAGAATGAGCCGAGCCGAGCTATGGTCGCGCGCAACCGAGCGCGCTCGAACGATCGCCGAACGCGTCGAGACATCCACCACGCGGCGACGCTGGGATCGGGAAAGGCTGAGGTCGCGTTTATCGCACTCCGTTCCTGCAGTCGTCGCTGCAGACGCCGCACTGCGTGCGCAGGACTGGCGCTCCGCCGCGGAGTTGTTCCGACGTCACTTTTGCGATCGACGGGCTTCGTTTCCTCTCGATCCCGGCCGACGACACCAGATAGCGGCGTCGATTCTCGAACAGTTTCCCAGAGCGGCTGACGAGGCTCGCTCGCAGGGAGACAAACTCCTGGACGGCCGGAGGCACCTGCTTGGCTATGCCGACGTCCTGGTTGGCCGGTGCCAGCAGATCGACTGGCATTTCGATCCCGTCCACAATCGACGCGCGCCGCGACGGTTCTGGTCATCGGTTCCGTACCTCGATCCGCAGTTCGGTGATCACAAGGTCATCTGGGAGCTGAACCGCCACCAGCATTGGCTTGCGCTCGGCCGCGCCGCATGGCTGACCGACGATCGTCGTTACCAGCACGCCTTCCGACAGGAACTCACGGGCTGGCTCGCCGAAAACCCTCCACTCATCGGGATCAACTGGTCGAGCATGCTCGAGCTCGGCTTCCGAACGCTTTCGTGGATCTGGAGTCTCCACTTCTTTGTTGCGCTCGAGACCGAATCCAGCGACACGACGTGGCTGCTCGACATGCTGCTTGCTCTCGACGAACAGCTCAACCATATCGCCCGCCACCTGTCGACGTACTTCAGCCCGAACACTCACTTGCTCGGCGAAGGGCTTGCCCTCTACGTTGCAGGTCGCGTCCTGCCGGAGCTTGCCTCCGCTCCGCGCTGGGAAGCAATCGGACGGGACATCCTAAAGAACGAATCGCGACGACAGGTGTATCAGGACGGAGGACATGCTGAACGATCCGCCCACTATCATCGGTACGCACTCGACTTCTACCTGCTCGCTCTAACCATCGGCCGATTGACCGACGATCCCGACGCGGGCATGTTTGCCGAGGTCACATCTCGGATGGCGGGTTTCTGTCGGGCGATTGCGGGAACGGATGGCCGACTGCCGACGATCGGCGACGACGACGGCGGGTTGTTGTTTCCAATCTGCGGGCGACGACCCTTCGACGCAGCCGATTCGTTGTCGCTCGCGGCATCGCTGCTGCAGCGTCCCGACCTCACAGTCGGGGATCCGCCAGAGGAAACGCTGTGGATGCTCGGCGGCGACAGAAGCCAGCTCCGCTGGCCCACTCCGTCTCAACCTCCAGCCTCGCGATTGTTCCCCGAAACCGGTTACGCCGTGATCCGATCCCGCAATGACCACGCGGTCGTAGATGTTGGACGTCACGGCTTCTTGAATGGCGGACATGCCCACGCGGATGCGCTCTCGCTCGTCATGTCGATCGATGGGCGACCGTTCCTCGTCGATCCGGGCACATCTACCTACACGATGGATCCCGGACGCCGCGACCTGTTTCGTTCCACGGCCATGCACAATACGCTGACGGTCGATGACCGTCCGCAATCAACTCCGGGTGCCCCCTTTCATTGGCAATCATCAGCGAACGCGTCGGTTCGTTTATGGCGGACCGGGATTGGCTTCGAGGTCGTTGAGGGAGAACACGACGGATACTCGCCTGCGGTGCATCGACGCGGGGTCCTCAGGCACGCATCAGGTCTCTGGCTCATCGTCGATCATTTTCTCGGGCGCGGGCGTCATCGATTGGATCTTCGGTGGCACCTCGATTCCAGCTGGCAACTCGCGGAGGCAGAGGGCGGCACTGCACGGGTGGGTCACGGCGATGGTCACGAAGTCCGGCTCGCCTCAACTGCGACGCGACTGACACCGCTGGTGGGCGGAACGCTCGGCTGGCGAGCGCCTGAGTACGGACAGCTTGTGCCGGCCTTGACACTCGAAGCCTCGACCATTGGCACTGCACCGCTCTCTGTAGTCACGGCCATCGCGCCAGCTACGCTGGCGTCCAGGCTGTCTATCAAGACCGTCGATGTTGCCAGCAGCGCGTCCGACGCGAGGCACCGGATCGCGGTGGTTGGAGACGTCGGCGACGGCCAGTTCCTCGCACTGTTCTCAACCGACCTTTCCAATGAAGGCAGCGCCCAAGCTGGACCGGCTCAGCATATGAAGATCGCAGGCAGCGAATTCCACACCGACGCGAGAATAGCTGTGCTTCAGCTGTCGGCCTCCCGCGAACCGACATCCCTCAGCCTGATCAACGGCACGGGCGCGGACTGGAACGGCCGCGGCCCGTTCAGCGTTGGTCCGCTCACCTCGGCGGCAGACTTGCATCTCGATCGGGACGCTCTCGTTCGAGCTACGCGGAGGGCCCCGTCTAACGTAAGCGCGGAACGAACACTATGTGCGGAATAGCGGGTTTTGCGGACAAACAGGTTCCGAACGGATGGAGAGAACGCAGTGACGATGCCACGCGCGACCATGCGCTGCTCGGAGCGATGTGCGCCGCCATCCGTCACCGCGGCCCGGACGACGAGGGTCGGCGGATTATGCCGGGCGTCGCGCTCGGAATGCGGCGGCTGTCGATTATCGATCTGGCGACAGGTCAGCAGCCGATCCACAACGAGGACTCAACAGTCTGGGTCGTATTCAACGGCGAGATCTACAACTATGCCGAGCTCCGCGCGGACCTGACCTCGCGCGGCCACCGCTTCTACACGCACAGCGACACCGAAACGATCGTTCACGCCTACGAGGAATGGGGAGAGAACGCCTTCAGCCGACTGCGAGGCATGTTCGGCATCGCGCTGTGGGATGCTCGCGAGGGCGCGCTGTTGCTCGCCAGAGATCGCGTCGGGATCAAGCCGCTGCATTACGCGATCGCGGGCGGCCGTCTTTATTTCGGCTCTGAGATCAAGTCGATCCTGGCAAGCAGCGCCGTTCGCCGGGACATCGACTTCACCGCGCTCGATCACTACCTGTCGTTTCTGTACACACCCCGCGATGGTTCCATCTTCGCCGGTATCCACAAGCTGCCGCCAGGACACGTGCTGCGGTGGCACGCGGGCTCCGCCCGAATCAGCCGGTACTGGGAATTGTCACCGGCGGAAACGCTCCCCGAATCGGAAATGGACGCCGTCGAGACGCTGCGCGAGGTCTTGCGCGATGCGGTGCGCTCACATCTGATGAGCGAAGTTCCACTCGGCGCGTTTCTCTCCGGCGGCGTGGATTCGAGCGTGGTCGTCGCCCTGATGGCGGAAGCGTCGAGTCAGCCCGTTCGCACGTTTTCCATCGGCTTCGACGATCCTCACTACGACGAGCTCGATCACGCCCGCGTCGTCGCGCGTCATTTCGGCACCGACCACTACGAGTTCGTCGTCAAACCCGACGCGCTGGCAATCATCGACGACCTTATCGGGCATTTCGACGAACCGTTCGGAGATTCCTCGGCTATTCCGACCTGGTACGTTTCGGAGATGGCGCGCCGCCACGTCACGGTGGTCCTCTCTGGCGACGGCGGCGATGAATTGTTCGGCGGCTACGAGCGCTATTCGCCTCATCCGCGCATCGCGGCATTCGATCGATGGGCGCCACCGGCAAGCCGGACCGTCGCCTCGCTGGTGTGGCCGCTGCTGCCACACGGCGCGACCGGCAAGAATTTTCTGAGGCGTGCCGCGCGCGACGAGCGCGGACGCTATCTCGATCAAATCGGCTATTTCCAGGCTGATGAGAAGCAGGCATTGCTCAGCGACGACGTCCGTCGCGCGATCGGCAGTGCGGATGCGGAGGCCAGGCTGGGCGTTCATTTCAGCCGCTTCGACAGGCTGCCCTGGAACGCCCAGATGATGCACTTCGACTTCGAAACTTACCTGCCGGAAGACATCCTCACGAAAGTCGATCGCATGAGCATGGCGCATTCGATCGAGTCGCGGGTGCCGCTCCTCGACAACCGCGTCGTTGATTTTGCCGCCGGTATCCCCGCGGACCTCAAGATCAAGAATGGCCGCAAGAAACACATTCTCAAAGAAGCGGCATCGACCCTTCTCCCGCAGGAAATCCTGAACCGACGCAAACAGGGCTTCGCCGTTCCGGTCGGTGGCTGGTTTCGCGGAGACTTGCGCGAATTCTTTTCCGACGTGCTGAGCTCCCGGCCCGCCCGCGAACGCGGGTATTTCGATGGCCGATTCATCGATCGAATGGTTCGCGAGCACGTCAGCGGACGCCGCGATCACACCCTGAGACTCTGGGCCCTCGTCGTATTCGAGCTGTGGCATCGTCAATATCTCGAGCCGAGCGCACCCACGTCGTCCGCCATCACTCCCCAGGCGATCTCCGCCGCATCCTGACAGCACAATGTTGCCGATTCCCATCGCTGTTTTTGTCGATCGGTTCATTCCTGGAGGCACGCAGCGTCAGCTGATCGAGCTGCTCAGGCGGATCGATCGACAGCGGTTCCGCGTCCATCCGGTTTGCTTTTACGACGACGGCCCGTGGACTTCCCGTGTGTCGGTGCTGGGCGATCCGATTGCCAGATTTCCGATCAGCGGATTCGGGAAACCGGCCACAGCCGGCCAACTCCTGCGATTCGCTCGATGGTGCCGGCAGAACGACATTGCGGTCGTGCATGCGTGGGAGATCTATTCAAACATCTTCGGACTTTCCGGTGCCGCGCTGGCTGGTGTGCCTTTGCGGATCGGCAGCCGACGGGGTCTGGGCGGGCCGCCGGCCGTGCGACGTCTGCAGACACTGGCGTGTCGAACGGCTCACCGCATGGTCGCCAACTCGCGTGCCGCGGCGAACCAGCTGATCGAGCAGGGGATCCCCGAGCGCCGCATTGACATCATTCCAAACGGAATCGATTTGTCGATGTTTCCGATTCGGCGCGACTTTTCTCGAGCACGAACGATCACGATGGTCGCATGCCTGAGGGAAGGCAAGCGCATTGACGTGCTCATCACCGCGGCCGCGCGGATAATTGCGCGCTATCCCGACGTCCAGTTCCAGATCGTCGGTGACGGCCCGTGTCGAGAGCAACTGGTCGAGCAGGCCGCCGCGACGGGTGTGTTGCCGCACATGAGATTCCTGGGGCATCGCGACGACGTGCCGGCGATTTTGACTGCATCGGACGTGTTCGTCCTGCCGTCAGAATCGGAGGCGTCGCCCAACGTCGTCCTCGAAGCGATGGCGGCGGCTCTTCCGGTCGTAGCATCCAGAGTCGGTGGGATTCCTGAACTCGTTGACGAAGGCGTCACCGGCCACCTGGTTCCACCCGGGGACCCGGACGCTCTTGCGAGCGCACTTCTCGATCTGCTCGATCATCCGACCAAACGGGCAACGTTCGGTAGAACCGGCCGGGCGCGCATCGAGCAGCAGTATTCGTTCGACCGGATGGTGGCCCAGTTCGAGAACCTGTACGTGTTCGGCTCGGCTGGCCCCGCGAGCGCGAACGTGCGTGACTCGTCGGAACGGAATCGATGTCCGGCCTGAAATCCAATCTCAAGAGCGCGCTGATGACGACCTATCTCGCGTCCGGGATACCGGCGGCGAGGACTCGCATGTCGGCACGTCTGGGCCGAGGACGGCTGACGGTCCTCGCCTATCACCAGGTGCAGGATCCCGCAAACGACGGATCGTCGGTCGGGATTTCCAACTTCCGTCAGCAGATGGAGCACTTGCGGGAGCACTACGATGTGGTGCCGCTCCGCGAGGCCGTCGGGCGATTGACCCGAGGCCAAACACCCCAACGGCTCGTGTCGATCACGTTCGACGACGGATATCTCGACAACTCGAGCACGGCGGCGCCGATCATGCACGAGCTGGGACTGACGGCGACGTTCTTTGTTTCAACCGACATGATCGGCTCTGACAGACCGTTCCCGCACGATGCCGAGCGCGGTCGGCCGACGCAACCGCATATGACCTGGGACGATTTGCGGAGTCTCGCGCGGCTGGGATTCGACGTCGGCTCACATACCTGCAGTCATGCGGACATGGGAGCGATTCGGCTCGACCAGGCACGGCGAGAGCTCAGCGAGTCACGCGAGCGCCTCGAGATGGAATTGCAGCAGCCGATTCACATGTTCGCGTTTCCCTACGGCCGGCATCGCAACATGCGAGCGGATACCATTGCCGCCGCCCGGCGCGAATACGAGGTGTGCTGCTCCGCTTACGGCGGCCACAACCGCACGCCGATTGACGTCAGCAACGTTCGTCGAATCGTGATTTCGTCAGGCGTTAATCTTCTGGCTTTTCGAGCGCTGCTGGAGGGATGGCCCATGCTGCGGCTGACCAATCCTCACCGGGCACCCTCGCGCCAATCATTGCAAGCCTGCCGGCTCGTTGATGAGAAGACGTGATCGTCTGGGACCCAGACTCGCCAACCGCCGATACAAAGACACCCACTGCCCGCGCACGCTGCTCCATCGATAGGCTTCACATGTCTCACGGGCTTGAGTAGCCAGCTGGCGCGCCAGCTCCGGGTTGTCGATCAACCGGATCACTCGATCGGCTGCGGCTCGGGCGTCATCGCACGGCACGAGATAGCCGTGGACACCATCCGTCAGGATCGTCGGCACGCCACCGGCTGATGTCGAGACCACGGCGCAGCCGCTGGCAAACGCCTCGAGCACCGAGGTCGGCATGTTGTCGATGTCCGGCGTCTGCAGATAGATGTCCGCGTCGGCGTAGTAACGCCACATCTCGGCTGGGGGGACGGCACCGACGAACGACACGTTCCGGATCCCGCGCGCGGCGACTTCCTGACGAAGCGCCTCGCCCTGCGATCCGGCACCGACGAGGGTCAACGATGCATCCGGGTACCGGGCCTGCACGATTTCAAATGCCCGGATCGTGCAGGCGACGTTGTACAGCGGCTCGAGGTTTCGCGTGCAAAGTATCCTCGGGCGGAACGTCGGACGATCACGAAAAGCAAATAATTCCAAGTCAACGATGTTCGGGATGATCTCTGCCGGCAGGTTGAACCGTGCGAAGACTTCGTGAAGAAAGGCTGACGGCACAACGTTGGCGCTGACCCGGCTCAACACCGAGCGGGCGATTCGTGACCGCTTCAAATGATCTGGCGCTTCTCCGCTGCGATAGTTGATGACGACCGGCTTTTTCAACAGGCGCGCGATCAGCGTCGCCGGCATCGGCGCGAGCAGAAAGGACAGGTACGACGCGGAGAACACGTGAACAACGTCCGCGTGCCGCAACCTGATCAGCAGCGTCGGCCAGTAGATCAACTGAGTCAGGATGGTGCGAACGAATTTGATGTCGGCCAGACGGCGAAGCACCGCCGGCATCGGATTGATGGGAACGAGTTCCGCTTCGATCTCAGGATCTCCGTCCCACGACTTCAGGAGGCGGTGCGCTTGAACCGCCTGCCCTCCAAGGATGCGAAGCGTCGGAGCAACAATCGCAACTTTCAACCGGGTCGGCATCACCGCTGAGCTGTGCAAGTCTCGCACCCGGGGGCGGCCATAGGCGGCTAAAGGAAACGTGGCGCCCAGCAACTCTCAGAGTGGGTAACGCCCGACCCATAAACAGCACGTCAGCACCTCAGCAGCAACGCGGATTGTCCGCCACACGGGTCACACCGGTAAGTACCGTGGTCAATCGCTCCGCAGCTCGCGTGGCACCTGCCTTGCTGAGATTGCCAGCGTGACACGTCGCGCCACTGCCGTCCTTCCGACAGAAACACCTGCGCCACCACCCGACTCGAACCGACCCAAATGTAGGGCTCGACAGCGTCACGAGACGTGCCGACAGTTTGCTTCGCTGACACCGTCCCCGGTTGTCGCGAAGCTGCACGATCGTGTCGACTGTTTCGATCGGTCGCTGCGCAAGAGCTAACGGCATGTGCGGAATCGCAGGCCTCGTCTCTTCTGACGCGCTCCAACCAGAGGATCGCGAACGCGTCGTCCGAATGCGCGACGTTGCGTCGCATCGCGGACCCGATGATGCGGGTCTCTATGCCGATGATCGCGCCGCTCTCGGGCATCGCCGGCTCAGCATTGTCGACCTGGCCGCCGGGCACCAGCCGTTGGCCAACGAGGACGAGACAATCTGGATCGTCTTCAACGGAGAGATCTACAACCATCAAGCCGTTCGCGAGCGGCTCGAGTCTGCGGGTCACCGGTATCGGACCCGCTCTGACACCGAGACGATCGTGCACGCGTACGAACAGTGGGGATATTCCGCGGTCGAACATCTCCGCGGGATGTTCGCGTTCGCGATCTGGGACGCAGGCAACCAGCGACTGTTGCTGGCCCGCGACCGCCTCGGGGTGAAGCCGCTTTACTGGTGTCGCGTCGGGAGTCGACTCCTGTTCGGATCCGAAATCAAATCCATCCTCGAGAGCGGCCTCGTCCAAGCTCGCGCTCGCGAGGATGCGCTGCCCGAGCTGCTCGGAACACGGTACCTGTCCGGAACGGAGACTCTTTTCAAGGGCATCTACCGGTTACAGCCCGGCCATACGCTCGTCTACGAGAAGGGCGACGTCTCGATACAGCAGTACTGGGACATCCCGGGCCGTCAACATGCCGCCGATACGGCCGGCATGTCCGAGAGTGCGCTCGTCCGAAGATTTCGCGATCTCCTCGAGGAGTCAGTCCGCATCCGTTTGATGGCGGACGTGCCGCTGGGAATGTTCCTGTCGGGCGGGCTCGACAGCAGCGCAATTGCGGCACTGATGGCGAAGTTGATCGATCGCCCGCTGCAGACATTTTCGGTGGCGTTCAAACAGCGGGCATTCAGCGAGCTCGACTATGCGAGGCAGGTCGCGCGGGCGATCAAGGCGGACGCGCACGAAATCGTCATCGACGATCAGGACTTCTTCGGCGCGCTCCCCCGCCTGATCTGGCACGAAGATGAACCCATCGCTCATCCGTCGAGCGTTCCGTTGTACTTCGTCAGCGCGCTCGCGCGCGATCACGTCAAGGTCGTGCTCACCGGCGAGGGCAGCGATGAACTCCTCGCCGGATACGGCAAGTATCCGCGTGCCCTGGCCAACTGGCGCGCAGGCGCCGCCTACAGCGTCGTGCCCCGGCGGATCCAGGACTGGGTTGCCAATCGCGTTATCGGCCGGGTGCCAGGGACGGCCGGCCGATATGCGGCGCGCTCGTTTCTCGCGATGCCGCGGACGCCTGAAGCGATGTTCTTCGACAACTTCGCGGCAATCGGCCTCAAACGGCAAGAGACGCTTCTCTCGCCGCGTCTGGCTGCGCTGGCGACGCCGGAGCGCGCGTATGGCCCATCACGCGAGTTCTTTGACGGGCCATCTGCACAGAGCTCGACGCTCGATCGGCTGCTCTACGCCGACATGAAGACGTATCTCGTCGAACTGCTGATGAAGCAGGACCAAATGAGCATGGCGGCCTCCATCGAGAGCCGGGTGCCCTTTCTCGATCACCGGCTGGTTGAATTTGCCTCGGGCTTACCGGCACGCATGAAGCTGCGCGGATTCACGACGAAGTGGATTCTTCGCGAGGCGGTGCGCGGCATTCTTCCACCCGAGATCCTTACGCGCAAGAAGATGGGATTTCCGGTGCCGTTTGGCGTGTGGATGCGCGGCCCCTGGAAAGAGGTCGCCCGCGACGTCCTGCTCGATTCACGAAGCCGCCAACGAGGCATCATCGCTCCCGAGTCAGTGGAACGGCTGATCTCCGCGCACGCGACCGGACAAGTCAATGGCGCCGACGCGATCTGGAGCCTGCTCAACCTGGAACTCTGGTATCGCACCCATATCGACGGCGACGGCGTTCAGACGATTCCCGGCAAACCGCTGGTCGTCCCCTCGACGGCAGCCTTGAGGGCGACGGCATGAAGATTCTCTGGCTCAATGCTGGACTGCTCCTCCCGCTCGACAAGGGAGGCAAGCTGCGTACGTGGCATCTGATGCGTCATCTCGCGCGGCGGCATGACATCACCTACGTCTCGTTCGGGGATCCATCACAGACGGCGGCAGACATCAAGGGGATGCGCGAGGTCGCGTCCGACGTGGTGACGATTCCACGCACGGATCCGGCAAAGGGCACGGCACGCTTCTACCTCGACGCGTCACGGTATCTGCTCGAACCGATCCCGTACGCGGTGGCCAAGTACCGCGCTGCCGCTTATCGAGCCGAGGTTGGGCGGCTCGTCCGGACGCGCGGCTTCGACGCGGTGGTGTCCGATTTTCTTCCGCCGGTCGTCAACATGCCGCAGACGCTGCCCTGCCCCACCATCCTCTTCACGCACAACGTCGAAGCGGAAATCTGGCGGCGCCACGCAGAGAACGCGGCGAATCCAGTGACCCGTTTCCTCCTTCGCGAGCAGTGGAAGCGGATGCTGCGCTTCGAGCGCGAGTCCTTCGAACGATTCGATCTCGTCTTGTGTGTCTCCGATGCCGATCGACACACGTTCGACCGACTCTACCCGGATTCGCTGAAAGCTCCGGCGCACGTGATCAAGACCGGCGTCGACACCGAGTACTTCGCGCCGGTGGCTGAACCCGCTGCCCGTCCTTCACACCTGGTGTTCACCGGCTCGATGGACTGGCTGCCGAACGAGGACGGCATGCAGTACTTCGTGCGCGAGATTCTTCCCCGCGTCCGGCAGGCGGAACCCGACGCCACGCTGAGCATCATCGGCCGTTCGCCAACACCAGCCGTGAAGCGCCTCGCGGAAACCGCCGGGGTCGAAGTCACCGGACGAGTGGACGACGTGCGACCGCATATTGCCGAGGGCTCCGTCTACATCGTTCCGCTGCGGATCGGCGGCGGCACGCGCCTGAAAATCTTTGAAGCGATGGCGATGGGAAAGGCGGTCGTGTCCACCACGGTGGGCGCCGAGGGTCTGCCCGTGACGCCAGGGCACGACATCGTGATTGCCGATGAACCGGCGCGCTTCGCGCAAGCGGTGGTGCATCTGATTCGCGACGCTGATTTTCGTCAGCGAATTGAATGCTCGGCCCGGCAACTCGTGGTGGAGCGGTACGACTGGTCCGCCGTAGCCGAGGACTTCGAGCACGCGCTCAGACGACTCAGGAAAGACGGAGTCGCGGCATAAAAGGCAAAAGGAAAAGCGCCTGCGGCCCGAGAGCGAGCGGGGGGGCCCGCGAGCCTTGATAAATGCAGACAAGGGAAAAGACGATGAAGGTTTCAGTGTTTGGGCTTGGGTATGTTGGCAGCGTTTCGGCCGCGTCGTTTGCGGCAGATGGCCACACGGTTGTCGGCGTGGACGTGAATGCGGACAAGGTGGCGAGCCTCAACGAAGGACGAAGCCCGATCGTGGAAAAAGGGCTCGACGAGCTGATTCAGGCATCCACCGCCAACGGTGCGCTTCGGGCGACCACGAGCACGGACGAAGCGATCCACGCGACCGACCTCTCCCTCCTCTGCGTTGGCACACCAAGCCGAAAGAACGGAAGTCTCGATCTGTCATATCTCGAGCGGGTCTGCGAGCAGATCGGGGCGGCGCTGAAGACCAAGGACGACTACCACGTCGTGGTGGTCCGCAGCACGGTGTTGCCAGGGACCACACACGAGATCGTGATTCCGACACTGGAGAACGCGTCGGGCAAGAAGTACGGCACCGGGTTCGGAGTAACCGTGAATCCGGAGTTTCTGCGTGAAGGAACCGCAATCCACGACTTCAGGAATCCGCCGTTGACGCTGGTCGGCCACAACTACAAGTCGGACGCCGCTCCGACCGAGGCGTTGTATGCCAGGGTGCAGGCTCCCCTCGTCACCACCAGCATTCGCACAGCGGAGATGATGAAGTACGCCAGCAACACCTGGCACGCGCTGAAGGTCTGCTTCGCCAACGAAATCGGAAACCTCTGCAAGCGCCTTCAGATCGACAGTCACGAGGTGATGGACATTTTCTGCCGGGACGAAAAGCTGAACCTCTCCTCGTACTACATGAAGCCCGGCTTCGCGTTTGGAGGTTCATGCCTCCCCAAAGACGTCCGGGCGCTGCAGTACCGAGCCAAGGAAGTCGACCTCGAGATGCCGGTGATCCAGTCGATCCTCGGCAGCAACCAGCTGCAAATCCAGCATGCGCTGGACCAGATCATGGAGAGCGGAAGAAAGCGGGTAGGACTCCTCGGATTCAGTTTCAAGGCGGGCACCGATGACCTGCGCGAGAGCCCGATCGTCATCCTCGCAGAAGCGCTTCTCGGCAAGGGCTACCAGCTGCGGATTTACGACAAGAACGTGTCGCTGGCGCGGCTCGTCGGCGCCAACAAGGAATACATCAACCGTCAGATTCCCCACCTGTCGTCGCTGCTGTGCGAGACGATCGACGAGGTCATCGACAACTCCGACGTGATCGTCGTCGGTAACGCTGCGCCTGAGTTCTCTGACGCGCTGAAGACGACGCGAAATGATCAGGTGATCGTCGATCTGGTCAGGGTGAAGACCGATCGAGCCGACATCCCGGGAGAGTATCAGGGGATCTGTTGGTGAATTGGTGAATTGGTGAATCGGTGAATCGGTGAATTGGGCTTCGCACGCGCTACCGCGCGTGCTGTTAAAGCGCGGCGGTAGCCGCGCGGTGCAAATTCACCAATTCACCAAGTCACCAATTCACCAATTGTAAGAATCGCTCCATCTCCCCCCAGATCGCATTCAGGCTTTTCAATAACTGGTGATCATCGTCGAGCATATGCAGCTCGACGTTCGGCCGGGCCGCGGCCCAGCGTTCGACCGTGCCAGGGTCAACAGCGGTGTCGAATCGGCCTTGAAAGATCTGAATGGGCAGGTCGAGCGCGGCATCGAACGCGTTGTATCGGCGAGCGTCGGCGTACAGATCGTAGTGGACGGTCATCATCCGCCCGTATCCGTAATGAAAGAAAGCGAGCTGATTCGATGACTTCCAGGCCTCCAGACCGCGATCGCCCAGTTCGCTGAGACGATTCCCATCGAAGTCGAGCGCGGGGGCAAGGAGCACGAGCCGCGTGATTCGCGCGGGATGCTGCAGCGCGGCCTGCACCGCCACGAAACCGCCAAGGCTCGAACCCACGACCGCGAGGGGCCCGTCTGCGGACGCAAGCGCGTCCTGAACCTGCTGCAGCATTCGCGTGACGGTCAACGTCGAGAAGTCCGGTTGGTTCAAATCGGGGACGATCATCCGAACGCCGCGTTCGGCAAATTTTCTCGACAGGAACGTCGCTTTCGAAGACTGGGGAGAGGATGCGAACCCATGCAGGTAAAGCACCTGCATCAGATCATGACCTTGCAACCGGGCTGGCAACGGCACGGGATCGACCCTTCGCCGTCAGTCGAGTAGTCGTAGGTCAGTTCCTCGCCTTTGCGGATGTTCCGGGCCGCGATGATCCAGATGGTGTCGCCGATGACCCGCGTGTAGCAGTTGGGTTCGCAGGCGTGATTGATGTAGCGCGCCACGTTGCCGCCGACGGCCGCATCGCGGACGTACAGGCGATTCAGCTTGAAGCACCAGATGTGGCCCTTTTTCAGGTACCGCACTTCGCGCTTGAGGCTCTCGCGATTGGTGATTTTCTCGCCGTCGTAGGTGACGATGCGCTTGTTCTTGGAAATCGGCTGAGTGGCAAACACTCCCCAGCCCTGGATCTTGGAACGGCGTTTTTGAATCAAGTGGATTCGTAGTCTACCAGTACCTGACTCGTCCCACATCCACATGAACGAAGTTCAAGTCTGGATAGAAGCCGACTCCCCCAATCTTGAGCGACTTCGCCGCGTCCCGGAGATGATCCAGCGTGACACCGGGAACGCGAATATCGATGGCCTGCCCGACCATGTGCAGACTATGCGACGCGACTCCGGTGCTCGCCCCGCCACGCTCGCGCAGCAGCGCGTTCGTCTGCGGAGATCGGTACCCGGAGATGATGTGAAACGGCTGATCGGTTTCCAGCGTCCCGCCGAGCTCAGTCAGCAGATCGAACACTCGCGGATCAATCGGTTTGATTTCGTTGATCCTGAAGTCGCGCATGATGTGATTCAGCTGCTGAAGCGATTCGGGGATATAGCAGCCGCCGCTGCAGTAGGTCGTTGTGAGCCGCTCTCCGGTATGCGTGTTGAAGAAAGACAGCGTCCGCTGCGGCGCCGCCTTGGTTGAATCGACCACCGTCGCAGCGCGTACCTTCCCGGGCACCAGCGTCGCGGCCGCGGCCGCGGCGCCGATTCCGAGGAACGCGCGACGATCGAGCTTCTTTTCGTGCATGAATCTCCCAGGACGGCAGAGCTCTGCCGCGGAAACGATGAAATCGAAAATGCGGTAGAAGATTATTGCAACACGATCAGATCGAACTTTCAAGCACGGCAGAACGCTAAGTCCGTCGCTGTCATAACATTATGGATGGGTTTCGCCGGCAACGATCGAGAAGCGATCGTCATTCGTGCTTCATCGTCAGAACAACCGTCATTCCACTTCTGTCAGTATCCTTTGTTATAGTCTGATAGATGGAAGGCATTATCCCCGCATGGGGAAGAATCCTTCGCGGTTATCGTCCTGCCTTGTCAGTCGAGATCACCCGCGAATGTCCCCTCAGCTGTCCCGGCTGTTACGCGTATGGCGACGATCACCTGGGCGGTGACGTGACGCTTCGCCAGGTCAGCGACTTCAAAGGTCAGGAACTCGTCGATCGGTTTTTTGCGCTCATCGACGCGCATCGACCGCTTCACGTGTCGATCGTCGGTGGTGAACCATTGGTTCGCTACCGCGAGCTTGGCCAGATTCTGCCCCGCCTGTCGGACATGGGGCTGTATACACAGGTCGTCACCAGCGCCGTCCGGCCAGTGCCCAGTGAATGGGTCGGGCTGCGCCGGCTGAAGATCGTCGTCTCCATCGACGGTCTGCAGCCGGAACATGACGTGCGGCGGAAGCCGGCGACCTACGATCGAATTCTCAAGCACATCAAGGGGCATCAGATCACCGTCCACTGCACCGTAACGCGGCAGCAGTCGCGCCGCGACGGATATCTGGAAGAGTTCGTGCGCTTCTGGTCTGAGAATCCGGACACGGGGCAGATCTGGATCAGCCTTTACACTCCGCAGATCGGCGAGGAGTCCGAGGAGCGGCTGATGCCGGCCGATCGCGAACGCGTGGTCGCCGCGCTGATGCATCTCCGGGCGAAGTATCCCAAGCTGCGAATGCCCCAGGGGCTCATCGACGCGTACGCGCGTCCGCCGGAATCTCCCGCCGACTGCATTTTTGCTCAGACCACAACCTGCGTCTCGGCGGATTTCCAGAAGCAGATCTCTCCTTGCCAGTTCGGCGGGAAGCCGGACTGCTCTAACTGCGGCTGTATCGCTTCGGCGGGACTGAAAGCCGTCGGACGCCACCGCCTGCCGGGCGGGCTTCGCGTCGGTGCGATCTTCGAGCAGTCGCTCGCGCTCGGGCGGCAGGTCCGCCGGATGCGAAAACAGGCCTGATATAACTACTCCGTATGCCGAATCCCGCATCGTTCGACATCACATCAGGTGTTGATCTCCAGGAAGTCGACAACGCTGTCAACCAGGCGCGGAAGGAAGTGGCGCAGCGTTACGACTTCAAGGGATCGCGGGCAGCGATCGATCTCAATCGAACGGAAAACACGCTGACGCTGACGGCCGACGACGAATTCAAGATGAACGCGCTCTGGGAGATTCTGCAGGGGCGCATGATACGGCGCGGCGTGCCGGTCAAGAACCTGACCCCCGGCACGATCGAGCGCGCCGCCAACGATACCGTCCGGCGCGTGATTACCCTTCAACAGGGCATTCCGACCGAGGCCGCCAAGGACATCGTCAAGTTCATCAAGGACAACAAGCTCAAGAAAGTGCAGGCCGCGATCCAGGCGGATCAGGTCCGCGTGTCCTCGCCTTCGAAAGACGAGCTGCAGGAAGCGATGCGGCTCTTGCGCGAACACGATTTCGGCGTCGCGCTGCAGTTCGGCAACTACCGGGGGTAGGAGGGCCGCATGAACGGACGATCAGGCAGTGCGCTCACGGCGGTGATCAGTCTCGCGTTCGTGTTGACGGCCGCCTGCTCGAGGACAAGCGCACCGCCCGAGACGACCGATCAAGCCAAAGCCGCCGTTCCCGGGTCGGGCAGCGCGTCCTCCGCTGCGCCGCCCGTCAACGCTGACGCCAAGGCGATCGCCGGTTTCCTCGAGCGCATCAATGGCTACACGGCGCTGCACCAGAAACTCGAAAACACCCTCCCGAAACTGTCGAAGGAATCCACGCCGGAACAAATCGACAAGCATCAGCGGGCGCTGGCGACGCTGATCCAGGACGCCCGAAAAGACGCCAAGCTTGGAGACATCTTCACGCCAGAGTCACAGGCGGTCTTCAAGGGGATCCTTGCCAAGGTCCTCGGCGGCCCGGATGGCGCCGCGCTGAAGGCATCGATCATGGACGAGAATCCGGGGGTGCCGTCGCTCAAGGTCAATGAGCGCTATCCGGACACCGTTCCTGTGTCCACCATACCGCCGCAGGTCCTCGAACAATTTCCGAAGCTGCCCGAGGAAATGGAATTCCGTTTCGTCGGCAACGACCTCATCCTGATGGACACGCATGCGCACATGGTTGCCGACTTCGTGCGAAACGCGTTTCCGCAGTAGTCCGCACGCCATGCTGACGCGAGTCTCGGTTACCTCTTTCCTGTTCGTTCTATTCCTGGCTGGAGGTAGTGCCGCCACCGCTTCACGGAACCCCGCTCAGGCGCCGCAGCCGGCCGGCGCCCTGGCGCTGACGGTACCGAACAAGGAGGACTCGCTGAAGTTCGCGGTCCTGGGAGATTTCGGGACCGGCAGCAAGCAGCAGTACCAGCTCGCCGAGCAGATGAAGCTGGTCCACGATCGGTTCCCCTACGACATGGTCGCGCTGGTCGGCGACAACCTGTATGGATCGGAGCGTCCGCAGGACTTCAAGAAGAAGTTCGAAGACCCCTACAAACCGCTGCTCGACGCCGGGGTCAAATTCTACGCGTCGCTCGGCAACCACGACGACCCGCAGGAGCAGCGCAATTACAAGCTGTTCAACATGGACGGTCGGCGGTACTACTCCTTCAAGCCGTCGACAAAACAAAGCGTTCGCTTCTTCGCGCTCGAAAGCTCCTACCTGAACCCGGAACAGATCGCCTGGTTCGAGAAGGAGCTGAAGGACTCGGACTCGGACTGGAAGATTCCGTACTTTCACCATCCGCCGTACTCGTCAGGTGAACGCCACGGTTCCGATACGCAGATGCGCCAGCCGCTCGAGCCGTTGTTCCTGAAGTACAACGTCAGCGTGGTCCTGACGGGACACGATCATTTCTACGAGCGCACCAAGCCGCAGAAGGGCATCGTGTATTTCGTCTGTGGCTCGGGAGGACAGCTGCGAAAAGGGAACATCGACAAGAGCACCGGGCTCACCGCGGCCGGCAACGACCAGGATCAGGCGTTCATGATCGCCGAGATCAACGGCGACGAAATGTGGTTCAACGCCATCTCACGCGAGGGAAAGGTGTTCGACAGCGGCGTGATCACGCGCCGGAAGTAGCTTTCTCTTTTTCCTTTTCTTTTTCCTTTTCTTTCTCCTTGTCCTTGTCGGCGGCGGCAGCCGCCGCTTTGGCCTCCGGCGTCAGCGCCCAGTCTGCTTCGAAAACGTCTCGAACTTTCTTCGCCACCCGCTCGTCGTCGGCAATGATGCCGATTTCGCGGCGGCCATCGAGTTCCAGTTTGCGCAGGCTCTGACTGCCGATGAACACGGCGCAGCCGTCGCGGACGATCGCACGCACGTGAAGACGCAAATCAGGAAGCCGTCGCGCTTCGATTCCGACGGCCCCCTTGGCGAGTTTTCCGAACATCCGGATTTGGACACCCGCCTTGGCCCTCTCGCCGAGGGCACGCAACATCAAACGGTCGCTGACTTTGGCGTCGTAGATGAGCAGTTCCTTCTTGGCTTTCTTGACGAACTCGGTCAGAACCGGTCGCGACGACTCCGGGCTGACGACCAGTTCGTCGTGGCCCGGTTTGTAGGGCTGACGCGTGCTGTCGGCCTCGAAGAGGGCAGACGCCTCCTTCACCAGCTTGGCGTCGTCGGTCACGATACCGAAGCTGCGGCTCCTCTCGATGTCCAGCCTCGTGTAGTTGAAGCCAAACACGTGGAGCGTATCGTCGATCACCATCATCTTGCCGTGATACCGCGGCAGGTCGTCCGCCGTCCTGGCCACCGTCACACCGGCTTCGAGCAGTCGCAGTTCGAGCTTCCGGAGAAGCTTCTCTCCGCCGCGATTGGTGTGCGCGATGAGCGCGCGAACGACGACCCCGCGAGCCACCGCCGCGTTCAGGGCTTTTTCGATTTCGAGGCGATCGAATCGGAAGATGACGATGTCGATCGTCTTCTTCGCGTTCTTGACCGCCTGCACCAGTGGTGTCACGCCCTCGTCGGGCTGAATGATGAGTTTCACTTCTTTCCGTTCTTCTTTTTCTCCGACCAGTCGACGGCGGCGTGGCCCTTCTCGTCGAGGTCGAGGATGCTGTTGGAAACGCGATCCGTCTGGACTTCGAACGGCACCTGCACGTCGTAGCACACCTCTTCATCCGAGGACGTGCGCAACTCGAACTGCAGATGATACCGCCGAAGGATCTGCTCAATTTTCGGCCGCAGGGAATCGGTGTCGTCGCCGGCCTTGATCTTGAGCTCGAAATGCCGCAGCGGATCCTCGAACGACTCGATCACCCACAGCGCCCCGCCGATGAAGGCGGTCGACACGATTGCGAGCGCGTACAGCCCGACACCCGAGGCGAGGCCGACGGCGAGCGTGCACAACATCACCACCGCGTCCTTCGGGTCGTCGATCTTCGATCGGTAGCGAATGAGGTTGGCCGCGCCGACGATGCCGAATGCACGCGCGAGGCTAGCGCCGACGACGAGCATGATGACCGCGCCGACGATTGACAGGATGATCTGCGTCTGCAGCACCGCGGGCGTACGCGGCGGCGTTCCGCGGCGCCTGGGGCGGAGCGCCAGGGAGGCACCAAGGATCGCCGCGAGCGGCAGGCGAATGAGCGCAACCTGCACATCGTGCAGCGCGCCCGGTTCGTGAAGCGGCGACTGCTCCTCGATCGTCTGCCCGGCCGAGTTCTTGCCTTGCGGCGCAGTCGTACGGGCGTAGCCGATCGGGCAAACGGCAACCACGAGCAGAAGAACGGCGAACAGGTGATGCGAACGGCGGCGCGGCAGCATCATGAGTCCTTCAACGCCAGCCCTTCATCGATCTTCTGTTTCATGCGTCGAATGAAGCGCTCGGCAACCGGAGAGGGAAATCCGCCGGCACGGAACGCATCGTGCCACTGCTCATCGGTCAGCGAGCGGAGCCGCTCGCAGATCCAGCGGACGTCAGCCGGCGAGATGTTTTCGAACAGCACGCGATGCCGACCGCGATAATCGAATCGGACCTTGCCGTGTTCGACGCCCTTGATGAACGGCGTCTGTTCGAACACGTCCGGATCGCCGCGGGGCGCATCGAGCACGCCCGTGCGTCCAAACGACTGTCCGAGATCGCGGGCCACGTACCACCGCTTCACGCCCTCGAAAGGCTCCTCCAGCACGTAGACGACGTTCTGCTGATCCTTGAGGTCCGAGTTGCCGATCATCGCCTGAAGCGTCAGCAGGCCGTTCATTTCGCGAGTGCCGACGAACGGGTTTTGATAGTACGACCACGTATCCTTCGCCGTCAGGCCGTGGAGGTCAGGCGTCTTTTCCCGGAATCGCGCCGGCAGCTGAGGATTGGGTGACGTCGCATGGGCGGCGTTCCACTGAGCCAGGTAATAGATCGGCGGTTGATGGTAGCCGACGGCCCAGAGAATCCGCGAGGCAGCGACTTCGGTAGGCGCTTCCGGAGGGAATTTTGTGCTCCACTCGCGGTCGTGGGGGTCCTTGACGGTGTAGCCGCGGCTGAATCCGGAACGCTTGATGTCGATGACGGTGTAGACCGCGGAAGGGTCAGGCGCGAGTCGCGCGCCGCCAACTCCGTAAAAGAGATCGCGAGGCGTCGCGGGCGAGACCCAAAGCTGAGCTAGCTGCTCCGGTGAAGGAGATCCTGGAAGCGTAGAGGTGATCGTCGGAGTGCAGGCGGCAAGCCCGACAGTCACGAACAGGAACCATACAGGCATCGAACGTCGCAAAGAGCGGTGAATTTGGCGAATATTCACTCCACGCAACTGACGATCCTCCCCGCACGGCATACCACCACTGCATGCGGTGCAATCGGCGGGCCACGCAGCTCAGCTGCCACGAGTGCGGCGCTACCGAAAATCGTGCGATTGAGGATCGGGACCTGCGCCGGTCAGCCCGATGACGCGATCGGCTTTCACCGAGGTCACCCCTTCCTGGATCTGCAGCGTGCCTTCGACGAGCAGATACGGCTCGCCGACGATGGCGGTCTTGTGCTCGGTGAAGAGATCGGGGCGCACGATTACGTTGGCGATCCCGGTTTCGTCCTCGAGGGTGAGGAACACGAATCCTTTCGCGGTTCCCGGCCGCTGGCGGGTAATCACGGCACCGGCGACCCGCACCCGCCGGCCGTGGCGTCCCCGTGGGAGATCGCTCGCGCGCAGCACACCGCGCAGCGCAAGTTCAGCGCGCCGCATCGACATCGGATGGGGCCCAATCGTCAGGCTCGTTCCGGCGTAGTCGGCCATCAATCGTTCCGGTGGCGTCATGGATCTCAAGGGAGAAGACATATCGGGATCCGTGGTCCGGGATCCGTGGTCCGGGATCCGGGATCCGGGATCCGGCGGCGTCGACGGAACATCCGACTTCTCCGCGACATCAGCAAACATCTCCCCTCTCGGCCGCACCGCCTTTTCGATCTGCCACAACGCGCTTCGCCGGTCGTAGCCGAACCCGTTCAGCGCACCGATTTCCGCCAGCGTCGCCAGCTCGTCGCGGCGAAGGGGGACGCGGGAGGTGAGGTCGTCCAATGATTGATATCGCGGCTCGCGGCTCGCGGCTCGCGGTTCGCCGTTCGCCGTTCGCGATTCATGGTTCGCCGTTCGCAGTTCGCGATTGCTCCATTCATGCGCGCAGACATTGCAGAAATATCCAGCAGTGGGAGTCTCCTCCAACATCGACGGATCATCGCAGCCACACTTGGGGCAGCGATCAGCCATTCCAATTTCAACCCTGTTGTTCGGATCAAGATCGCGAGCCGCGAACCGCGAGCCGCGAGCCGCGGCCATCAACTTCCCGACCTCCTGCCGCAACCCATTCACATACATCAACCCCAATCGAACGTGGCCGTCGGGATCGACGCGGCAGGCCCAGTCGGATTCCTGCACGTCGATTGGCGCGAAGCGTACGCCGTGGCGCTGTGCGTCTTTCACCAGCGTCGCCGGATGGTAAAACCCCATCGGCTGATTGTTGAGAAGCGCCGTATAGAACGCCGCCGGATAATGCGCTTTCAGATAGGCGCTCGCGTAGACGAGCAGGGCGAAGCTCGCCGCGTGTGATTCAGGAAATCCGTACAGCGCAAACGAGGTAATCGATCGAATGATGTCCTCCGCCGCGTCGCCGGTGATGCCCTGCCTCGCCATGCCGGCGCGGAGCTTGCCTTCAATCTGCTGCATCCGGTGTTCCGCGCGCTTGAACCCGAACGCGCGACGAAGCTCCTCCGCCTCGCCGCCTGAAAATCCAGCCGCCACCATCGCCATCCGAAGCAGCTGCTCCTGGAACAGCGGCACCCCGAGCGTCCGCGCGAGGATCGGCTCGAGGGACGGATGGGGATACGTCACCGCCTCCGCCCCCTGGCGCCGTTTCAAATACGGATGCACCATCTGCCCGACGATCGGCCCGGGCCTGATGATTGCCACTTCCACGACGATGTCGTAGAAGCAACGCGGCTGCAGCCGCGGCAACGTCGCCATCTGCGCGCGCGATTCGACCTGGAAGATGCCCACCGTGTCCGCCTCCTGCAGCATGCGATAGACCGCGGGGTCGTTGGGGGGGAGATGCGCGAGATCGAGTGCATCACTATCGCGACTCGCGACTGGCGACTCGCGATTCGGGCCGTTCTCTTCCTCCGACTGCGAACCACGAACCGCGAGCCGCGAGCCGCGATTCTGATTCACCAATTCCAATGCATCCTGCAGTACCGACATCATTTTCACTGGTCGCGGGGCCCCACCCCCGCTCCCTCGCGCCTCAGGACTCGAAGACTCGCCTTCGGCGCGGGCCGCAGGCGCTCCCAGCTTGCTCTTATTCACCAGTTCTAGTGCATCCTGCAGTACCGACATCATGCCCAAGCCGAGCAAATCCACTTTCACGATCTTCATGTCCGCGCAGTCGTCCTTGTCCCACTGGACGACGACGCGGTTGGGCATGCTCGCGTTCTCGAGCGGCACCACATCATCCAGGCGACCGTGGCACATCACCATCCCACCCGAATGCTGACCGAGATGGCGCGGCAGATCCTGAATCTCTCCCCACAATCGTCCGAACGTCTGAATCACGGGGTGGCGAAAATCGAGCCCGACCTCGCGGAGGTTCCGTTCGAGCGTCTCTTTCGGATCCACCCACTCGAAATGATTCATGACCTTGGCCAACCGGTCGATCTGGGCCGGTTCGAGCGACAGCGCTTTTCCGACCTCCCGCGCCGCGCTGCGACCGCGATACGTAATGACGTTGGCAGTCATGGCAATGCGCGGCCCGATCGGCACCTGCCCCGGGCCGTCAGTGACGACGCGATTGCCGTACTTGGCATACAGATGCTGAATCGCGCGCTCGCGTCGGTCACCGCTTGGCAGATCGAGATCGATGTCCGGCCACTCGCCTCGCTCTTCCGACAGGAATCGCTCGAACAGCAAATCCATTCCGACCGGATCGACCGCCGTGATCCCGAGGCTGTAGCAGACGGCGCTGTTGGCAGCTGACCCGCGGCCCTGCACGAGAATGTCCTGCTGCCGGCAGTAGTTCACGATGTCCCAGACGATGAGAAAGTAGCCGGCGAGATCCAGTTTCTCGATGAGATCCAGTTCGCGCTCGACCTGCCGCCTGGCACGATCGTCGTCGGGACGATACCGTTCGCGCGCGCCCGCCTGGGCAATCTTTCTGAGAAACGACGACATCGTTTCTCCCGGCGGCACGGGATAATCGGGAAACCGGTAGCCGAGATCGTCCATCGTATAGGTGAGGCGATCGGCGAGATCCCGCGTCGCCGCAATGACGCCAGGCATGTCCGAGAACAGTCGGGCCATCGCGTCCGGTGATTTCAGGTAGCGCTCTGCATTCCAGGTGAGGCGACGGCCGGCCCGCTCCAGCGTGGTTTTGTGCCGGATGCACGTGACCACGTCGTACAACGGTCGGTTGGCGGGCTCGGCGAAGCGGACGCCATTGGTCGCGATCACCGAGACGTGAAACGCCGACGCGAGTTCGACGAGCGCCTGGTTGTCGGCTTCTTCGTCCCGCAACAGGTGCCGCTGAAGCTCGACGCACACGTTCTTCGCGCCAAACGTGTAGACGATGCGATCGATGAGGCCGCCGACGCCGAACCGGGGCCCGCTCAACGTGGACCGGCCCGCCAGGGCAATCAGCCCGCCCACATGTCCGTCGAGCTCCTCAATCGCCAGCGCACCTTCCCCTTTTGGTGACCGCAGCTTCATTCGCGTCACGAGCCGGCACAGATTCCGGTAGCCGGCCTGTGATTCGACGAGCACTGGCAATCGCACGACCGACGCGGCGGTGCCGATCGCGATCGTCAGTTCGGCGCCGATGATGGCTTTGATCCCGGCGCGTCTGGCAGCGAGATGAAACCGAGGCGCGCCGTAGACGCCGTCGCGATCGAGCAGCGCCAGCGCCGGGTAACCGAGTGCGGCCGCTCGATCGATGAGCGCCTCCGGCAGCGACGCCCCATCGAGAAATGAAAACGCGGAAGCCGCGTGCAGCTCGACGTACATGACAATTCAATCGAGAATGCCGTCGAGAAACCAGCGATCGGCGAGACGATCGTGGAAGAGGCGGCAGATCGATCCATCGCTGAGCGCCGCATCCCATTCATCGCGATCCCACGCCGAATCCGACCCGTTCCACCAGGCGCCCGACGTGCGCCACGGACCCGCCGCCCGTTCGACGCGGCCGCCAGGCATGCCACGCCGATCGATCGCGACATGAAGTGGACGACCGCGGTCGACCGTGACACGAATGGCGACCGGGGGACGGAAGCGGCGCAGGATGAGGGTGCCTGGAGTGCCGTCCGCCTTCGCGGCTGACGCCGCTACGGCGCGACAGACTTCGCCTGAAACGGAAGCGACGTCTGGCTGTGAACTGGAAACTGGAGACTGGAGACTGGGTTCGAAATTTTTCATTTCGAACCGATCAGGACGCCACGTATCGAGAATGATCGGCGAGCCGCAGCGGTCTTCGCCGACGAGCGCCCGCAATCGCGCCATCAGCGTCGCCAGCGTCTCCGGCGACGGCAGCGCGCGTTCGAGCAGCGAGTACTGGACGATGCGCCCCGGCACCGGATCGATTTCAATCGTGACGACGTCGATCGCGTGGGAAGGAGGGTGCGATTCGAGATCGAGCAGCAGCAATGTCCGCAGGACCTTCGGGTCGCGCATGGCGGCGGGCAGCTGCAGCACCCGCGTATGGAGGGTTCGATCGACCAGGCGGAGATCGAGCCTCAGCGCCGCGGCGCCACGATCGGCACGCTCGAGCGCCGACGACAACGGATCCAGCAGGCGCGCGAGCACGAACGACAGCGGCTCGAGCGCGTCGATCGGCCATTCGAGCTCCATCGATTGCACGAACCGGGGCACGCCGGGATCGGGCACGAGCGGTGTGAGATCAACGCCACGGGCGAGCTGCTGGAGCGCCAGGCCCTGCTGCCCCATCCGCTCGGACAACTCGATCGTCGGCAACGCCGCGATCTCTCCAACCATCGTCAACCCCCACCGGCGGAACGTCTCGAGATGCACGCCCGTCGTCTGCAGACGAGCGGCCGCTCGGCCGCCACCGACGACATCGTCTTCCATGCAGACACGAAGCGTGTCGAGCGGGAGCGGTGCGACTGCCGCGGCGGCGTCCCCGGCGGCGACCGTCAGGCCACGGCGTGCGATGGCGAGGAGCCGCGCCGCCGCCTGCGATCGGGCAACCGCAATCTGCAGGTCTGCGGAAGAACCGTCAGCGGCGCGGCGGAGTTCAGCGCCAATCGCGGACGCGTCACCAAGCAGGCGACCCAGTCCGCTGACATCGAGCACGACGGTCGACGCGCCGTGGCATTCGATGCGAGGTGAAAAATCACGGGCGATGAAGATGTGGTGATCAAACCGGGATCCGGGATCCGGGATCCGGGATCCGGCAACTCGGAGGCAGGCATATAGCGGCAACGAACAGGGTTCTACAAGGTTCTGCAAAGTTCTACCGGGTTCGACCGGGTTCTCCATCTCGTGAACGAACCTGGCAGAACCCAGTAGAACCGTGTAGAACCCTGTAGAACCCGGTAGAAATCTGTAGGCACCACTCACCTGCCACCTACCACTCTCGGTCGAAGATCAATTGCGCGCAGAAATCGCGCGCGATCGGAGACGCCACACCACTGCGCGGTCGACGCATCCGGCGGAGGCTCGAGCGCGATCGTCACGCCGCCCGGGCTCCGTGCCAGCCGCTCCGATGCCACGACGATCGCGACAGTCTGGCTGCCTTCGATGACGCGCGCCATCCGCATCCACGTCGTGAAAGGAAACTGCCGAAGTGCGGCCGCATGCACATCCGCGACGTCGAATGCGACGAGGCCAAAACCGCCCGCCTGCAGGACCAGGTTCATCGCCTTCAGCGCGCGCAAGGCGTTGCCGACGTCTCGCACCCATAGCAGCTTCGAGAGATCGAGAGCGGCCCCTTCCGCAGAAAGAGGATCGAATCGATCGCAGGTATCAATGAGCGCCACCGCTTCGCCGCGATTGACGGCAGCCGCGAGCATCCGGCACAACACGGTTGTGCGGCCCGATGATCGAGGCCCCACCACTTCGGACAAGTGCCCGCGCGCGACGCCGCCGCCGAGCGCGCGATCGAGCGAGGCAATCCCGGTTGCCGCCACGTCGCGACTGGTGGACCATGGAATCGCGGACGTCAGGGTGCGATCGAGCTGGCGGGCCCGGAGCAATGACTCGAGTTCAACGCGACGCGCGGAGGGCATGATGTTTCGCTTTTTATTCGCCTTCTGTGCGGAGTATAGGCGACGGCGTACCCTTCGATCAAGCGAAGACGATCTGTCCGTGTAAAGTGCGGAAGAATAGACTGTTATAAGATAGGACCTCTTGGCGACACCGATCGAATCCACCGCGCGGTCCGAGCCGCAGGCACACGCAACGGCCGGGCCGGCACCTGCAGAGCCGTTCCTCCAGCGCACGCTCGCGGCGTTTAGTTATCGCGACTTTCGCGTCTTGTGGTTCGGCGCCTTTACCTCGACCGTCGGGACCTGGATGCAGAAGGTCGCGCAGAGCTGGCTGGTCTTCGATCTCACCAAGTCGTCGTTTTTCCTCGGACTCGATGATTTCCTCGGGCAGCTGCCGATTCTGCTGTTCACGCTCGTCGGTGGCGTCATTGCCGATCGGCATGATCGCCGACGTCTCCTGCTTGGCTCTCAGTACATCCAGATGACCGCGGCGTTCATCCTCGCGGCTCTCGTCTTCTTCGGCCACGTCCGTATCTGGCACATCCTGACGCTGTCGTTCCTCACCGGTCTGGCCCAGGCGTTTGGCGGTCCCGCGTATCAATCGCTGATTCCGTCGCTCGTGCACAAACGGCACCTGCCGAACGCGATCGCGCTCAACTCGATTCAGTTCAATCTCGCGCGCGTGTTCGGTCCGTTGCTGGCTGGTGCAGCGCTGCTTTTTGGCACCGCCGCGTGTTTCGGGCTGAACGGTCTCTCGTTCCTGGTGGTGATCGTCGCGTTGATGTCGCTGCACATCAAACACATCCGCCCTGCCGATCAGAAGCCGATGCTGCAGGAGATGAAGGGGGGCCTAGCCTACGCGCGAAGCGAGCCGTCGATCATTGCGCTGACCGTGCTCGCGTTTCTCACCACATTTCTTGGATTGCCGCTCCTGACGTTTCTTCCCGTCTTCGCGCGGGAAATCTTTCACGGTGAGGTCCGCACCTACACGCACATGATGTCGTTCTCGGGCGCGGGCGCGGTCGTTGGCGCGCTCGTGGTTGCCTGGCTCGGCCGGTTCAAGCACATGGGGCTGACGCTCCTCGTGGTCCAGGCGTTCTTCGGCGGGTGTATCGCCGCATTCGCGATGTCGCAAGTGTGGTGGTGGAGCTGTGTGCTGCTGTTCCTTGGCGGCGCCGCGCTGATCGTGGTGTTCTCGATGACCGCGTCACTCATCCAGCTGATCGTGCCCGATCATCTGCGCGGCCGCGTTGTCAGCATCTACATGGTGGCCTTCCGGGGCGGGATGCCGCTCGGAAGCCTGGCGGGCGGGTACGCCGCAAGCCTCAGCTCCGCACCGCACGTGCTGGCGGTCAACGGCGCGCTCGTATCGGTCGTTGCGCTCTACTTCCTCGTCCGCAACCACGGAGTCCGCGAACTCTGATTGCTGATTGTCAATGGCTGATTGCTGATTTGAACCAATCAACAATCGGCAATCGAAAATCAACAATCCCTACGACTGAACGATCCAATAAACCCCGAGCGCGATCGAGGCGACCGCCATGAGCGCGCCGGCGCCGCGTCCAAGTCGGGCGACGACGCGTGCGGTCATGAAGCTGGCGAAGGCGACGCCGAAGAGCGACATCGAGAGAAGGATGCCGGCGGCAAACACGGCAATCAGGACGAGCAACAGCGGGAACGGGGCTGGACCGAGCCGATTGCCGAACGGCGCCAGCAGTGTCAACGCGCGAAGGCTGCTGACGGCAAACGCGGCGCCGATGATCGTCGGCAAATGCGTATGGGACCCCGGAACCGGATGGCGATCGGGTCTGCCGATATGGAGGTGCCAGTGCGACGCCGCATCGTGCCCGTGCCGATGAGTATGACCATAGACGCGTCCGGCGCCCACACCCCACAGCGCGACTGCGCCGAGCGCAATCAACAATACGCCGCCAAGCATCTCGCCGCCGCGCTCGACGACGATCGGAAGCGACCACCCCAACAGAATGATGGCGCTGGCACCGAGCGCAAGCAGGAGCGCGTGGCCGATTGCGAATCGGATGGCGACGCCAAGCGCCCGCGCGCGCTTGATTGCCGGCGCTTCGGTGCCGCCGCTGACCGACAACGCGGCGATCGCCATCAGGTGGTCAGCGCCGAGGCCGTGAAGAAACCCGAGAACGAGAGCGGTGGACAGAAGAATCAGAATGTCACCGCTGCGGTTTCGTGGCGCCGGCTGAGGGCGGGTGCTGGAGCGCAAGCGTCCAGCTGACCGGCACGCTCACGGGTGCGTAGCAAATCGTGTTGTCGCACGCCTGGTATCTGAGCGTCGCTTTCACCGTGAACGTCGCGCCGGGCGTTGCCGCGCGCTTGACGAGGCTGCGGCTCGCGGGCACCGTCACATCTTGCACGAGCCGGAATGGCTTGCTGTAGACGAGGTGGGTCTCTCCCAGTTCCTTGATTTCCAGCTTTTCAGCCTTGGGAAATTGCAGCGGCTGCGACAGCGCGGCATCGCTCGTCGCGAGCGTCAGCGAAACGGGAATCACGTCGGCCTGACCGGGCGCATACACGTGCATGTTCGGTTTCGGCGTGATCTCGACCACGAGCGACACGCGGCCACCGGGTAAAACGCTCGCGGCCGACGTCGATGTGATCAGGCTCAGGTGCTTGGTGGTCGTCGGATCGGCGTCGAGCGCCGCCTGGATCGACGAACCCGCAAACACTGCACTCGCCACCATCGTCAGAAGACACCGCCGCGAACGAGCCGCAGCGAGAGAGCCACGCGAACGGAGCGCGCCGGCGTTAGCGGCGCGCGAGAGAGCGTGTAGGGGAGTCCGAGGGGCGACAGCCCCTCGGCTAAGATTTGTCATGCGCTCTGCGATTGTACACAAAAACAGGGAGAGCCAGCGGCTCTCCCTGTCGTGCTCTCGCAGCGCGAAAGCGTCCTGTTACTGGCGTCGCGTGATCTGATCCCACAAGGTCGCGCCACCGCCGCCGATGACTGCGCCAAGGAGCGCGCCCTTCTTGCCGCCTACCGCTGCACCGACGCCGGCGCCCACGCCGGCCGACGATCCAATGATGATCGCGCTCTTCTTGACCGACCGCTGCGGCTTCACCGTTCGCGGTTCATCGTAGACAACCTGTCGCGCCCGCACCGGGCGCGCGGCAGTCGTCTCGGCCGGATACGAGGCCGGAATGATGCGCGTGTCGCCGAGAGGTGCCGGGCGCGTCAACGCGGCTGGCGCCGTCGGCGTGTAGCTCACCGGGACGACTGACGGCTGCGCGGTCAGCGCCTGCGTCGAGACGGCGATTTCGGACGCCGACACGCACTCCACTTGCGACACCGACATGCCATTGACGACCGACGGCCGCACCAGCGCGCGCTGATTCGGCTCGCAGCCAACGACGACGGGCGCCGACGGCTGCGCGGCGGCAAGCGGCTGTGCGGCCGCAAGGCCGGTAGGCGATGTGCCACATCCGACCGTGAAAAGGAGCGTCGCGAGACCTGCCGCGACGGTCACTCGAGATCCCCAGATCGTCATCCCTCTGCCCCCCATGCCTCACCTCCCGTATGGCGTTCGGCCCTCCGAAGTCCAAGCGCAATGCCATGTTGATTCGCGCGAAATCAGGCCTTTTTCGATGAATTGTTGCGGCAGCGGCGGTGATGTCAGAATCTGCTGTCCTCAGAAGGGCTCAACTGTTCGAACGGCACAGGACAACAGAATCGGAGATGATCAGTTTCGTGATCCGGGATCTGTGGTCCGGGATCCGGCTCCTGGCTACTGGCTGCTGGCGGCG
>Ga0070664_100000387_pt1 | contig 32773 bp, 31 predicted proteins | sample KBSC73metaG_FD_65863 | JGI IMG/M metagenome (GOLD analysis project Ga0070664, IMG submission 65863) | Corn rhizosphere microbial communities from Kellogg Biological Station, Michigan, USA - KBS C7-3 metaG | ecosystem: Host-associated > Plants > Roots > Rhizosphere > Soil ... | reverse complement strand
CTGAGCGCTGGACTGAGCGCTGGACTGAGCGCTGGACTGAGCGCTGGACTGAGCGCTGGACTGAGCGCTGGACTGAGCGCTGGACTGAGCGCTGGACTGAGCGCTGGACTGACCGCGGCCCAGCGCCCGTCACCCGAGTGCCAGCCCCACGGCGAGCGCGGCGATGACCACACTGGACGTCACGGTGGTCAGGAACCGGCCGCGGGCGCTGGTCAACAACCGGCCGAGCACCCCGCCGCCGGCGGCCAGCAACAGTTGCCAGCTCGCCGAGGCGACGAACGCCGCGACGACGAACACCGTGCCGGCGGCGGCGCCGTCCATGCCGGTCGCCTGCCGGCCCAGCACCAGCGCCGCGAAGTAGATGATCGTGGACGGGTTGAGCATGGTCAGGGCGAGCAGCGCCGCGTAGGCCCGCCACGCGGTGTCCAACCCCCGGGTGGGCCGGGCCGACGCCCCGTCGCGGTGCTGTTTCCACGCCGTGTACGCGGTGCGGACGGCCAGTGCCAGCAGCACCACGACGGCCGCCCAGCGCAACGGTTCGGCGGCCGGTTCGATGAAGCTGGCGGCTGCGGAGCCGCCGATGACGGCGATGGCGCAGAACACCCCGTCGGCGGTGGCGACCCCGAGGGCCGCCGCGGCGCCGACGCGCAGTGAGGTGCGGGCGGTGAGGCTGACGAGCAGGGCTCCGATGGCTCCCACGGGCACGGCGACGCCGTATCCCGCGACCAGCCCGGCGAGCGCGGCCCCGCCGAGGCCGCCGCTCACCGCTGGGGCTTGCGCGCCGTTCCGGTCGGGGCGCCAGTCTGCTGTCGCGCCACACCTTCCGCCGCAGGGGCGGGGGGCGCGAGGAGCACTCTGGCGATTATCACGTCGGGAATCGTGCCGTCCGGCCCGGTGGACGGGCAATGGATTATCGGGCCGGCGCTCCCTAGGCTGGCGCTGAGTCCGCCGCTGAGTCCGGAAAGCGAATCCAGGGAGGCCGCCGTGCCCAAGCTCGACCTGACCGTCTCGCCGGGTGCGCTCCCGCCGGACGCGAAGCGCGACCTGCCCCGCCAGCTCGCCGCCGTGATGCTGAAGTGGGAGGGCGCCCCGGACTCCCGGTTCGCCCGGTCCATCGCCTGGGTGCACGTCCACGAGCTGGCCGAGGGGGCGGTGCACGACGGCGACGGCCCCACCGACGAGCCGCACCTCATCCTGGAGACCACGGTTCCGGCGGGCGTGCTCAGCGAGCGCCGGCGGGCCGGGCTGATCGCGGAGGCGACCGAGACCATCCGGGTCGCCGCCGGGCTGGACCGGGCCGACTCGATCTGGGTGATCGTGCACGAGGTCCCGGAGGGGTACTGGGGCTCGGCCGGCGAGGTGGTTCGGCTGGAGAACCTGCGCGCCGCCGTGATGCGGGCCGGCGCGCCCGTCACGCGCTAGTGCTGGCCTACCGGGCCGACACCGCCTTCGACGGCGAGCGGCCGCTGCCCGGTGGGGTGCTCGTGTTCGTCGACGGAGGTCGCATCGTCGGCGTCGAACCCGGCGGCGCGCCCGCCCCCGACGGCTGCGACGTCACCCACCTACCGGGCACGACGCTGCTGCCCGGACTGATCGACGCCCACGTGCACCTGTGCGGCGACGCCGGCCCGGGCGCACTGGACCGCATCCCCGACATGACGCCCATCGAGTTGGACGCCGTCGTCGAGAACGCCCTGCACGCGCACCTCGCCGCCGGCGTCACCGCCGTGCGCGACCTCGGCGACCACCGCTACACCGTCGTCGACCGGCACCACGCGCCGGCGGGCGGGCCCACCGTGGTCGCCGCCGGCCCGCCGGTCACCAGCGTCGGGGGGCACTGCTGGAGCATGGGCGGCGAGGTCGCCACCGCCGCCGACATCCGCGCCGCCGTCCGCGAGCGGGCCGAACGCGGCGCCGACGTGGTCAAGGTGATGGTCAGCGGCGGCGTCATGACCACGACGACCGACGTGCTGGCCTGCCAGTTCACGCTCGCCGACGTCCGGCTGCTGGTCGCGGAGGCGCACCGGCACGGCCTGCCGGTCACCGCGCACGCCCACCCCGTGGCCGCGGTGGAGTTGGCGCTCGACGCCGGCGTCGACGGCATCGAGCACGCCACCTGCCTGACCGGCGACGGCATGTACACCCCGCCGGAGCTGGCGGAGCGGCTCGCGGCCGCCGGCACGTTCGTCTGCCCGACGTTCGGCTTCGACGCCCAGCGGACCGGTGGCGAGTTGCCGCCGCAGCTGCGGACGGCGCTGGCCCGCGGCAACATGCGGCTGGAGGACCGGCCCGGCCAGATCGCCACGCTGATCCGGGCCGGGGTGACGCTGGTCGCGGGCGTGGACTGCGGCATCAACCCGGCCAAGCCGCACGGCCTGCTGCCGCTGTCGCTCGCCGGACTCGTCGGCTGCGGCATGCCGCCGGTCGCGGCGCTCGCGTCGGCGACCAGCGTCGCCGCGCGGGCCTGCCGCCTGGAGCAGCGCACCGGCCGCCTACGCCCCGGCCTCGACGCCGACCTGCTGATCGTCGACGGCGACCCGATGACCGACATCACGGCCCTGGGCCGCACCCGGATGGTGATCTCCCGGGGCCGGGTCGCCTACCGTTGAGCCGGTGTCTGTCGAGCCGGCGTCGATCGGGTCGGTGTCGGCCCGATTCGGGCTGGCCCGCTACCTCACCGGGGCGACGCTCGCCCGCACGGCCGACGCCATGTCCGGGCCGGCGCTGCTGCTGCTCGGCCTCGCGGTCGCCGGCTCCACCCGCACCGCGTCGCTGATCTACGCCGGGCTCACCGTCGCCGCCGCCGTCGGCGGTCCGGTCCTCGGCGCGCTGTTCGACCGGTCCGCCCGGCCCGGTCGCCTGCTCGCCCTGGCGCTGACCGGCTACGCCGGGGGACTGGCCGTCGTGTCGGTCACCCTCGGTCGCGTCCCGACCGCGGTGGTGATCGCGACGGCCGTCGCGGCGGGCCTGCTCGCCCCCGCGCTGACGGGCGGGTGGACGGCCCAGCTCGGCGACGTCGTACCGGCCGCCCGGTTGCGCCGGGCGCAGTCCCTGGACGCGGCCACGTACAACTTCGGCGGGTTGACCGGGCCGGGGTTGGCGGCGGCGGTGGCCGGGCTGGTCGGGGCCGGCTGGGCGGTGGCCGGGGCGATCGTCCTGCTCGCGCTGGCCGTCCCGGTCGCGGCGACGCTGCCGGCGCCGGCCCGTGGTCGCCTGGACACCTCGGTGCTCGTGGCGCTGCGGGCCGGCGCCGGAGCGATCGTGTCGATACCCGGCCTGCGACGGGTCACGCTGGCGTCGGTGATCGCGTTCGTCGGGTTCGGCATGTTCATCGTGGCCTGCCCGCTGCTGGGGGCCGAACACTTCGGCAGCACGGCGCGCGGGGCGTCGCTGCTGTCGGTGCTCGCCGTCGGCGCTCTGCTGGCAACGGTGGCGACGGCCCGCTGGCCGCTGCCGATGCGGCCCGACACGACCTTCGTGGTGGCCACGGTGCTGGCCGGGGTGGTGCTGGCCGGCCTCGCGGTCGCGCCGCACGCCGCGGTGGTGATCGGCGCCGCGTTCGTGTTCGGCGTCGCCGACGGCCCGCAGTTGGCCGCCGTGATCGAGGTACGGCACCGGGAGGCGCCCGAGCGGCTGCGGGCCCAGGTGTTCACCACCGGGGCGAGCCTCAAGGTCAGCGCGGGCGCACTGGGCGCGGCGCTGGCCGGGGCGCTGGCCGAGCAGTCGCTCGTGCTGGTGCTGCTGGTAGCGGCCGGCACCCAGGTGCTGGCACTGGTGGCGTTCGCGGCGGTCCGCGTCGCGCCACCGCAACGGCGATCGTGGTCGGGAATGGGCGCCACGACACCCGTTGCGGGCCACGATCGGCGCTAGGACCGCTCGGCCCAGTCGACGAGCATGGTCATCAGGCCGCGCAGGCGTAGCAGGGCCTGCTCGGCGCCGCGGTCCTGGCCGTACTGGCTGTGCCCGTACCGCTCGCCGCTGGCGGCCCGGCTCAGCACCGCGGGGCCGAACCAGCTGTACTTCGCCGCGCCGGCGGCCATGATCGCGCGGCGGACGGCGGCGGGGGAGCCGTGCCACCCGCCGTCGCGCAACCCGGCCAGGTAGCCATCGGTCACGGCGGTGTCGATGGCGGGCAGGAGAGCGGCGTCCATCAGGCCGTCGGTCACGCTGTCGACGATCAGGTTCGCCGGATCCTCGCCGACGGCGCCGTCGCCGACGAACGACCAGTCCAGCAGCACCGTGCCGGCGCCGTCCTCGATCAGGTTGGTCGGCCACACGTCCAGATGGCACAGCGTGCGCGGGGCGGCCTCGACGGCGCGGCGCACGTCGTCGTGGCGAAGCCACAACCCGCGCAACCCGGCGCGGACCCGGCGCGGCCAGACGGCCGCGACCGGATGGTCCCAGCAGCCGTCATCCAGGTCGGCCAGCCGGCGGGCGGGGCCCTCGCGCAGGTACTGGCCGAGCCAGCCGCGCGACAGCCACGGCTCGTCCGGCACCCGACCCACCCAGCGGGCCTGCGCCGCGCCGAGTTGGTGGGCGAAGCGCCCCAGCCGCTGCGGGGTCCAGGACGTGCCCGGCGTGCCGGTGGCCTCGGCCAGCCAGAGCTCCACCCCGCCGTCGGCCCTGGTGCGCTCGGCCAGCAGCACCGGCGGGGCGATGCCCGTGCCGGCATAGACGCGGGCCGCGAAGCCACTGGTGTAGGCCGTCACCTCCCGCCGCCAGTAGTTCCAGTGGGTCGGTTCGGCGCTGGTCTGCCAGGCCGGCGAACCGACCGGTGCGTCGCCGGGCGGCCGGGCGATCTTCAGGACCGCGGTCCCGGCCGGGCCGCGCACCCGCCAGATCCCGCCGGTGGCGGCGTTGCCCTGGTTGTGGGTCAGCGGTTCGGACGTCTCGATGCGACCGCCGATGTCGGCCGGGACACCATCCAGGTCGGGGAGCACCCGACCATTCTTTCGCGATCTTGGACTCCGGTCGGTGCTCCAGCACCGACCGGGGTCCAAGATCGGCGCTTGAATTTACATAATATTCATTATCGAACCGGGTTCGGATCCGTCGCCGGGGAAGCGTCGTACCCCGGCGCTAGCCTGCCGCCGTGAACCGCACCGATCGGCTCTACGCGATGGTCGAGGAGTTGCGCGCGGTGGCGCCGCGCACCCGTACGGCGCGCTGGCTGGCCCGCCGTTTCGAGATCAGCACCCGCACCGTCGAGCGCGACATCGGCGCGTTGCAGCAGTCCGGCGTGCCGATCTACGCGCAGACCGGCCGCGGCGGCGGCTACACGCTGGACCGCTCCCGCACGCTGCCACCGGTCAACGTGACCTCCGGCGAGGCGCTCGCGGTCGCCGTCGCCCTGCACGGGCTGGCCGGTACGCCCTTCTACGACGCCGGCCGGTCCGCGCTGGCGAAGCTGGTGGCCGTGATGGCACCCGGCGACGTCGCCCGCGCCGAGGACCTGGCGGCCCGGGTCAGCCTGGTGCGCCCGCCGGCACCGCAGCCACCGCCGCGCAGTCCGGTCGGCATCCACGACGCGGTCACCGGCCGCCGGGTGCTGGCCATCGTCTACGGCGACCGGGCCGGCGCCGTCTCGGAGCGGATCGTCGAACCGGTCGGGTACGTCGGCGGGTCCGTCCACTGGTACCTGATCGCCTGGTGCCGGCTGCGGGCCGGCTTCCGGGCGTTCCGGCTGGACCGCATCCGCGCGGCCCGGCAGACCGGCGAGACCGCGCCGCCGCGCGGTCTCGACCCGACCGACGACCTGGACCTGCCCGCCGGGTATGTGACGCGGCTCACCGTCGGCGGCGGGTAAACACCGACAGGACGGTGTCGCCGACGGTCGCGAGGCTCGTCGGGCGCCGGGCGGACGGTCCGCACCGGCCCACGAGGAGGTTCCATGGTGTCCACCGGGTTGCCCACGGCCAACGGCATCGGTTGGTTCCAGATCGGCGTCCACGACGGCGACCGGGCCGAGAAGTTCTACGGCGGCGTGTTCGGCTGGACGTTCAGCGGTGAGTCGGCGTACCGGATCGTCGCGACGCCGTCGGCGCGCTCGATCGGCGGCGGCCTCGTCGCGCACGGCGGTGGCATGCCCAACCACGCCATCTTCTGCGTGGTCGTCGACGACGTCGAGGCCACCTGCGAGCGGGTCACCGACGGCGGCGGTACGGTCGTCGTGCCGGTGACCACCACGCCCGACGGATTGATCTTCGCCGAGGTCCTCGACCCGGAGGGCAACCACCTCGGCGTGTACCGCCCGCGGCCGGGCAGCGACACCTGATCGCACGGATGCGGGCCAGCGCGTCGCGCGGGATTTGTCGTACGGGGCTGGTAAGAAGATCCGAACACATGTTCGTGAGAGGGGATGCGATGGCGACCCGTACCGCGGCCCCCGGCCTGTCCACCGATGAGCTGGCCCGCATCCGAGACACCCTGGCCACCGGGCGCAAGCCCAAGGTGGTCTTCACCGCCGCCGCCGGTCAGATCGCCGGGCAGGTGGGTCAGGTGGTGGAGCTGACCGATCCGGAGCTGTCCGACGAGTGGGTGGTGGTCCGGTTCGGCCACGACGAGCTGCCGTTCTCCCCCGCCGATCTGCAGTTGCCGGCCCGCACCAAACCGTCGGTCCGGGCCGCTGCTGCCCTGCCCGCGCCGTTGCCCGGTCCCCGAGAGGAGCCCTCCGTGCCGTCGTCCACCACCGCACCGCTCAACGGGGCCGGCCGCCCGGCGAAGGCCGCGAAGGCGGCCGCCGCCGCGGCCGCAGAGCCGGCAAGAGCCGAGCCGGTCAACGCCGAGCCGGTGAAGGCTCCACCGCCGGTCAAGGCTCCACCGCCGGTCAAGGCCGCGGAGAAGGCAACGGAGAAGGCGACGGAGAAGGCGACGGCGAAACCGGCCGATCCGCCGGCCGCCCCTGCACCGGCTGCCACTCCTCCCCCGGCCGCTCCGCCCTCGGCCGCTACCCCCGCCAAGGCGCCGGCGCGCAAGGCCGGCAAGCCGAAGGCGCCGCCGTCGTTGACGGTGACCCTCACCTACGCCGAGGGCGAGTGGATGGTCGGGGCGACCCAGGGCTCGAAGGCGCTGGCCAAGCCGTACGTGATCAAGCCCGCGGAGGCGCTGAAGATGGTGTCGATGCTCGACGTGCCGGGCGTGCACGACGCGGTCGACGACATCGTGTCCGCGGCGCGCGCCGAAGCGGAGCAGCAGGCCGAGCGGCTGCGGGCGGAGCTGGCCGAGGTCGAGTCGCGGCTCGCCGAGCTGCGCGACGCCGGCTGAGGAGCCGAGCCGGACCCGCCGTGGGCGGCTCGGCGGCGGGTCGCTGGTAGCCGTCCGTCGCGCGTGGCAGGATCTCCGCTCTGATGGACGAGATCGGCGGTGCGTCGGATCCGGCGTGGCGGGCCCCGCGGGTGTGGCGGGCGCTGATGGTCGTCGCCCGCGTCCTGGTCGCGTGCGTGGGCCGGCTGCGGGTGTCCGGTGACCTGCCGGCCGAGCTGCGTGGCACGCCGGTGTTGATGGCCAGCAACCACATCGGCAACTTCGATCCGATCGTGCTGGTGGCCGCGATGCGCGCGCGGCGCATCGCGCCCCGGCTGATGGCCACGGCCGGGCTGTTCCGCGCTCCGGTCGTCGGCCCGGTGCTCACGGCGTGCGGGCACATCCCGGTCAACCGGCGCTCGGCCAGCGCGGCCGACGCGCTGCACGAGGCGCAGGACGCGCTGGCCGGCGGAGCCGTGGTGGCGCTGTACCCGGAGGGCCGCATCGGGCTGGACCCGGGGATGTGGCCGGAGCGCGGCAAGACCGGGGTGGCCCGGCTGGCGCTGACCACCGGGGCGACGGTGGTGCCGGTGGCGCAGTGGGGCGCGCACGAGATCCTGGCCTACCACGGCAACGGGGCGATGCTGGCCACGCTGCTGCGGGCGGTGCTGCGCCGGCCGGTGCTGCGGGTGCACTTCGGGCCGCCGGTCGACCTGTCCGACCTGCCCGCCGGCGCCACCGGGTCGGCGCTGCGGGCCACCGAGCGCATCATGGCGGCGATCACCGACGCGCTGGAGCCGCTGCGGGTCGACGAGCCGCGGCTGCCGCGCTACCGGGACCGGACCCGCCCGCTGTCGACGACGCGCACGCGGGACCGCCGGCACCGCGACGCCGTCGGCTCGAACGCCGGCTGACCGTCCGCCGCCGTACGGCGGCCGCCGACCGTACGGCACCGGATGGGGCTCAGTTGTCCCGGGATTCGCGGCGGATGCGCAGGTAGGCGAGCACCGCCTCGCGGGTGGTGCGCACGCCGAGCACCTCGCGGGCCTCGGCGATGCGCCGGTTCGCGGTGCGCAGCGACAGGAACTCGGCGGCCGCCGCGGCGGCGATCGTCTCGCCGCCGGCCAGCCGTTCGAGCAGGGCCCGCTGTTCGGGGGCGAGTTGCGGCCCGCCACCGCCGCCGGCCGGTTCACTGGTCTCGCCGGCGACCGGCGCGTCGGGGTCGGTGCTGACCGGGCCGACCCGGGCCAGGTCGGCCAGCAGGGCCCGGCCGACGTCGGTTCCGGTGTCGGCGATGGCCACCACCCCGGCGCCGCGGGCGGCCGCGTGCACGGCCAGTTCGGCGGTGTCGCCGTCGGCGACCCGGCCGAACAGCACCAGCTTGGCCCCGGACACGTCCCAGCTGGTCTCCGGCAGGGCGAAGCCCTCCCGGGTGGTCCAGCCGGCGCGGGTCAGCCGGCGCAGCACGGATGTCGCCTCCGCACCCCCGTCGACGATGTACCGGGGCACGGGTGGGACGGCTGTCATACCCGCGCCTTGCTAAGTCGCCTCACGCCGGCTCCTCCAGCGATAACGCCTCCATGGCCAGTGCCGCCGCCTCGGTACGAGTGCGGGCGCCAAGCTTACGCATTCCGGCCCGGATGTGCGTCTCGACGGTCTCCCGGGAGATCCCGAGCTGCCCGGCGATGCGACGGGTGGGTTCGCCCTTGGCCACCAGCCGCAGGACGTCGCGTTCCCGGTCGGTGAGCTCGTCACCGGCCCGCCGGCCCCGGGTGTCGCGCCGCACGGCGTGCCGGCGCAGTGCCCGCCGGGTGCGGCCGAGCAGCACGACCAGGCCGGCCTCCTCGGCGAGCTTCTCCGCCTGCAGCAGGGCCGGCACGGCCCGGTCGGCCTGCTCGTCGAGCAGCCCGGCGGCGAGCAGGGCGCGGACCTCCTCGCGGCGGGCGACGTCGTGCCAGTGCCCGGCGACCGCGGCGAACCCGTCGGCGCTGCGGGTGGCCCACGCGGCGACGGTGTCGCGCACGACGGGCAACGGCAGGTCGGTGCCCGCCGGGAGGAGGTCCGGATCGGCGCCGCGGGCCGGCGCGCCGGTGTCGTGGGCGGCCCAGTGCGCGGTGATCAGCCGCAGCCCGTCGAGCAGCGGCCCGGCTCCGGCGCCGGGCACCGTGGCCGCCAGTTCGGGCTGGCCGTCGAGCCAGGCCGCCTCCCGGGCCACCCAGTCGACGACGGCGGCGGCCGGGCCCCGCCCGGCGTCGGCGAGCCGGCCCCGGGCGGAGGCGAGCAGGCCGCCGTCGGCCTCGGTCAGGCTCACGGCAGCGGCGGCGTAGCCGCGGGCGATGGCCGGCAGCGTCCGGTCGGTGAGGTCGCCGGCGCGGCTGCTGACCTGGTCCAGGTCGGCCCCGCGCAGCGCGGTGCACCACAGCTGGGCGGCCACGAACCGGGTCTGCCAGCTGTAGGCGAGGTCGGCGGCGCAGGCGTTGCCGGCGGTGGCGGCGGCGGCCGCCGCGTCGGCGAGCCGGCCGTCGGCGGCGAGCGTCTCCACCAGCAGCCAGGCGCTCCACCGGGCGGCCAGCGGGTCGCCGCCGGTGCCGGCCGCGGCGGCGGCGCTGGCCAGTGCGTACTCCCAGCCGGGGGCCCGGGCGGCGGCCCGGACCGCGGCGAGGGCGGCCCGCAGGCCGAGGTGGGTGGGTTCGTCACCGTGCCGGGTCCGGATCCGGGCCTCCTCGGCGGCGGCGTCAGCCGCGGCCGACGAGGCGGCCGCACCGGCAGCGCCGCCGAGCAGGCCGAGCAGCCGCAGCCGGTCCCGGCCGCCGAGGACGTCGGGGTCGGCGTCGTCGGGCACGTCGGCGACCGCCGCCCGGGCGGCGGCGGCCGCACCGGTCTGCAGCAGCGCCTCGCCGCGCAGCACGGCCGCGGCCGGCTGCTGCGCCGGGTCGACGGGCAGCGGCGTCTTCTCGTCGCCGAGCACCCGCAGGCAGGCCTGCGGCCGGCCGGCGACCAGGGCGGCCCGGGCGGCGGCCAGCCGCACCTCGCCGGTCGGGGTGACGCCGGGCAGTTCGCACGCCAGCAGCAGCAGTTCGGCGCGCTCCCCGGAGGAGGCGGTGGCGGCGGCCGCGTCGACGGCGACGGTGTACGCCTCGGCCGCCGCACCGGCGGCGGCCAGATGCCGGGCCGCTTCGCGGGGCGGCACGACGCCGGCCAACCGGCGGTGCAGGGCGGCCCGCTCGGCCGGGTCGAGCAGGCCCGCGGCGATCTCGGCGACGTACGGCGAGACCGGGGTGGCGGTGGTGCCGGTGACCTCGACCAGCCCGGCGGCGGCGAGTTCGGCGACGCCCTCGCCGAGCATGGCGGCGGGGGCGGGCCGGCCGAGCAGGCCGAGGGCCGCCATGCCGGTACGGGCCGGGCGGCCCAGGTCGGCCAGCGCGGCGGCGACGGCGTAGGCCAGGCCGCTGCCGTCGGCGTCGGCGTCGGCGCCCCGCTCGGCGCCGCCTTCGCGGCGGGCGGCGGCGCGGCGGGCCAGCGCGGTCAGCGCCAGCGGGATGCCCCCGGCGCGCCGGACGATGTCGGCCACCGCGCCGGGGGACGCGGCCGGGGCGATCTGGCGGACCATGCCCTCGGCCACCGACGCCGGCAGCGGCGGCGCGGACAGCCACACGGTGGCCGCCTCGCGCAGGATGCGTTCCGCGTCGCCGGGCAGCCGGTGCGGGGTGCGCAGGGTGACCGCGACGCGGCAGTGCTCGGCGATCGCCGGCAGGGCGGCGACGGTGAGCGGGTCGGCCCACTGCAGGTCGTCGATGAGCAGCAGGCCGTGCCGGACCCGGGAGCGCACGGCCTCGGCGAGCAGCGCCGGGTCGTGCACGGGCAGCCGGACCCGCACCGCGCGGGCCAGCGGCAGGGCCGCCACGCCGCGCAGCATGGCCAGGCCGCCGCCGGCGTAGACGGTGCCGCGGAAGCTCTCCTGCAGCCGGCGCAGCAGGGTGGAGCGGCCGCTGCCGGGCGCTCCGGCGAGCACCACGAGGCCGGGTTCGCGCAGCGCCGCGGCGGCGGCGGCCACGACGGCGGCCGCCGGGTCGGAGGCCGGTTGAGCTGCCGACTCAGCCACCGGCTGACCGGACGATCCGGAGTGCACCGGACCGGCCGGTGGATTCGAGCCTTCCGGGCCGGAGGCCCCGACCGACGGGCCGGTGCCCGCTGCTGCGGCCGGCGGAGCCGGTACCCGGGCCCGGCCCACCGCCGGTGCCGGGCGCGGTGGCGCTCCGCCGTCTGCTGCTTCGGGCACGTCGTCCTCCCCACGAGGTGGCACAAACATGGGATCCTGCGCCGGCAGGATATTCGTAGTCTGGTTGCCGATAGAGCCTGACATGGCAATCCGTGGGTGGTGGGGGATTATATGGCTGTGTACGACGCGGGCACGGAACGTTACGACACCGGAAGCTACGGGACCACTCGGGCAGGGTACGCAGCCATTGTGGCCGAACGGTGGTACGTATCCCAGCGTCGTGTCGGACATGTGAATCAAGACGGATGGCCCAATCCGCCCAGATGTACCGCCACCTCCGTCGGCGTGATCGCCTGAATCGATGGCACCAGGACCGTTGAGCTCGCGGGTGGCCGACCTCTGCCAGGAGGTCGGCCACCGGCTCGGTGGTGGCACCCAGGCGCAGGTCTTCGACGTGCGGCGCCGGCTCGGCGAGCCGCTGCGGGTCGCCATCGCCGGCCGGCTGAAGGCCGGCAAGTCCACGCTCGTGAACGCGCTGATCGGGCGGCGCGTCGCGCCCACCGAGGTCGGCGAGTGCACCCGCATCGTCACCCAGTTCCGGTACGGCACCTCCGACCGCGTCGACGTGGTGCGTCGCAACGGCACCCGCGCGAGCCTCCCGCTGGACGAGGCCGGGATGATCCCGCAGCGCCTCGGCGTGCCGCGCGGCGAGATCGCCTACGTCGACGTCACCCTCACCAGTGACCACCTGCGCGACCTGACCGTCATCGACACCCCGGGTCTGGCCAGCGCCAACACCGCCGTCAGCGCGCAGGCGCAGCGGTTCCTGTTCAACGAGGCACCGATCGACGACGACCTGGACGACGACTCGGCGCGGGCGCTGTCCGGGTCCGAGGCGATCATCTACGTGTTCACCCAGTCGGTGCGCGAGGACGACGTCCAGGCGCTGGAGGCGTTCCGGTCGATGTCGGCCCGGCTGTCCAGCAACCCGATCAACTCGCTCGGCCTGTTCAACAAGGTCGACAAGCTGGCCGGCAGCGGCGCCGACCCGTGGCCGGTGGCCGAGCCGCTGGCCAACGACCAGGCGAAGGTGCTGCGCCGGGTGGTCTCCGACGTGGTGCCGATCGTCGGCCTGCTCGCCGAGACCACCGAGGCGGGCCGGCTCACCGCGGCCGACTGCGAGGCGCTGCGGCAGTTGGCGGCCCTGCCGCTCGGCGACCGGCAGGTGCTGCTGGCCTCCGTCGACCTGTTCTGCAACCGGGAGACCAGCGTCACCCGGGAGGCCCGGGAGCGGCTGCTGCGGCTGCTCGACCTGTACGGGATCAGTTTCGCGATCCACATGCTGGTGCAGCGTCCGCAGCTGGCCACCGGCGAACTGGTCCGGCTGCTGCTGCAGGCCTCCGGCTTCCTGCGCCTGCGGCAGACGCTGGACCAGGCGTTCCGTTGGCGCAGCGACGCGATCAAGGCCGGCTGGGGGCTGTCCAGCCTGGAGAAGATCGCCAGCCACGCCGACCGGCCCCAGGACCGGGAGCTGCTGCGCGACGCCATCGAGCGGGTGCTGCAGCAGCCCGACTACCACCGGTTGCGGCTGCTGGAGGTGGCGCAGCTGGTCACCACCGGTGCCGTCGACCTGCCCGACGACATGCAGTCGGAGCTCACCAAGCTGGCCCTGTCCACCGATCCGAGCTGGATCTTGAGCCTGCCGGGCGCGCCGGCCGAACACCTGGTCAAGGCCGCGCTGGAGGCCGCGACCCGGTGGCGGGCGTACGCGGTGGCGGGGGCCAGTCCGGCGCAGTCCAGGGTTGCGCTGGTGGCTCATCGTGGCTTCTATCTGCTGTCCCAGCGCGTTCGCGGCCAAGCCAGGTTCAACTAAGCGGTCTACAGGAGCGTCGACATGTCCCCGAACAGCCTGCGTGTGCTCGCGGGCGCCGCAGCGGCGGTCCTCGTGCTGCTCACCGGAATCGCAGTCGGCCTGGTGGGGCGCGCCGAGACGTGCACCCCGGCGCCGACACCGTCGCAGCAGCAGACCGCGCCGGCCTCGGCCCCGGCGGCCAGCCCCACCGGTGGCGCGGTGGTCGACAACAACCCGGGCGGCGGCGGGTCGCTGGGCAGCACCGTCGGGGCGCGGCCGGAGCGGTCGGTCCCGGCCGACGCGCCGGCGCCCACCGAGGCCGGTGCGCAGCCGCCCGCCACCCAGCAGGCCGCGCCCGCGCAGACCTGCACCGAGGAGAAGTTCGCGGCCATCCCGGCGCTGGTCGCCGTCGTCGGCGCCGGTGTGGCCGTGGCCGTCGCGATGGGGCTGCTGCTCGCCGCGGGCCTGCGCCGCCCGCCGGTGCCCACCTCCGGTCCGCCGGCGGCCGGCGGGCCGTCGCGGGTTGCGGCCGGAGCCGACCCCCGACTCGACGCGGACCGCGCCGCCCTCGTGCGGGCGTGCATCTACGTGCGTGACCGGGTGACCAGCCGGGCGCTGGCCGACCGGTTGGCCGCGGCGCTGCGCGACGCCGGGGTGACGGTGGTGGAGCCGGTCGGCGACCGGTTCGACCCGGCCCGGCACGAGGCCGGCGGCGCCACCCCGGTGTCCGACCCGTCGTTGACCGGCACGATCGCGGCGGTGGAGGTGCCCGGCTACGTCGACCGCACCGGACGCGTCCTGCGCGCCCCGGTGGTCACCGTCTACCAGGCGGGCGGCGGCGGCGCCGCGGGCGGCGGGTCCACGACGGGCAAGCACGCCACGGGGCAGCACTCCACCGGCCAGCACTCGACCGGTCAGCACTCCACCGGCCAGCACTCCACGACGGGCCAGCACCCGACCGTCCAGCACCCGCGCCGTCGTACCGAGGAGGACCGGTGACCCAGACCCAGCAGCCGACCGCGAAGCCGAACCCGGATGCCGCGATCCAGAAGCTGCTCAAGCAGGCGGTCGACGGCGGGCTCGCGTTCCTCCGCAAGATCGACCCGGATGCGGCGGCCGACCTCGACCAGGTGAAGCGGCGCGACGTGACCCGCCCGTCGATCGTGGTGGTCGGCGAGACGAAGCGCGGCAAGAGCTCGCTGACCAACATGCTGATCGGGGTGCCGAACCTGTCCCCGGTCGACGCGGCGGTGGCGACCTCGTCGTTCCTGGAGTTCCGCTACGCGACCACGCTGGGGGCCCGGGCGTACCTGCCGGGCCGGGAGGACCCGGTGCCGCTCAGCCACGGCGACCTGCGCGACTGGGCGACGGTGCTGGGCCGGTTGCCCGACGGGCTGCGCCCGCCGCGGCGCATCGAGGTGTACCACAACGCGCCGCTGCTGCAGTACCTGACGATCATCGACACCCCCGGCGTCGGCGGCCTGGACCCGTTGCACGCGGAGATCGCGCTGGACGCGGTGGAGCGGGGCACGGCGCTGCTGTTCGTGGTCGACGCCTCCTCGCCGTTCTCCAAGCCCGAACTGGACTTCCTCATCGAGGCCAGCAAGCGCGTCAACTTCGTGATCTTCGCGCTGACCAAATGCGACGCCTACCCGGGCTGGCGGACGATCCTGGCCGACAACAAGGGTCAGCTGCAGGCCCATGCGCCCCGGTTCGGCTCGGCGCCCTGGTTCCCGGTCTCGGCCCGGCTGGCCGAGATGGCCATGTCCATGTCGGGCGACGCGCAGGCCGAGCTGATCCGCGAGTCGCGCATCGCCGAGCTGCAGCACGCCCTGATCGACCTGGCCGGCAAGGGGCACTCGATCCAGCTGGCCAACGTGCTGCGGTCGGTGCGCAGCGAGGTGATCCGGCTCGACCAGGAGATCGGCGACCGGATGAAGGCCACCGACCCGGACCCGGGCGACATCCAGCGGGCCAAGGACGAACGGGCCAAGGTGGCCGCCCGTAAGCGCACCGAGTCGCGGCAGTGGTCGCTGGCGTTGAACACGGAGACGCAGCGGGCCCGGGTGGAGGCCACGACGCGGCTGCGGCAGTACATCACGAAGCTCCAGGAGGACTACCTCAACAAGATCGACAAGGCGAGCGGCAGCGAGATGAAGAACCTGCCCAACGAGGTCGACCGCTCGCTGCACGCGTTGAGCGTGCGGCTCTCGCACGACCTGGAGTTCCGGTTCCGCAAGGTCGCCGAGCGGGTGCTGGCCCAGGTGTTCCACCCGAACGAGCTGCAGTACGTGCTGCGCCAGATCAACGCCCGGTTGCGGCACGCGCTGGGCACCAAGCCGCGGCGCGACCACAACGACCAGGGCAACGCGATGGTCGCCATGTCCAGCGCCGGCATGGCGATGATGGCCGGCAAGGGCGCCGCGATGGCCGTCGGCGGGATCGCCGTCGCCGGTATCGTCGCGGTGCCGGTCGGTATCGCCATCGGTCTGGGTGCCGGCGCGTATCTGCTGTTCAAACGGAAGTCGATGTCCGACAAGCAGGGCACCCGGCAGTGGCTGCGGGAGGTGCTCAACGAGGCGCGGGCGGCGCTGTCCGACGAGATCATGCACCGGTTCACCGACCTGCAGTACGCGCTGACGCTCGCCCTCGACGAGGCGATCGAGCGGCGGCTGCAGCAGCTCGACGCGCACATCGCCAACATCGACAAGGCGATGGCCGAGGACAAGGCCGAGCGCGGCAAGCGCAAGGCGGCCCTGGCGGCAGAGCGCGAGGGTCTGCGGGCCCGCATCAAGCAGCTCGACGAGGTACTGGTCCGGGTCCGCCAGCTGTTGCCGGCGGCACCCGCCGAGAGTCAGGGGTGATCCGGTGGACCACCAGGACTGGGACGGCTGGGACCACGAGGACGGCGGCGACTACTCCGGTGACGCGGACACCGCCGACCTCGGCGACCCGGACGAGCCGATCGCGTCGGGGGGCGGCTACGAGGACCACGGCGGCTACCCGGCGCACGACGCCGGCGACCAGGGCGACGGCCTCGACCAGGCCGACCCGGGGCAGCACGGCGCGGGCGGCGGCTTCCTCGAAGACGACCCGATGGGCGCCTTCGGCGACCACGGGCCCGACCCGGGCCAAGACGCCGACCACGACGGCGGGCCGGGCCACGATCCTGGTCACGGCGACACGGAGGATGGCGGCGACGAGCCCGGTCACGGCTACCTGAGCGACGCGGGCGACCACGACGCCCCCGGCTACGGCGCCGACCACGACCCGGGTCACGACCCCGACGCCGACTCCGGCACCGACGTGCCGCCGGACAGCCACGACGACCCGGACGCGTCGGGCGATCCGCACCCGGAGACGGTCGTGGGCGCCGACCCCGACGTCGACCCGGACGCCGACTGGGCTCCGGCCGAGTTCCCGGACCAGCTCGACTTCACCGCGCCCGAACCGGTCGACGGCTACCCGTGGAGCGACCCGTCGGCCGTCGCCGCACCCGGCACCGGGGGCGAGGATCTGGCCCACGGCCCCGACGCCGCCCCACCGGCCGAGGACCTGCTCGACTACGCCGGCGCCGAGGGCGGCGGCGACCCGTGGGCGGCCCTTGTCGGCTCCGACGACCCGGCCGCCAGCTCGCTCGGCCGCTGGTGGGCCCCCGGCACGTAGGTACCGCTCACTCGTCGAACGTGACGGCGGTGTCGGCGACGCCGGGCGCGGCGAAGGCCAGCAGCCGCTGCGCCTCGGCCGTCAGTGCCCGCCGGGCCGCGGCCGGTACCCGGGCGAACGGCGTGAAGCTGACGGCCGCCCGGCCGGACGTGCGCGAAAGGCGCCACATGCCGTGTACGAAGCCGTCGACGGTGAACGTACTGCGGATGATGCCGTTGATCGTGAACACCCGGCGGCGGTACTCGTCGGAGACGATGCGGGTGCGGTCGGCGTGGCCGAGCAGGATCGTGTCGAAGTCGGCCAGCAGCCGCGGCGGGGCCGGGATGTCGGGGTCCGGGCGGGGCGCGTCGGGCAGGTCGAACAGCTCGCCGCCGGACTCGCCGCGGAAGGTGACGAGCTTCGGCCGCAGGTCGGCCAGCACCGGGCCGAGCCCCGTCAGGCCGCTCCAGGACTGCACGTCGCGCACGCTGGCCGGCCCGTACGCGGCGAGGTAGCGCAACACCAGGTCCGCCGGGTCCGACGTGGCCGGCAGCGGGGCGCCGAGCCAGGCCCGCGCGGTGGTGAAGGCCGGCGGACCGCTGCGCCCCCACAGGCCGCGCGGCGGCACCTGGACCAGCGGTTCCCGGAAGGACACGGTGGTGGCCAACGTGCCGGCCGGATGGTCGGGCCAGCGCCGCACCAGCGCCGCGCCGAGGTCCTTCAACGTCATCGGCGCCACGTCGAGCAGGTCGGCACCGGCGGCGGCCACCGACGCGACATCCAGCGAGCGGGTGGTGGGCCGGTTGCCGACCAGCAGCCGGTCGAGAATCGGCTGCAATTGCGGGCGGATCAGGGCGAGGTCCGGCGCGGCGAGCAGGTGGATCGTGCCGCGCATCGCGGTGGCCCGCACCACCCGCCGCTCGGCGAGGAGGCGGGACAGTTCCTCCGGGTCGAACGCGGCAAGCCGCGTCCACAGCGCGTAGTACGGCGGCATGGGTGCCTGCGCCTGCAGGCCGAACAGGTGCTCCACCGCGGCGTACACGGGCAGGTCGGCGCGCGCCAGCAGATGCTGACGCGCGAGCAGGGCCCGGTTCAGCGCGCGCCGGGTCTGGATCACGGACCCATGATCTGTGTGATCAGCACGATGAACAGGATCGCCACGACGATCAGGACGCCGATCGTGCCGAGCACCGTCGGTTCGGTGTACCAGGGCTTCTGCTGCTGCTGGGCCTGCGGCTGGCGCGGCGGCGGCGCCTGGCGGGCCATCGGCGGCGGCGCGACGGGGCGCTGCGGCGGGCGCATCGCCGGTTGCGGCGCGGCGGCGGGCTGCGGGCCGACCGCCGCCATCGGTGGCCGGTTGACCGGCGGGCCGTAGCCCTGTGCGCCCTGCGGGCGCTGCAACGACACCGGCGGCCGCGGCGGGCCGGACGGGACCGGTGGCCGGTTCACCGGCGGTGCCGAGCCGGGCGGGGTGGACACCGGCCGGTTGGTGCCCATCGGCGACCCGGGCGGCATCGGACCCGGCCCCGTCGGCACCGGGGCGACCGGGCCGGGACGCATGCCCTGGTTGACGGTGGCCGGCTGCGGCGGCCCCATCGGGCGGCCCGGACCGGGCGGTGGTACGCCGGGACGGCCGGGCGGCGGCCCCATCGGGCCGCCGGGGCGGGCCGCCGGCCCGGGTGGCTGATGCGGCGGACCGGGCTGGTGCGGCGGCCCACCGGGCCCGCCGGGACGGCCGGGCGGGGCCGACACCTGGCGCGGCGGCCCGGACACCGGCGGGCCGGACGGCCGGGCCGCGCCGATGCACAGCGCGCCCTCGACCACGACGGTCTCCGGCTGCTCCAGCGTCGTCGGCGCCACCCCGAGCGCGGTGTGGATCATGTGCGCGGCCAGCGGGATCCGCGACGAGCCGCCGACCAGGAAGATGCCGGTGAGCTCCTGCGGCTGCGCCCGGGCCGCGGCGATCGCCCGCTGCAGGCACTGGATCGTGCGGTCCAGATACGGCCGCACCAGGTTCTCGAACTCGTCGCGGGTGAGGTGCGCGTCGACCTCCAGCGCCGGGATGTGGATGTCGGCGTTGGTGGTGCGCGAGAGCATCTCCTTGGCCCCGCGCACGTCCTCGTAGAGCATCCGGCGCTGCCGCCGGTCGTTCGAGTCGGCCGGGTTGACCAGCTTGTCCCAGGTGGCACCGTGCGAGGCGCCGTAGGTGTGGCCCAGGTGCTCGACGATCGCGTGGTCGAAGTCCAGGCCGCCGACGTCCTGCAGGCCCTCCTCGGCCAGCACGTCGAACCCGGTCTGGGTGCGGCGCACCACGGTGGCGTCGAAGGTGCCGCCGCCGAGGTCGTAGATGGCCAGGCTCCGGCCGACCGGCACCTGGGCGCCGTGGACGGCGGTGAAGTACGACGCGGCACCGACCGGCTCCGGGATCAGCCGCGGGGTGCCGAGCCCGGCCTGCCGGGCACCCTCGACGAGGGCACCGCGGCGCCGGTCGCCCCAGCGGGCCGGATGGGTGATCCGGACCTCCTCGGGGGCGGCGCCGAGCTGGCGGCGGGCCTCGGTGGCGACGTGGCCGAGCACCAGGCCGAACACCTGCGCGACCGGCATCACCTGGTCGCCGAGGAAGATGCTGCCGTCGTCGACGCTGCGCTTCGGGTTGGGCTCGAAGCGGCTCGGGTCGAGCCGGGCATGACGTTCGGCGTCACGGCCGATGAGCATCCGTCCGTCGGTGCCGAGGTACACCGCCGACGGCAGCAACGGTGAGCCGTCGAACAGCAGGGGCCGCAGCCGCCCGTCGGTCAGCCGAAGCATGCCGACCGTGTTCGACGTGCCGAAGTCGATACCCAGCACGCGCATGCCCGCCACCCTACTGTGGACGGCGCCGCGCCGGTGTCGGGCAACGTGTCGGCAACCCGTGGTTGGCGCGGTTTGGGGATACTGCCTGCGTGTCCACCCCCACATCCGGCTATCTCGACACGCCGCCGCTGGCCTTCGCGCACCGCGGCGGCGCCGCCGCGGGCGACGAGAACACCGCCGACGCGTTCGGCCGCGCCGTCGAGATGGGCTACCGGTACCTGGAGACCGACGTGCACGCCACCGCCGACGGGCAGGTGGTGGTCTTCCACGACGACACCCTCGACCGGCTGCTCGGCCGTCCCGGCCGGGTCCGCGACGTGCGCTGGGCGGACCTCAACGCGCTGCGGGTCGGCGGGGTCGCGGCCGTGCCGCGGCTGGCCGACGTGCTGGAAGCCTGGCCGAACGTCCGGTTCAACATCGACATGAAGGACGATCCGGCCGTGGGTCCAACGGTGGACGTGGTCCGCCGCGCCGGCGCCGTCGACCGGGTCCTGCTGGCCTCGTTCGACGCGAAACGACTGGTCCGGGCCCGCGCGGCCCTCCCGGCCGTGGCCACCTCGATGGGGACGGGGGAGGTGGCGCGCCTGTGGCTGGCGTCGCGGGCCGGTCGACGGGTGCGGCTGCCGGCCTCGGTGGTGGCGGCCCAGGTGCCGACGCACCACGGTCGGGTGCGGCTGGTCGACCGGCGGTTCGTCCGGACGGCGCACCGCAGCGGGTTGCAGGTGCACGTGTGGACCATCGACGATCCGGACACCATGAACAACTTACTTGATCTTGGTGTGGATGGCATCATGACCGATCGCATCGAGGTGCTCCGCGACGTCTACGCCGCCCGTGGCGTGTGGACCCGCTCCTCCTGACCCACCCGAGAGGCCCGCCATGGCGTCCACCGGCACCGCCGTCGACGACGACCCGTCACCGCCGCTGTCCACGACCCGCGAGAAACGCAGCTGGTACTTCTACGACTGGGCCAACTCGGCGTTCGCCACCACGGTCGTCACCGTGTTCCTCGGCCCGTACCTGGCCTCGATCGCCGAACGGGCCGCCGGCTGCGACGGCGACGCCTGCGACACCGCCACCATCCCGGTGTTCGGCCTGGACATCGCGCCCGGCTCGCTGTTTCCGTACAGCGTCTCGCTGTCGGTGTTCCTCACCGTGTTCGTGCTGCCGGTGGTCGGGGCGATCGCCGACCGGTCGGCCCACAAGAAGGAACTGCTGGCGGCGACGGCGTACCTGGGCTCCGCGGCCACCGTCGCCATGCTGTTCCTGACCGGCGAGCGCTACCTGCTCGGCGCCGGCCTGTTCCTCGTCGCCAACATCGCCTTCGGCGCCAGCGTCGTGGTCTACAACTCGTTCCTGCCGCAGCTGGCCGGGCCCGACGAGCGCGACCACGTCTCCAGCGTCGGCTGGGCCTACGGCTACCTCGGCGGCGGCACGTTGCTGCTGCTCAACGTCGTCGCCGTGCTGTTCAAGGACGCGCTGGGGATGACGACGGGCGAGGTGGCCCGGTGGAGCCTGGTGTCGGCGGGCGTGTGGTGGGCGGGGTTCACCACGATCCCGCTGCTCGGGCTGCGCAACCGGGAACCGCTGGCCGGCGAGTCGCACGGCAACCCGATCGGCGACGGCTTCAAGCAGCTGTGGCGCACCCTGCGCTCGCTGAAGGCGTACCCGCTGACGCTGTTCTTCCTGATCGCCTACCTGGTGTACAACGACGGCATCCAGACGGTGATCGCCCTGGCCGCCGTGTACGGCACCGACGAGCTCGAACTGTCCGACGACGTGCTGGTGCCCACGATCCTCATGGTGCAGTTCCTCGCGTTCTTCGGCGCCCTGGGCCTGGGTGCGCTGGCCAAGCGGATCGGGGCCTGGAAGACGCTGCTGCTCAGCCTCGGGCTGTGGGTGGTCGTGGTGCTCGTCGCATTCGCCCTGCCGGCCAAGCAGGTGCTGCCCTTCGTGGCCCTCGGCGGCGCGATCGGCCTGGTGCTCGGCGGCAGCCAGGCGCTGAGCCGGTCGCTGTTCAGCCAGCTGATCCCGCCCGGCAAGGAGGGCGAGTACTTCGGCCTGTACGAGATCTCCGACAAGGGGACCAGCTGGCTCGGGCCGCTGCTGTTCGGCCTGGCCTATGACATCACCCGCAGCTACCGGGTCGCGATCGTGTCGCTGCTGGTGTTCTTCGTGGTCGGGATGGCGCTGCTGCTGGCCGTGCCGATGCGGCGGGCGATCGCCGCCGCCGGCAATGTCCCGCCGCACAAGCTATGACCGCTTGAGACAGGTGTAGGCCCCGTACAGCCGCCCCTGGTACGCCGCGTCGACGATCTCGAAGCCGGCCGCCGCCAGCATCGGCTCGAACAGCCACCGGAACGTGGAGTGCTCGGTGCGGATGTGCTCGGCGTAGTCGTCGGCGGTGTAGCCGGCCGCCGGGTCCGTCGCGGCCCCGGCGAACCAGTCGGCGAACACCGCCGCCGCCTCGGCCGGCGCGAAGTCGTAGATCAGGTCGCGCACCCGCAGCACCCCGCCCGGGCGCAGCATCCCCGCGATGCGGTGCAGCGCCAGCGCCTTCCAGAAGTCGGGCAGCTGGTGCAGGGCGTGGCGGGTGTAGACGCCGTCGGCGGGCGCGCCGGTGTGCTCGTAGCTGAGGAAGCCGGCCCGGACCACCTCCAGGTCCGGGGCGCGGGCCGCCAGGAACTCCACCATCGCGGGCGAGACGTCGGCGGCGACGACGCGGCCGAACACCGTCGCGGCGGTCAACGCGAACTGGCCGGTGCCGGCACCGACCTCCACCACCACGGAGGCGGCGCCCAGGCCGTGGGCGCGGAACACCTCGATGTCGGCCGCCGGGTCGGGCCGGCCCTGCTTGCGGTCGAACCCGGCGACAAAGGCGGCGTCCAGGTGCTCGGCCCCCGCGTGCGCCAGTTCATCGATCATCCACGAACCGGTCATAAACCCCATGCTCGCACCGCGAGCAACGGCATTCCTGCCGCCGGGTAGTCTGCCGCGCCGTGGACTCCGACGACGTGCTGGCCTGCCTGGTCTCCGGCGACGGCCGGCTGCGCCACGGCGCCGTGCTCAAGTACTTCTACGGGCCGATGGGCTGCGGCAAGTCGACCCTGGCCCTGCAGCTCGACCACAACCACACCCGGCAGGGCCGGGTCGGGATGGTGGTCACCCGGCTGGACCGGGCCGGTCCCGGCCGGGTCAGCAGCCGCATCGGGCTCGGCAGGGCCGCCACCGAGATCGGCGAGGACACCGACCTGCGCACGCTCGTGCGCGACCGGTGGGCGGCCGGCGGCCGCTGCGACTACCTGATCGCCGACGAGGTCCACTTCTACACCGAGGCGCACGTGGAGCAGCTCGTCGAGCTCGTGGACGTGTTCGACGTCGACGTGTACGCCTTCGGCCTGGCCACCGACTTCCGCACCCGGCTGTTCCCGGCGTCGCGGCGACTGTTCGAGCTGTCCGACCAGCTGGTGCGCCTGCAGGTGGAGGTGCTGTGCTGGTGCGGGCGGCCGGGCCTGCTCAACGCCCGCATCGAGGGCGGCGTGGTGGCCCGCGAGGGGGCCCAGTTCGTCGTCGCCGACATCGGCGGCGCCGATGCCGAACCGGCCGACGTGCGCTACCAGGTGCTGTGCCGCCGCCACCACCGGGCCGGCGACCTCGGCCCGGCGGCCCGCCAACCCGACCAGTTGCGCCTCGTCTGAACCCTAGTGCTGGGGCTAGCGACCGCACCGGCCCGGCGGCGGTAGCGTCCCAGCCGTGACCCCGCCACCCCGGACCGCGTTGCAGGCGCTCGCCCGCAAGCCGACGTGGTTCCTGCGCTCCGCGTGGCCGTGGCGGTCGCTGGGTTACCTGGTCTCCGGCGTCCTGCTGGGCGCCGTCACCGGCACGGCCTACCTGTTCCTGGCGATCGGGGGTGCGGCGCTCGCGATCGTGCTGGTCGGGCTGCTGGCGTTCCCGGCGATGGTGCTGCTGTCGATGTACGTGGCCCGGTTCGAGCGGTGGCGGCTGCGACTCGTCGACCCCGACCCGGCGCCGGATCCGCACCGGCCGGTGCCGACCGGCACGTGGCGCGAGCGACGGCAGTGGATCGTCGCACGGCTGCGGGAACCGGTGACGTGGCGGGAGTTCGGTTACGCGATGGTGTCCTGCCTCGCGCTGTGGTGGGTCGACCTGACGATCATCGGCGTGGCCCTGTACATGCCGGGGCTGCTGATCGGCTCGTCGGTGGTCGCGGCCGAGGAGGAGCCGCTGCTGTCGGTCCCCCTGGTCGTGCTCGGCCTGGTGATGCTCCTGATCGCCGCCTATCCCCTGACCGCCTGGGCGGGCGCCCGGGCGGCGATGACCCGGGCCATCCTGGTGCCGCTGGACGAGCGGCTCGGTGAGGCGGTGCGCTCCCGGGCCCGGCTCGTCGACGCGTTCGAGGTGGAGCGCCGGCGCATCGAGCGCGACCTGCACGACGGCGCCCAGCAGCGGCTCGTCGCCCTGTCGTTGAAGCTGGGCCTGGCCCGCCTGGACCTGGCGCCCGGCTCGCCGGCCGCCACCCAGGTCGCCGAGGCGCACGAGCTGGCCAAGGAGGCCCTGGACGAGCTGCGCGAGCTGATCCGCGGCGTGCACCCGCAGGTGCTCACCGACCGCGGCCTGCCGGCGGCCGTCGACGACCTGGCCGGCCGGGCCCCGGTGCCGGTGCACACCGACCTGGTGCTGCCCGGCCGGCTGCCCGGGCCGGTGGAGCTCGCGGCGTACTTCGTGGTGGCCGAGGCGCTGACGAACGTCGCCCGGCACAGCGGCGCCACCCGGGCCGCCGTCCGGGCCCGGATGCGGGAGGCCCGGCTGGTGCTGGAGGTCAGCGACGACGGCCGCGGCGGCGCCGACCCGGGCGCCGGCAGCGGGCTGGCCGGCCTCGCCGACCGGGTGGCCGCCGTCGACGGTGCGCTCACGCTCACCAGCCCGGCCGGCGGGCCGACGCTGATCCGGGCGGAGCTGCCGTGCGGGTAGTGCTGGCCGAGGACGGGGTGCTGCTGCGCGAGGGCCTCGTCGGGCTGCTGCAGCGGTTCGGGCACGACGTGGTCGCGGCGGTGCCGGACGCCACCGGGGTGGCCGCGGCCGTCGACGACACCGACCCGGACGTGCTGATCACCGACGTCCGGTTGCCGCCCACGTTCACCGACGAGGGGCTGCGGGCCGCGGTGGCGCTGCGCGCGCGGCGGCCCACCCTGCCGATCCTGGTGCTGAGCCAGTACGTGGAGCAGACGTACGCCGCCGAACTGCTGGACTCCGACGCGGGGGCCGGGGCCGGCGTGGGTTACCTGCTCAAGGACCGCATCGGCGACGTGGAGGAGTTCGTCGCGGCGCTGGAGCGGGTGGCGGCCGGGCACACCGTCGTCGACCCGTACGTGGTGCGCCAGCTCCTCGGCCGGCGCAAGGATCCGCTGCTCCGGCTCACCCCGCGCGAGCGGGAGGTGCTGGGGCTGATGGCCGAGGGCCGGTCGAACGCGGCGATCGCCCGGGCCATGGTGATCACCGAGGCGGCGGTGGCCAAGCACATCAGCGGCCTGTTGATCAAGCTGGACCTGCCGCCGGACGCCGACGACCACCGCCGCGTCCGGGCGGTGCTCGCCTATTTGCGCGGCCGGTCTTGACCTCAGCATTGGTTGAGGTACGAGCATCTGAGCCATGCGCGCGATCCGTCTGCACGAGTTCGGCCCGCCGGAGAACCTGCGGTACGAGGAGGTTCCCGACCCGACGCCCGGCCCGGACGAGGTCCGCGTCACGGTCGCGGCCGCCGGCGTCCACGTCATCGACACCACGATCCGCTCGGGCCAGCGCTCGGGCGGCCCGCCGGGGTCGCGGCCCGATCTGCCGACGACGCCGGGCCGCGACGTCGCCGGCGTCGTCGACGCCCTCGGTGCGGGTGTCGACCCGACGTGGTTGGGCCGCCGCGTCGTCGCCTACCTCGGCCCTGCCGGTGGCGGGTACGCCGAGCGGGCGGTGGCCCCGGTGACGGCCCTGCACGCGCTTGCGGACGGGGTCGGCTTCGAGGCCGCCGTCGCGATGATCGGCACCGGGCGCACCACGATGGCGATCCTCGAACTCGCCGCGCTCACCGCCGACGACGTCGTCCTGGTCACGGCCGCGGCCGGCGGCATCGGCAGCCTCGCGGTGCGGGCCGCCCGGCGGGCCGGTGCCACCGTGATCGGCGCGGCCGGCGGCCCGGACAAGGCCGACCTGGTCCGCGCCCGCGGCGCCCACCTGGCCGTTGACTACACCCGGCCGGACTGGCAGCGCGAGGTCGAGGCGGCCCTCGGCGAGCGGCCGGCCACCGTCGCCCTCGACGGCGTCGGCGGCGCGATCGGCCGGGCGGCGCTGGAACTGCTCGGCGTCGGCGGGCGGCTGGTGCTCTACGGGTGGTCGTCCGGCGAACCGACGCCGCTGACCGCCGGCGACCTGTTCGCGCGCGGCATCGGCGTGACGGCGGCGATCGGTGCGCGGATCTTCAACCGGCCCGGCGGGATGCGCGACCTGGAAGCGAAGGCGCTGGCCGCGGCCGTGGAGCTCGAGCCGCCGGTGCAGCCGTACCCGCTGGCCGAGGCGGCCAAGGCACACGCCGCGATCGAGGCCCGCGCGACCGTCGGCAAGGTCATCCTGGTGCCCTAACTCCGCGATCTTGGACTCCGTTCGGTGCCGTACGCCCGGCCGGAGTCCAAGATCGCGGAAACGGGGGACTCAGGGCTCGTCGTCGGACTCGATCCAGCCGACGAACCGCTGGTCGAGGCCGGCCGGTGAGGCGCTCGGCACGTCGGACTGCGCCTGGTCCAGGTAGAACCCCATCAGCGCCGACAACTCCGGCCGGCCGCCGTTGTACTCGGCGCGCAGCTGCCGGCGCCGGGTCCGGCACGGCCAGGGAGCGCCGCATCCGGCGCATTGCCACGACGGTCGCAATGCCACATGAACGCTCACGCGATCGCCTCGCTCCGCGAGGCGACGCGTTCGCGACGCACTGCGCCGATGGTTCGCTCGCTCCGCTCGCTCACGCGATCCCCCGCTTCGCGCAGAACTCACACACCGTCGCGCCTCCCTCACCCATCGCTTCTCCCCCATCGTGACGTGTACTCGCTAGTAACTGCCATGGCGTTCGGCCGTTCGGGCACGGCAGACTCTCGACATGACCCGTTTCGCGCAGCCCGCCCCCGAACTCGCCGACCCGTACGAGTCCGACCCGGTCCTCACCGGATGGCTGGACAGGCTGCTCGGGCCGGACGGACATGCCGCCGCCAAGGACCGGTTGGCCACGCTCGCCGCCGACGTCCTCGGGCCGCTGCGTGACGCGCATCACGATGCCGAGAACAACCCGCCCCGGCTGGTCCGCTACGACGGGTGGGGCCGGCGGGTGGACCGGGTCGAGACGTCGCCCGGGTGGGAGACGCAGCGCGTCGCGGCGGCCCGGCACGCCATCGTCGCGCTGCCGTACCTGCCCGAGGCCCGGCGCACCTGGGGTTCCGGCGTGCGCACGGTGCAGCAGGCCCTGCTGCACATCTACGGACCGGAGTCGGCCACGTTCACCTGCCCGGTCGCGATGGCCGACGGCGCGGCCGCGCTGCTCAGCCGCCCCGAGATCGACCCGGCCGTGCAGGAACGATGGCTGACCCGGCTGATCTCCACCGACCCCGACGTCGCGATCACCAGCGGCCAGTGGATGACCGAGTCGCAGGGCGGTTCCGACATCTCCCGGTCCACCACGACGGCCCGCCCCGACGAGGGCACCGGCACCTGGCGGCTGACCGGCGAGAAGTGGTTCTGCTCGGCGATCGACTCGGCGATGGCCGTCGCACTGGCCCGGCCGGCGGGTGCGGCCGACGGCAGCCGCACGCTGGTGCCGTTCCTGGTGCCGCGCGACCAGCCCGGCGTGCGGCTGCACCGGCTCAAGGACAAGCTCGGCACCCGCCCGGTGCCCACCGCCGAGGTCGCGCTGCGCGACGCCGAGGCCGTCCCGCTCGGCGACCCGGGCGAGCCGGGGCTGCGCCGGATGATGACGCTGGTGGTGATCACGCGGCTGCACAACGCCGCGAACTCGGCCGCCGGAATGGCCCGCGGGCTGGCCTACTGCCGCGACTACGCGACGCGGCGCACCGTCGCCGGCGGGCGGCTGGCCGACAACCCGCTGCACCGGGCCACCCTGGGCGCGCTGGAGGTCGACCTCGCCGGCGCGTTCGCGCTCGCCGCGCACGCCTTCGACCTGCTCGGCCGCGTCGAGCTGACCGGAGACCGCGCCGCCGCCGACCGGCTTCGGCTGGTCGCGCCGCTGGCCAAGCTGCTCACCGGCAAGCTCGCCGTGGCCAGCGCCAGCGAGTACGTCGAGTGCTTCGGCGGGGCCGGCTTCGTCGAGGACACCGGGCTGCCCCGGCTGCTGCGCGACGCGCAGGTGCTGCCGATCTGGGAGGGCACCACGAACGTCCTGTCCGTCGACGTCCTGCGGGCGCTGGCCCGCGGCGAAGGGCTGGCCGCCGTCCCGTCGGATGTGCGCGACGCGGCGGCCGCGGCCGCCGCGGACCCGGCCTCGCCCGCGGTGCTGGCCGGTGCCCGGCAGCTCGCGCTGGCGATCGGGACGTCGCTGGTGGCGGACCTCCTCGACGAGCACGCGGCCGCGACCGGCGCCGAGCGCGCGGCGGTGCACGCCCGGCTGTGGCGGCGGGCCCGGGTCGAGCGCCGGGACATCGCGACGGAGGCCGCCGCGCTGTAGGAAACCGGTTGGCGCCGCGCGGCGTCGTTGGAAACATCACGGGACGTGACGACCTACGCGCTGCACGCCAGCGGCCTCGCCAAGAACTACCGGCGCGGGCGCGCGGTCGACGGCGTCGACCTCCTGGTCAGCCCCGGCGAGCGGGTGGCGCTGCTCGGCCCCAACGGCGCCGGCAAGACCACCACGCTGCTGATGTGCCTCGGCCTGATCACGCCCGACGCCGGCACCGTCGACATCCTCGGCCACCGGTTGCCCGGCGAGCGGGTGGCGGCGATGCGGCGGGTCGGCTTCGTCGCCGGCTACCTGCCGCCGACCGCGCACCTTCGGGTGATCGAGTACCTGCGGCTGTTCGGCCGGCTCTACGGGATGCGCCGGCCGGACGCGGCGGCCCGGGCCGCGCTGGAACGCTTCGGCATCGGGCACCTGGCCGGCGCGCTGGCCACCGAGCTGTCCAGCGGGCAGAAGACGCTGGTGGGCATCGTGAAGGCGGCGATCCACCGGCCGGCGCTGGTGGTGCTGGACGAGCCGACCGCGTCGCTGGACCCGGACGTGGCGCTGCTGGTGCGCACCGGGCTGCGCGAACTCGCCGACGCCGAGGGCACCGCGCTGCTGGTGACCAGCCACAACATGGTCGAGGTGGAGCGGCTGTGCGAGCGGGTGGTGTTCCTGTCGGCCGGCCGGGTGGTCGCCGACGGGTCCGCCGCCGAGGTCGCGGAACGGTTCGGTGGCGCCGACCTGGAGCACGTGTTCCTGCACCTGTCGGGCAGGGTGTCATGAGCGAGCGGAGCGAGCGAATCGTCAGCAAGGGACGTGGTGGCCGCGCGGAGCGTGGCGACCACGTCGAAGGCTCCGCGTCGCGAAGCGAGGCGAAGCCGTGGGAGTCGTGGTGGCGGATCGTGGCGATCGCCGAGCGGCACTGGTACGTGCTGCGCCGCTCGCCGCACCGCCTGTTCGACATCCTCCTGTGGCCGATCGTCGACACGCTGCTGTTCGGGTCGATGGCCGTGTTCGCGGCCAGCCGGGCGCTGACGGCCGGGCAGCAGCTCGTCGCCTACACGCTGGCCGGGATGGTGCTCTGGCAGGTGGTGTACCAGGCGCAGATCTCCGTCTCCACCGGCTTCCTGGAGGAGACGTTCTCCCGCAACCTGCTCAACCTCATGGCGACCCCGCTGCGGGAGTGGGAGCACGTCGCCGGGATGGCCCTGTTCGGGCTGGCGAAGCTGCTGTGCGGCGTCGGCATGGTGGCCGGGCTGGCCTGGGTCGCCTACGCCTTCGACCTGACCGCGATGGGCTTCGGGCTGTTGCCGATCGCGGCGCTGCTGCTCGGCGTCGGGTGGGCGGTGGCGCTGTTCGTGATCGGGCTGGTGCTGCGCTTCGGCAGCGGTGCCGAGGCGCTGGCCTGGGGCGTGATGTTCACGCTGATGCCGCTGTCCGGGGTGTTCTACCCGGTCGCGGCGCTGCCGGAGGTGCTGCAGCCGGTGGCGGCCGTATTGCCGACCACGCACGCGTTCGCCGCCGGGCGCGGGCTGATCAACGACGGCGTGATGCAGTGGGACGAGGTAGGGCTGGCCGCCGCGGGGACGGCGGCCATGCTGGCCGCCGCCCTCGCGTTCGTGGTGTGGATGTTGCGGGTCTTCCGCGCCCGCGGCTTCATCACCCGCTACTCCTAGCGCCGCCGGCCCCCGCCGCGCGTCAAGATCGAGTTGATCTTGCAAGTGTGGCGGGGTTGCGGCCCGGTTTCGCGGTGACTTGTTCCGCCACAACTGCAAGATCGTCGTGATCATGGGGGTGATCGCGGCCCGCTCAGGCCTCGGCCCGGTCGGCGTTGGCGTGGATGGCGTCGCGCAGGTACTGCGCGAGGCCGGGCCGTACGGCGTCGTACGTGGCGGTGAACCGCGGGTCGGCGACGTACATGTCGCCCAGCCCGCGGTGCATGTCGTAGCCGCAGTCGTAGAACCGGCGGTGGATCTGCTGGCGGTGCTCCTCCGCCAGGTCCATCGCCGGCGCGCTGTCGGCGGCGACGCCGTCCGCGAGGGCGGCCGCCAGCCGCTCGTTGAGCGCCGCGCCCTCGGCCTTGATCTCCGCCCAGTCCTGCGCGGTGTAGCGAGCGGTGCGCTGCGCCGACTGCCGGTACGCCTCGGTGTCGCCCCAGCGCTCGCGGGCCTCGTCGGCATACGGGTTTTCCATGGTTCCTCTCCTCGACTCGGTGTCGGAACCAGCGTGGTGTCTCCAGCGGCGGGAGAGTCAAGCCCGAGCTATGATTGTTGCGCAGTCAAATAATTCGGAGGTCCCGTCGTGCCGATCCACCGCCTCAACCACGCCGTCCTGTACGTGCGCGACGTCGCGCGAAGCGTCGCCTTCTACGGTGACGTGCTCGGCTTCACCAGCGTGATGGCCATGCCCGGAGCGGCGTTCCTCCGCGCACCCGGCTCCACCAACGACCACGACCTGGGGCTGTTCGAGATCGGCGCCGCCGGAGCATCCACCGCCGGCCGCTCCACCGTCGGCCTGTACCACCTGGCCTGGGAGGTCGACACGCTGGCCGAACTGCGCCGGGTGCGCGAGGCGCTGGCGACGGCGGGCGCGCTGGTCGGTGAGTCCGACCACGGCACCACGAAGAGCCTCTACGCCAAGGACCCCGACGGCCTGGAGTTCGAGGTGGTCTGGCTCATTCCGGCCGCCCTGCTGGACGAGCGGGCGATCGAGTCGCGTACCCGGATCGGCCGGCTGGACCTCGACGGCGAGATCGCGCGCTATGGCGCCGACACGCGCGGCGGCGTCGGGATCTCGGTCTCCGCCTGACCGTCAAGATCGCGTTGATCTTGCAGTTGTGGTGGGGGACAAATACGTCCTAGGACGGGCGAACCCTGGCACCACAACTGCAAGATCAACGCGGAACAGCGCTAGTGGAAGAAGCCGCGGTGCGACGCGGCCTGCCGCACCCAGCCGTCGACCTGCTGGGCCCAGTCGACCGTGTCGGCGTCGTGGTGACCCACCTGGAAGCGGCTGATGGCGTCCGAGCCCTCGGTGAACAGCCCGCCGCGCTTGTCGAACTCCAGCACGACGTCGACGCCGTGCGGGTTGGCCACGAACGTGACCTCGACCTCGTTGATCTTGCCGGCGTACTGCGGTGCCGGATGGAACTCGATCTCCTGGTAGAACGGCAGCGTCTGGTGCACCCCGCGCAGGTGCCCGCGCTCAAGGTCGGCCCCCTTGAAGCGGAACCCGAGCCGGCCGAAGCCCTCCAGGATGCGCTCCTGGATCGGCAGCGGGTGGACGTTGACCGCGTCCAGGTCGCCCTTGTCCAGCGCCCGCGCCACCTCCAGCTCGGTGCGCAGCCCCATCGTCATGCCGTGCAGGTGCTGGCCGAACACGTCGGTGATGGGCGTCTCCCACGGCACCGGGAACTGGAACGGCACGGACACCGGCTGGCCCGGCGCGAGCGGGAACGCGCCGGTGACCCGCAGCCGCGCGAACGCGACCGTCGAGTCGTACTCGCTGTCGTCCGTCTCCACCTCGACCTTGGTCACCATGGCCAGCTCGACGTAGTCGATGTGCACCTCGTGGTCGCCGCCCTGGATGTTGACCTGGCCCTCCAACCCCAGGCCAGGCCTCGTGTTGGGGTTGTGCAGGACGGTGTCCACCTGAGGGCCGCCGACCCCGAACGCCTGCCGTAAACGTCTGAAGACCACCGATTCGTACTCCCTTCGGGCGGCGCGGGAGTCGCTGCCACCCCGTCGGGGCGATGGTAGCCACATGTTCGGCACCGGCGCGGTCCAGTGGTCGACATCGCGACCACCCCGGTAAAATCGAGGAAATCGGACGAGTGCCGGCCCTTTGACCTGGCGCTACCCTGGACCGAATTCCGTCGCGTAATGGATAGACTCCGGCGGGAATCGTTACCACCTGTGGAGTCGTTGCACCGTCTGAACCGCACCACAACTCGAAGGGGAAGATCGTCCATGGGCGAGCGCATGCTGCGCGGAAGCCGCCTCGGAGCCGTCAGCTACGAGTCCGACCGCAACACCGAGCTGGCTCCGCGACAGACCCGCGAGTACCTGTGCGCCAAGGGTCACCGGTTCGAGGTGCCCTTCGCCGTCGACGCCGAGGTCCCGATGACCTGGGAATGCAAGTTCGACGGCAGCGTGGCCCGGCTGATCGACGGCAGCGAGCCCGAGCAGAAGAAGGCCAAGCCGCCGCGCACCCACTGGGACATGCTGCTGGAGCG
>Ga0070664_100000386_pt1 | contig 32857 bp, 29 predicted proteins | sample KBSC73metaG_FD_65863 | JGI IMG/M metagenome (GOLD analysis project Ga0070664, IMG submission 65863) | Corn rhizosphere microbial communities from Kellogg Biological Station, Michigan, USA - KBS C7-3 metaG | ecosystem: Host-associated > Plants > Roots > Rhizosphere > Soil ... | reverse complement strand
TGGGATTGGGCCGCCATCGAAGGATATACTCACATCTTCCATCCTGTAACCGCTTCCAATCTGGAGCAGAAGGAGTCCGAACCACTTCACCTTATTGACTTGATGGCAAAGAAGTGCGGCGTGACGCTGGAGTCCCGAAAACCCTGGCTGGAACCCGGCAAGGCTGCCCTGCTCGAAGCAGAGTCGTTCCTCACTCACTGCGGATTGAGTCGGAAATCCTATTTGACGATTCATCATGCAGGCGAATTGCGGCGGTTCTGGCCGTCTCATAACCTGCACAGGCTGGCGACGGCAATCGGTCTCCCAGTTGTTGTCATCGGAGAAGCCGGAGAATTTGCAACGGCCGGAACGATTCCATGCTTTGGGCGATCCACGCGGGTCGTGGCTGCACTGATTCGCTGGAGCGCATTCTACATGGGGCCGGATTTTGGAGTGTCGTGGATTGCCTCAACGTGCGGCACGCCAATGGGCATCTTTATCGCTTCTACGAAGGACTCTCGGAATTATGCCGGACTCGTGGAAATTCTCACGCAGGAAAAGGAAGATGTTATCGAATGGAATTCCCAAACGAACACGGAATCCATCATCGAACACATCGCGTCGAAGCTGCTGGCGATGAGATCTATTGCGAGCCAAGGTGACTCCACAGGCGTCTCGCTGAGATAGTAGGGGCTTGCTGTACGGGTGGTCTAATCGCCCAGATATCTTAAAGACGAGATATCGCGGCCGGTCACCGACTGCCCCTATAACAAAAGGGTGGTACATCCTTTCATGACAGTCAGTCCCCAGGAAATAGCTTCGTTCACCGCGACACGATCCTGCTTTAGTACCGCTTCCTTCGCAACGAGATCGAGAAACCCTGCCAGACAGGCACTGTCTTCAATCTCTCGCCGAAATACGCGCTGAAGATGATGCAGTGCTTCCATTTTCACCGGTTGAGTCTGGTAACCGGATTTGAGTATCGATCCCGCATTCATCGGCTGATTGCAGCACTGATGGAGTGCGTCCCTCAGTGAAAGTATATCCGCACCTTGTGTGAGAATCCCACCTTCGGTTGCGTTGATGAATCTTATCTGGCGCTCCGCTTTCATGCGCCTGACGAAGAAATCGCGGTACGCGACGAGGTTTTCCGTGGTTGGAGTGGAGTGGTTCCAGATGTCGGTTTCGAAGATTCCGGTCGAATCCGCCGTTTGTAACGGCGAATCACCGAAGATGGTATGACTGGCGTATCTCCGATTCCATGAGAACGCGAAGTCCTGACCGGTGAAAATCACGGTACCTGCTTCAACCTGACAAGCGAAATCCAAAGCGGCGGTTGCAACTGAACCCCAGACCTTCAACGAAGTGCGGGGAAATCCGAATTGTGCAAAGAGAGGATCGGGAAAGAGACCAAGTCCGAAAAGAAATCGTCGGGATGCGGCCTCCAGGGCGGTGAAATGGACGCCTTGCTCTGCTATCAGGAATGTTTCCTTCGGCATTGCTCCGACAATATGTTTCGCGTTCAGTTCCTGCGGATCCGCGATGATCACGGCATGTGGTGTAATGCCCATCTCCAGCAAAGGCCGAAGTGCGGTATCGACGGCAAGCAGGAAGCAACGGCTTTCCATGCCCTGAAGCTCTCGAATGTTCCGGTCGAGTGAAGGTCCGGCCGATACAATCACGAGCGGCTTTCCCTTGAATCTACCAAAAAGACGCCCGGCATTTGCGTCTCCCTGGTATCGAAAATTCCGAACGACATTCTCGAAATACATCCGGCCATTCTGGAAGTGCGTCAATAAATTTGCGGCGCGATCCCGAAGCTGAGTTCGAAAGGTCTTCTTCAATTCCTCAAGCAGCGGTTTGTGGAGTTGCACGGCTGGCGGCCATTCCACCCAGAGAATATTGTCGGTTTCCTGACATGCCAGAGGGGGTTCATGACTAAAGAACCGACACACCTCGATACCGGAAACGAACTCAAATCGGGAATCCTCCCAGGCAGGATCGTCTCGGAAACATCGTCGTGAGAGGCTCAGCAATTCATTATCGGGCTCGAGGACGAGGATGCGTGCCGATGGCTTACATCGGGTCCGCAGGGCTTCGGAACCATAGCCAAGTCCCCATCCGAACTGGAAGACGATGTCGGCGCCTTCGAGATTCAGGCTATTGAAAAATCTGGAGCTCTCGCGAATTGGGTCATATGGACTGTGGTAGCAAACTCCGTCGACGATCAGGGATGGAAACCCGGATCGACTGGTGGGGGTTTCAATATGGCGAGGCTTCACACCGCGTTTATTGCACGCGAACGACCTCTCTCCAACGCGCTCCGATCCCGACCTCAAAACTGATTCCAGATCAGCGCCAGGAATGATGGCATCCCACATGCGTTGCTTAAAGCGAAAGAGGAGGAATCAGGACATGCTTAGCCAAACGGTTGACACAACAGTACAGAAACAAAAAATGTTTATGGATATTCCAACGGCCGCCAATCTGGCGGGCTTCTCTTTGCGGCATTTCCGCAGAATCATCGAAGAAGATGCCATCCCGATCGTTCAGATCGGCCGGAAATTCTTCATACTCGGACGCGATTTTGCAGCCTGGGAATCCAGCAAGAAGAGCCGTAAGAGCTAAGCTCGAAAAAACTTGTCATATTCGGCGGCCCTTTGTCAGTCGCCATTTGAGGAACTGGAATTTCAGTCATTTCCAGTTCCTCCCTTTTTTTAATGACAAACTCCCCTCTCCAAAAACAATTGGGGAATGGAGACGGAATCCCTATTCGGATTCGGTGTCCATCCCCCAATCAGGAAACAAAGCCGGACTTACTTTTTGGCGCCGAGAATTGAATCCTTGGCAGCTTTCGCAACACGGAATTTGAGAACCGTCTTTGCAGGAATTTTGATTTCAGCGCCTGTTGCCGGGTTCCGGCCAAGACGCGCTTTACGTTTCTGCTTCACAAGCTTTCCAAGTCCGGGCAATGCGAACTCGCCCTTCTTTGCCTCGCGATATGCGAGATCGATGAGATCCGTTATGAATTCCTTCGCCTGCTTCTTGTTCAATCCGGACTTCGTCGCCATTTCGTTAATGATCTGGGTCTGGGTCATTTTTGCCATTCATTTCCTCCTTACGTACTGAAACCGCCAATAAAGCCGCACTGCGGGCCACCAATAATTAAAGGCTACGGGGGCTGATGTCAACCGCTAAGCGCGTTTGAATGCTTTTTCGATTTCTCTCAGATCGTAACGCAGGATGATCGGCCGACCGTGTGGACACACGGTTGGCACGTCTGTTTTCATTAATTCGTCCACCAGCCACCGCATTTTCTTTTCTTCCAGCGGCATGTTGATCTTGATTGCCGCATGGCATGAAACCGAAGCGGCGATCCTTCTTTTCAGCGCGTCGATATTCATTACCTGGGTTTCGCGTTCGAGTCCATCGAGCAACTCGAGCAGAAGTTTCTCGACGACGTTCGGTTTCAAAATCCCTGGAGCAGTCTTGATCGCAATGGTTCGCGGACCGAACGGTTCCACTTCAAATCCATTTCGCGCAAGTTCAGGAATGATGTTGTCCAGGATCACAAGCTGACGCGGCGGCAACTCCACAATGATTGGCATCAGGAGACGCTGCACTTCCAGATTTCCGGCAAGGTTCTGCCGAAGATAGGCCTCAAAGAGAACTCGCTCGTGCGCCACGTGCTGATCGATGAGAATGACGCCACTGGTATCGGTCGCAATAATAAAACTATCTCGCAATTGTCCGAGCGGATGCACTTCGCGCATCACACGCCCGAAATCCGCATAAGCGGTATCTGCCACTGGCGACGGCGCACTGCTGAAGCCGAGATGCAGCGGACGTTCGTATCCCTGCAGATTCTGCGGGGGCGTCTGCAGGGCAAATGGAGCATTTGTGAGCGGATTCTCAGCGGACCAGGAGTCCGGTACACGCGCTTGCATCTCTGGAGCGCGAAACGGCGAGTCCGGTGTCGAGGACGCCTCCATGGCGACGATGGTCTTGTCACCTGTCAGGCCGGAAAGAATGGAATCCCGGATTGCATCATGTATGAAGCTCTGGTGCTTGAACCGGATCTCGGTCTTCGCCGGATGCACATTCACGTCGACATCTTCGAATGGAACCGTAATGTACAGTATCGTTACAGGAAATGTTCCCGATGGCAGTACGCTACGGTACGCCTCGCTGATGGCATGAAGAAGAATCTTGTCGCGCACCAACCGGCCATTCACAAAGAAGAACATCGAATTACGGTTGTATTTCTGAACGTGCGGCCGTGAGGTGAACAAGTGGATCTTCAATCCCGATCTTCCGTAATCCTTGCGATACTCCACGAGCTCTCCAAGAAGATCTCCGCCGAAAATCTGGAAGATGCGCTCGCGAAAATCTTCAACCGGCGGCGCGGACAGCACCTCAAACGCCCCACTCTTCATGCTGAAGTGAATTTTCGGAAATGCCAGTGCGTAATGTGTGCAGTACGTGGTGATCTGGCTGAGTTCGTACGATTCCGAACGCATGAACTTTCGGCGTGCCGGCACGTTGTAGAACAGGTCCTCCACGGTAATTTGTGTCCCGCGCGGAAACGCACCTTCGCGCCGCGCTGAAATCGCTCCGCCGGTAATCTCGATTGCGGTTCCGATATCGCCGGCCTGGGTTTCGAGCGTGAGTCTTGAAACCGAGGCGATCGACGGAAGGGCTTCTCCACGAAAACCGAGCGTCCGTATGGCAAAAAGATCGTCCGGATTGTAGAGCTTGCTTGTGGCGTGCCGGAGAAGACAAGTGGATGCATCTTCCGGCGTCATGCCTTCACCATTGTCGGTGACTCGAATCCGGCGGCGCCCACCTTCTTCGATATCGACGGCAATCCGCGTGGCACCGGCATCGAGGGAATTCTCTATGAGTTCTTTGACAATGGAGGCCGGACGCTCGACGACTTCACCGGCGGCGATGCGGTTGGCAATATCGGCAGGGAGAACGCGAATTTTCGGCACATCCGTCGACACGTCAGGTCTTCCGAATCTGGATTCCCAGTTCTTTTAATTGTTGCTCGGAAACCGCGGAAGGCGATCCGCTCATGACATCCACGGCCCGCGCGGTTTTCGGAAACGCGATGACATCTCGAATCGAACTCATGCCTGTCAGGATCATCACCATGCGATCCAATCCCAGTGCAATGCCACCATGAGGCGGCGTCCCGAACTCGAGGGCCTCCAGGAAAAATCCGAACTTGTCGCGTGCTTCGGCTTCGGTAAAGCCCAAAGTCTTGAAGATCCGTGACTGAACAGCACTGTTGTGGATTCGAATCGAACCGCCACCGATTTCGGTGCCATTCAATACCAGGTCATATGCCTTTGCGCGAACCTTTCCTGGCTTTGACTCCAGGAGATCGAGGTCCTCATCCACGGGAGACGTGAATGGATGGTGACGCGACACCCAACGATTTTCTTCAGCCGAAAATTCCAGCAGGGGAAAATCCAGAACCCAGAGCATGTTCCACTTGCCGGCAGGAATCCAGTTCTCGCGGCGTGCCAGTTCCAGTCGCAGCGTTCCCATCCAGTTCAGCACAGCCTCTTCTTCACCCGCCATCATAAAAACGGTATCGCCGGCGTTTGCACCGGACTGTTTGAGAACAGCTTCCATTGCCGCCGCTCCCGCGTTCTTTACAACCGGGGCGGCTGTCATTCCATCGTCACCGGTCTTGATCCAGGCCAGCCCTGCGGCGCCAAGCTGCTTCACGAAGTTGGTGAGATCATCGAGGACTTTCCTGGAATAGAGCACCTTTGGCGCCACCAGTCCGCGGATGGTCTGTCCGGATTCGGCCATCTCCCGAAACACACAAGGTTCGGCAGTCTTGAATAACTCCGTGAAATCCTGAAGAAACACATCGAAGCGAGTATCCGGCTTGTCGCTTCCGTAACGATCCATCGCATCAGAAAAGCTCATTCGTGGAAGTGGTGTCGGAATCGTGATGCCTTTCAATGCGAACACTTCGGCCATCATGACTTCGATCAGGCCGAACAATTCCTCCTGCGATGGGAACGACATCTCAATATCCACCTGCGTGAATTCCGGCTGCCGGTCCGCGCGAAGATCTTCGTCTCGAAAACATTTCACAATCTGAAAATATTTTTCGAAGCCGGAAATCATCAGGATCTGCTTGAACAGCTGTGGAGATTGGGGCAGCGCATAAAAGCCACCATGGGACAGCCGGCTCGGCACCAGGTAATCCCGAGCGCCTTCCGGAGTCGATTTGGTGAGAATCGGAGTTTCCACTTCCCAGAATCCCTGTTTGTCCATGTAGCTGCGAATCGTCATGCAAATGCGATGGCGCATGCGGAACGTTTCCTGCATGCGGGGACGGCGAAGATCGAGATAACGGTACTTGAGCCGGACGTCTTCAGACGTTGTCGTGTCGTCCGCAATTGGAAAGGGTGTGGTTTTCGCCTCGCTGAGAATCGTCAGCGACTCCGCTTCGACCTCGATGGCTCCGGTTTTCAGATTGGGATTGGCCAGGCCATCCGCACGTTTGCGCACCTTACCGGAGACTTCTACCACAAACTCGGAACGAAGGGTTTTCGCCAGATCGTGGACCGGTGCATTCGTCGCATCAAAGACGATCTGTGTAATTCCTTCGCGGTCTCGCAAATCGATGAATACAAGTTGGCCGTGATCCCGGCGTACATCCACCCATCCCTTGAGAGTTGTAGTCTGGCCAGCGCTGGTTACGGACAATTCCCCACATGTGTGCGTACGTTTCAAACGATCTGTTCCCCCATTACTAGTTTCTGAAATGACGATTCTTTCCGGTGGCGTCGTCAATTTGAAGAAGGGAAAACTGCGGAACTGTTGCGGCTCTGGAACCACCCCGGCGCTTCGCGCCACCCCTCCTGACTCAGGAGGGGAGTTTTTCCTTCTTCCACATTTCTTCATGCCTCAGGCCGACCATACGTCTGCCGAGCCTAATAGCCTACCTGACTTCAATACCGAATCCTTACGGTTTCGTATTCATCCCCAGATAGGTTTCCTTGTATTGGTAATAGCGGCGGGAGTATTCGTCGATGTGCTCCACTTCCGCATCGGTCAGTTGCCGCTTCACCTTTGCCGGCAAACCCATCACAAGACTCCGCGGAGGGATCACGGTCCCTTCGGTGATCAGAGCGCCGGCGGCGACAATGCTGTGGGCACCGACCTTGACGTTGTTCAGAATTGTGGCCCGCATCCCAATCAGGCAATGGGATTCAATCTCGCAGCCATGGAGCATCACACCATGGCCGATGGTGACGTGGTCATGGAGAACGAGCGGATATTGATCTCTCATCACATGCAGGATGCTGCCGTCCTGAATATTGGTGTGACTTCCGATTCGAATAAAATTCACATCCCCGCGCACTACGGAGTTGAACCAGACGCTGGAATGGTCCCCGATCACAACATCACCGACGAGAATCGCGCCTTCCGCAATGTAGACGCGTTCGCCGAGCTTCGGCAGTTTTCCCTTGTACTCAAGCAACATCACAGCAAGCTAACAGAACTCTTAATGCTTCATCAACTGCATGGTCCAGCCGGCAGGATTGATCGGAATGAACAGGGTTGAACCGGGAGGCAATTCGGAAAATTTCCGGACGTAGTCTGAAAAATGGAAATCCACGGGGCGCGGGTGTCCCCAGTCCTGGACAATTCCATAAACCATCAGGAGGAGGAGGGCGGTTCCCAAGGCTCGGACGATCGCAGGATTCCGTCCGTGCAGCATCCAAACCACACTTGCCATGAATGCCAGCATCGGAAAAAACCAATAGCGAATACCACCCGATGCCAGAAGCGTCGGCCATTGCGGGGATTTCGTCATTGGAAACGCCAGCGATACGCCGAGGATGCAAAAAGAGAAAAGAATAAAGGCCTTCCATACCGGGGGAGCTTTCAGCAGTACGTAACACTCAATGGCCATCCCGACACATACGGCAATGATCGCAATGATCCACGCTGGACCGGATTCAAACGAGATTCCGGCCAGCGTTCTTCGTCCGACAAGTGCTGCCAGAAAAATCTGTTTAGCCAGGATTTGAATCAATAGCGACGGCGTTGCTGCCCTGACGGTCTGGACCACACGCTGTTCTCCGCCGGTGAACAACAAAGCCAATCCCTGAATCATAGCGCCGAGGCTGGAAATCACCAGGAACGTCCTACGCTGGAGGTTCCGAGGCTCAGACCAGGAGAGGACAGCCGCGATTGGCGCAATAAAAATGATGAACGGACCACTCAGTGCGCTCAGTGCCAGGATCAATAAATCAAATGCATTCCATCGTGGCGACCGGGACGGCCGCGCGAAAAGCATCATCAGCACCAACAGCGCAAGACGCCATTGCGTATTGGTAATGTTGGCATGCATTTCCTGGCTGTTGGGCAGCGCAAGATACAGAAATGCGAACAACGCCCTGGCGTTGACGCTTCCCCACTCCTTGCATCGCGACGACAATAGAATCTGCGCAGGAAAAACCTGGAACAAAATGGCGACGCAGTTGAACATCAAAGGCACAATTCCGAAAGGAAGAAGAAGGCCGACAAGCGCTGCCAGACGAGGAAATGTGTCGAAGTAGCCAGCGGCGGGATGGAGAAACGGCAGTATGACGCCGAGATTGTACGCATCCGCGTACCATATCTTTCCGTCCTCGGCCCAGAATTGCGCATTGAAGAGCACGTCAGGTCGTCGGGACACTACGACAGCTGCGAAGAACAGAAATACGAGCACCGCACGCCGCATACACCAGTAAGATATCAGGGTGAGCGCAACTCCAACCGACATTCGCCGGTACCGCGAAAACTACATCAAGGAACAGGACGGCATTGCCCTTTACCGCTCGATGGCTAAAGCGGAGAAGGATCCATCTCGCGCCAACATCTTCGAGCGACTTGCAACTGCTGAGGAACAGCATGCGGAGCGGTGGGCTCAGCTGCTTCGCGACAATGGGGTGGACGTTCCTGCATACAAGCCGGGGTGGCGGATTTTGTTGCTGGGATGGCTGTCGCGAAGCTTTGGCACCCAGCATGTACTGCCGGTTGTCAGCGGATTCGAATCCCGAGACCAGGGCGCCTATATCGGACAGGCGGAAGCAACTGGAATGCCCGCGTCCGAACGCTCTCACAGCAGGACACTTCAAACAATGTTCAACCATGGCAAACCGGAAAAGGGGTCTTCGATTGTCGAAAGCGAGCGCTGGCACCGCACCAGCTACGGCGGAAGCCTGCGCGCCGCAGTATTTGGCGTCAACGATGGATTGCTTTCGAATTTCGGTCTTGTCATGGGAATCGTGGGAACCAATGCGGAGCCACGATTCGTACTGCTCGCCGGAATCGCCGGCCTGCTGGCTGGCGCCTTTTCGATGGCGGCCGGCGAATATGTGTCTGTTCGTTCTCAGCGGGAGCTCTACGAACAGCAGCTGGAACTGGAACGGCAGGAACTGGAATCTTCTCCGGAAGAAGAACAGGAAGAACTTGCGTTGATCTATCAGGCCAAGGGGATTCCCGCCGATCAGGCTCAGACACTGGCGAGCCAGATCCTCTCCAATCCGAAAACGGCAATCGAAACTCTGGCGCGCGAAGAACTGGGACTTGATCCTTCGGCATTGGGTTCGCCATGGATGGCAGCCTTCAGCTCGTTTCTGGCCTTCGCAATTGGAGCGGCCATCCCGGTCATTCCGTATTTCATCGCCCACGGGCAGGCAGCCTTCGTCGCCAGCGCCATCACGTGCGGAGTCGCCTTGTTCCTGGTCGGGGCTTTGATCTCGATCTTCACCGGCCGCAACATGGCCTACAGCGGAATCCGGATGGTTTTGATCGGCGCGGGAACCTCCGCCGTTACATTTGTTGTGGGCAGGTTCCTGGGAGTTACCGTCGGCTAACAGGATGTTATAATTTTCGTTTTTTTGAGGGGTTGAATGATGAACAGCTTTGGCGCGAAGTCGGCATTGACCGCGGGGAACACAAAATACGAATACTACTCGCTGGAACTGGCGGAGAAATCCGGAGCCGGCTCGCTGGCCAATCTACCTTTTTCATTGAAGGTCATGTTGGAGAACCTTCTGCGTTTTGAGGACGGCTTGACAGTCACAACCGACGATGTGCGGTCCGTCGCCGCGTCCATAACCGCCAGCGCCCCGGAAAAAGAAATCGCTTTTCGGCCCGCCCGCGTGCTCATGCAGGATTTTACGGGAGTCCCTGCCGTCGTCGATCTGGCCACGATGCGCGATGTGATTCGGAGAATGGGAGGCGATCCGAAAAAGATCAATCCTCTGCAACAAGTCGATCTCGTGATCGATCACTCCGTGCAGGTTGATCAGTTCGGAACCCCGGAAGCATTCGGTTTTAATGCCGATCGCGAGCTGGAACGCAACCGCGAACGCTACATGTTTCTGAAATGGGGACAGAAAGCATTTCAAAATTTCCGCGCCGTGCCGCCGGATGTCGGTATCGTGCATCAGGTGAATATCGAATACATCGCGCCGGTCATTTATGACGAGATCGCAAACGGAGTCGCGTGCGCCTATCCGGATACTGTGGTGGGAACGGACTCTCACACCACCATGGTCAATGGACTCGGTGTTGTGGGTTGGGGTGTCGGAGGAATCGAAGCGGAGAGTGCGATGCTCGGCCAGCCGCTTTCGATGTTGATACCAAAAGTATTCGGATTCAAGTTCCACGGCCACCTGCGTGAAGGCGTGACTGCGACCGATGCCGTGCTGACCGCTACACAATTGCTTCGCGCGAAGGGAGTCGTTGGCAAGTTCGTGGAATTCTACGGACCTGGAATCGGCAGCCTGAGTCTGGCCGACCGCGCAACGATCGCGAACATGGCACCGGAATATGGCGCGACCATTGGATTTTTTCCGATCGATGAAGAGACTCTGCGCTACATGCGCCTGACGGGACGAACCGCTCAGCGGGTTTCATTAATCGAGGCCTACGCCAAGGCGCAGGGCCTCTTTCATACCGACAAAACTCCAGATCCGATATTTTCCGACACCATGGAGTTGGATCTGGGAACCGTCGAGCCCAGCCTGGCCGGACCCCGCCGCCCACAGGATCGGGTCCCCCTTTCGAAGTCGAAGCAGGTGTTTCGCGATGCGCTGCCGTCTCTAGACAAACAGGTCAAAGGTATTGGCACTGTTGCGGTGAAAGACAACGGTCGAAATTACGACGTTAGTCATGGCTCAGTCGTCATTGCAGCCATTACGAGCTGCACCAACACATCGAATCCCTCCGTCATGATTGCGGCGGGTCTGGTTGCGAAAAAAGCCGTCGAACGCGGGCTCATGGTACAGCCCTGGGTGAAAACCAGCCTGGCGCCGGGCTCTCGCGTCGTGAGCGATTATTTAAAGGAATCCGGCCTGATGCCGTATCTGGAAAAGCTGCGCTTTCACATCGTCGGTTACGGCTGCACCACGTGTATTGGAAACAGCGGACCACTGCCGGATCCCGTGACAGCAGCCGTGAAAGAGGGTGGCCTCGTTGTTGCTGCAGTGCTCAGTGGAAACCGGAATTTTGAAGGACGGGTAAATCCGCTGGTGCGTGCCAACTATCTCGCTTCACCGCCGTTGGTGGTGGCCTATGCCATTGCCGGACACATGGACACGGATCTTACGACAGATCCATTGGGCAAGGACGGCAATGGTCAGCCCGTGTATTTGAAAGATGTCTGGCCAACTCAAAAGGAAGTTCAGGACGCGATCAGTTCCACGCTGCGGCCGGAGATGTTCCAGAAGGCGTACGAAGAATCCATGCTGGGCGATGATCGATGGAAGGCGCTCGACGCCCCGACAGGTGAACTTTTCCAGTGGGATGAAACTTCGACGTATGTGAAGCGTCCGCCGTTCTTCGACGACATGCCGAAGGATCCACCGCCCGCAAAGGATATTCGCGGAGCGCGGGCTCTCGCAGTGCTTGGAGACTCCGTCACCACGGATCACATCTCGCCGGCGGGTTCCTTCGCGGCGGATAGTCCGGCCGGCCGCTATCTGATTGAACGCGGGGTTGAGCCAAAGGACTTCAATTCGTATGGCGCACGACGCGGCAATCACGAAGTGATGATGCGTGGAACATTTGCAAATATCCGGCTTCGGAATTTGATGTTGCCGGGAACTGAGGGCGGTTTGGCATTGCATCTTCCCGACAAAACGCAGACGTCGATCTTCGACGCGGCCATGCAGTACGAGGCCGAGGGTGTGCCGCTGATCATTCTGGCCGGCAAAGAATATGGATCCGGGTCTTCTCGCGACTGGGCGGCAAAGGGGCCGCGATTGCTGGGCATTCGGGCCGTGATCGCTGAAAGTTACGAACGGATTCATCGGAGCAATCTTGTCGGGATGGGGATACTTCCACTGCAGTACCTGCCGGGACAAAATGCCGAATCGCTGGGCCTGACCGGGTTTGAAACGTTTGATATCGACGGGATCGCGAAGGGATTGAAGCCCGGCCAGAAGCTCTCGATCCATGTCCGCAGCAATGACGGAACGGCAAAGACCATCGAAGCTATCGCGCGAATCGACACACCGTACGAGATTCAGTATTACCGCCACGGCGGGATTCTGCAGTTTGTATTGCGGCAGCTGCTGGCGAACTAGGAATCTTTGAATAACCTGGACTGCTGGAGAATCCCCTCCTGAGTCAGGGGGCTGACGAGAAGCGCCGGGGTGGTTCCTTAAACGGAAACCCTGAAGGTTGGTGGTTTTGGAACCACCCCTCGCGGGATCCGCTTCGCGATCCCGCTGCTCTGCCTTCCTGCCACGTTATCGCTTCCTTACAATTCTCACACCGTCTGACCAGGCCCACCAAATACCTGCTACGATAACGCTCCTCTGGAGGGAAGATGACTCGCCGCACTTATAAGTATTACGACCTCGTCATGGCCGCATTTGTGACCGTTCTCCTTTGTTCAAATCTTATCGGCGCAGCTAAAGTCGCAACGATCGGACCCTTCAATATGGGTCTATTTTCGCTGGGCCCCTTTACGTTTGGAGCCGGCGTACTCTTCTTTCCGATCAGTTACATCTTTGGCGATGTTCTGACAGAAGTCTACGGGTATGCCCGCGCCCGCAAGGTCGTATGGGCCGGATTCAGCGCGGTTATCTTCGCGTCATTCATGAGCTGGATCGTCGTGGGCTTGCGGCCGGCAGCCGGCTGGCCGGATCAGGGGGCGTACCAGGCAGTTTTCGGGAACACGCCACGAATTGTATTTGCGTCGCTTTGCGCGTTCTTCCTCGGTGAATTTGCAAATTCCTTCGTCCTGGCCAAAATGAAAATCATGACGGACGGCAAGTACCTCTGGATGCGAACCATCGGTTCCACCATTGTGGGAGAAGGAGTGGATTCGCTGGTTTTCTATCCTGTCGCTTTCCTGGGAATCTGGTCTAAGGATCTTGTGATCAGTGTGATGGTCACAAACTATTTAATTAAAGTGGGCTGGGAAGCGGTGATTACTCCGTTTACGTATCTCGTCGTGAACTTCCTCAAGCGCGCCGAAAAGGAGGACTACTACGACCGCAAGACCAATTTCACGCCGTTCTCTATTGAGGTTTAAATCGCCGAAATGAGTATAATGAGCCCGTCATCGGACTATAATTTCCAGAGGTTTTAAACGAGGTGGAGCATGTTAATTAAGAAGCCAAACGATATACCGTCTTCTGAAATAACAGACGAATCGATTTTCCGAAATCGTCGTGCGTTTCTCAGACAGCTTTCCACTGCTGCCGGAATCGGAGCGATAGGCTCTGTACTGCCCGCGTGTGTCTCGGCAGAGCCGGCACCGCAGGCGGCTGGCAAACCTGGACCATACGATGTCGTTGACGAACCGAAGACTCCAGAAAAAGACGTCACCACTTACAACAACTACTACGAGTTCGGCACGGGCAAAGATGATCCGGCGCTCCATGCCGGAAAGTTCAAGACATCCCCATGGACCGTTCAGGTGGATGGGGTGAAGAAACCGGCGAAGTATGCTCTAGATGACCTGCTGAAGGGTATTACGATGGAAGACCGGGTCTATCGCATGCGGTGTGTTGAAGCCTGGTCGATGGTCATTCCGTGGTACGGGTTTCCACTCGCCACCCTGATCAATCGGCTCGAGCCCAATCCCAGCGCGAAGTTTGTCGAGTTTCGATCCATCTACGCTCCCGATCAGATGCCTGGACAAAGAAATCCTCTCACTGGACTGGACTGGCCGTATATCGAAGGACTGCGCATGGACGAAGCGATGAATCCACTGACCCTTTTTGCAGTGGGCGTCTACGGTCACAAGGGGCCAAACCAGAACGGAGCTCCGCTGCGACTCGTCACACCATGGAAGTATGGATTCAAAGGAATCAAGGCGATTACTTCTATTCGATTCGTCGAACAGATGCCCAAGTCATCGTGGCAGCTAGCCTATTCGGCCGCATACGGCTTCTATGCGAACGTGAATCCGAATGTGAATCACCCGAGTTGGAGCCAGGCCACGGAACGGCGTCTTGGCGGATCCGGATCCTCGCTTCTGGGAGGACTTCTGTCCGGTGCAAATCCTACGCGAAAAACGTTGATGTTCAACGGCTACGCCGATCAGGTGGCCAGCATGTATACCGGGATGGATCTTCGAAAGAATTACTAACGGCCCGATGCCAGTCCCGATCAAGGTTCTGAAGCCGCTCGTATTCCTGCTGTGTCTGGTTCCGCTGGCCGCCTTGATCTGGGCGATTGTCTATCACCCGGAAACATTCAGCGCGGATCCTTACGCCGATATTACCGACCGCACCGGCGACTGGACGCTGCGATTCGTCCTGATCACTCTCGCCATGACTCCGCTACGACAGATCTCGGGATGGAACGGCGCCGTCCGGTTTCGCAGAATGCTGGGCTTATTTGCATTCTTCTACGGCTTCGTGCACTTTCTCAGCTATGTCTGGTTTACCGTATTCTTCGACGTTCAGAAGATTACCGATGATGTTCTGAAACGGCCTTTCATCACGGTGGGCTTCACCGCATTCGTCCTGATGATTCCGCTCGCGATCACGTCCACAAAGAAATGGATTTCGCGCCTCGGCGGGAAACGTTGGCAATCCCTGCATAAGGCGATATACATCACCGGAATCCTCGGTGTGATTCACTATATCTGGCGTGTTAAAAGCGACATCCAGAATCCTCTGATATACGCCATCCTGCTCACGCTGCTGCTGGGTTACCGGCTATGGCATAAATTTCGCACAGTCTCTGTGGTACGATAACCCCATGCCATATCCAGAAATTTTGATCAAACCCATGCGTGATGAGTTGACCCAGATCGGTGTGAAGGAGACGCGGACCCCCGAAGAAGTTGATGCCGCGATTCAGGCTCCAGGCACGGTCATGGTTGTTGTAAATTCCGTTTGCGGATGCGCTGCCGGCCGGGCCCGACCCGGAATTGCGATGGCGCTGAAGCATGCCGTTGTGCCCGATAGAACCGTAACCGTGTTTGCCGGCGCGGATATCGATGCAACGGATCGTGCCCGAGGCTATTTCAAAGGCTATCGCCCTTCATCCCCATCTGTTGGAGTGTTTCAAAACGGAGAGCTCGTGTTCATGCTGGAACGTCACCAGATTGAAGGCCGCGAAGCACCGCAGATTGCGAAGGAATTGACGACGGCTTTCGATCGCTACTGCACGCCCGTCAGCAAGTAATCCAGCCACAGGTTGCTGAGCTTTTCCTGCACCGTGTTCTGCTGCAGACGTGTGTGCAGGTGCTTGAAATCCACGTGGTCCATCGGCTGGTCCTGATTCAGGCAGGAGAACACGACGGTTTCCCTGCCGGTTTCAGGATCCACGTGTTTCTGCAGGCACTGCGCACAAACTTCCTTCATCATGCACTGCATCGGTGAGTTGATGCTCGCGATGGCGATGTGCCTGGGCTGCAGTAATGGCTGAAGAACGCCATGACGCGCATCGCGAACCGCGGCCATCATGCGGTCGGAACCGATGGCGATGATGCGATGGATCTCTGAAAGTGGGACCAGCGGCTTTCCCAGCTCCCCGCGGCCATACGATAACACCGCTTGAACGATGTTGCCGCGAAAGTGCCTATCCTGGGGCCGCCGCGGCTTGATGGCGCCGCCGATGTCGGTGCTCCAGATCACCTGGTCGGTTCCCAGTTCCACCTCATCCTGTTTGAAAAGATCGTCGCCCTTCTTATAACCCGCGAAATAGATCACACGATTTCCACGATCTTTCATCGCTTTTGCGATCGAAAAAAGAACGGCATTGCCCAGGCCGCCTCCCAGCAAAAGGACATTCTCGGACTCCCCGATTTCACTTGGAGTTCCCGTCGGGCCCATCACGATAACCGGCTCTCCGGGCTTGAGCCGTGAAACAAGCCTCGACGACACGCCCAGTTCGAGCGCGATCATCGACAACAGTCCCCTCTCCTTATCCACCCAGGCTCCAGTCAGTGCGATACCTTCCATCAAAAGCTTCGTCCCGCTTATGGTCTCTGCCGTCGTTTCGTAATTCTGCAACCTGTAAAACTGCCCAGGCTCGAATTTGCGGGCCGCCGACGGGGCATGAACGACCACTTCGACAATCGTTGGCGTCAATCGGTGCACTTCGGAAACACGAGCAATCCATTCGCTGTCGAGAAACGACGTGAGTTTCTTCCATTGATGATCCCGGTCGGGCTGCGTGGATGGATCCAGGGATTTCAATTCGTCCTGGAATAAGGAAACGACATGCGGATAGCCGTCTCGAGCCGAAGCCATGGCCTTGACGACATTACCGGCATATTTCGGATGATTATCTCCGTAGTAGCTGATGAATCGTCCTTCTTTGTTATAAGAAGTAAAGAATCCAGTTCCATTCCCGGCGGTCTCGAGCGCAAATTCGCCTTTAGCATCTCGAACAACGCGATTTGCGGCAAAAAACTTCCTCCGGCTATCCATTTCAAACGTCCCGGGACGTTCCTTCTCGTAAGTGATGTTGGGAGTTGTCCCGGCAGCCACCAGGACTGATCTTGCCGCGAGTTCGATCATGCGGCCAGGCGCGCTGAACCGCACCGCTCGCACATGATTAAACTCGTCCACGATCGCCTCTTCCGGATTCACGTTCTCGATGAAGGAGATGCCTTCTTCCAGAGCCTTTTTCACTTCCTCGTGATTGAGACGATAAGCCGGAGAATCGATCATCCGCTTCCGGTAGGCAAGCGACACCCCGCCCCACGCACGGACGAGTTTCACGAAGTCCGGTCTTTCATTCGCCTTTGCCGCGCGAAGGCGCTCCTGGCGCACCTCTGCGCCTTGATCGAGAAATTCGTTCAGAACGTCGCGTTCATCCGGATTGAAAGACGCAATAACCGCGTCATGCCCGATCTCTTTCACAAGCTGCGTGTAACGGACAAAGGTCTTCTCCACCATTACCGGGTAATAAGCCGCGAGTTCAGTTGCGGTATCGATTGCGGTAAGACCGCCACCGATCACGATTGCGGGCAGTCGAACCTGCAGCAGAGGCATGCCATTGCGCTTGAAGGCTCCTGTGAGCTGCAGGGCCATCAGGAAATCCGATGCCTTACGAATGCCATTCGCCAGGTTGTTCTTCATGTCGATGATCGTTGGCCGGCCGGCTCCGGTAGCGATCGCGATGTGATCGAATCCCCAGTTCCAGGCATCATCGACGGTAACGGTACCGCCGAAGCGAACGCCACCGTAGATTCGGATGGAATCACGGCGGGCAAGCGTCAGGTACAGCAGTGTGAGGAAGTTCTTGTCCCAGCGTACCGTGATGCCGTATTCGGAAACGCCGCCAAAACCTTCGAGAATCCGCTGATCGAGCGCGCGATAGATTTCCTGCCATTGCCGAATCGGACGAGGAGGTGTATCTGCGCTTCCGGTCAGCTCCGGTTTCAGCGGCTCGATTTTTAATCCGTCGATTCCAGCAATGCCGAACCCCTCGTTAGCCAGATAATGTGCGAGCGTGTATCCCGCCGGCCCCATTCCGACCACGAGTATGTTCTTCCCGTTATACGGGAGGGCATAGGGGCGGCCGATATTCAGAGGATTCCATCGCGTAAGCAATCCATAAATTTCAACGCCCCACGGAAGATTCAACGTGTCGGTTAATACTGAGGTTTCGATCTCAGGAATATTGACGGGATCCTGCTTCTGATAGATGCATGCTTTCATGCAGTCATTGCAGATGCGATGTCCGGTTCCCGGACACATGGGATTGCTGATCATGACAAGGGCCAGTGCGCCAATGGCATCCCCATGCTTTCGCATGTAGTGCATTTCGGAAATCTTTTCGTCCAACGGGCAGCCTTCGAGAGGAATGTCGAGGGGATTCACCCCGATCGTGCCATCCGGGTTGCGGATTCCTTTCGCGCAACTGTCTTTGTCGCGCTCGTGGCAGAGAATGCAATAGTGGATCTCTCCGAGAACTTCCCGAGGAGTCATACGCGGATCGGTAAGGACGAAACCATCACGGCGGCGAAGCGAGGATTCGGGACCGATCATCGATTCCGGAAATTCGGCGATCGGCCGCTCGACATGAACCAGGACGAAATGGTCGATGGCTTCAGGAAACCTGAAGCTGACCCAGTGTCGATATGCCGGATCCTTCAACCGCATCGCACACCACTGACTGAGAGCTTCCATCCATTCCGCGACAGCAGCTTGTGAGGGTTCCCCCAGTTTCCGCAGAAATGGAATGGATTTTTGCTGATCTGGAATAGAACCCTTTTCTCCGAATGCCTTGTTCGCATCGAGAAGCTTCGATGCAGCCCGGGCGGTTTCAAGTTCCAGATCGTCGTTCGAGCTTGCTCGCTCGGATGCCGCATCGCGCAGGCGCTCTATTTTCTTTTCGAGTTCCAGTATGGATCCTGGATCCGTCGGAACTGCGAGCTTCTTCAGCATGGGAAGAACCCGGCGTCGGACAAAATCGATTTTAAATCGGAAGACTGGATCCTGATCTGCAGTGAGTTCGGCCAGCGTCGCGGCTTCGGATTCCACTCCAAACAATCGGATGATGAAGCGGCTGACATAACCCGAAACACCAATCAGAAGAGCGGAAACTTCAATTGGACTTCGCAGCTCGCCTGGCTCGCGTCGATACGCCACCCACCGGGAGAACAGCTCGGGATTTTCTTTGGAAAGTTCGTCGTCGAATACGTCCGATAGATCTTTCAGTCGCTCAGGCTTGAAAAGATCCGCGTACTCAAAGCCCCCGACTCCCAGATGCAACTCCGGGGTTGGCTCATTGGTTGTCACTGTCGGATGGTCCCCTCCTGCAAATTACCAGCCAATGATTGTAACAATATTAGGGATGGCGTCATACGAACGAAAGTGTCCGGGAGATTCGTCCGCACGACTCTGGGAGTGTTGAAGCAAGCCGAATTGACCTGCGAGTCAGGTTGTGCTGCGGTCAGCTTCAGGCAACGCGGCATCTCACAATGACTTCCTGCTCATTAGGAAAAATGAACTCTTCCGGCACAAAGCCGCAAGTCCGTAGCATTGCGGCTACTGCTTGAACATTGGGTATGAACCAGCAGCTGCTGTCACCGGCAAGCTGGCCTTCCACAAACCGGACTGTAGGAAAGCGATCGTCGTGCATCACTCGGGAGTTCAACCCCACATTTGCGGTCGCTTGGGAATCGAGTTCGTGGAGTTTCATTCCGCTGGGAGTCGTGATGGTCTGAAATATCAAACTGCCTCTGCAAACCGAACGAATTGCTTCGAGCGCAACCAGTGGATGACGGAGGTGATAGAACACCCCCATGAAGAACACGGTATCGAATCGTTCATCGATGCGTGCGAGATCGTAGGCGGAAACGGTTTCAAATGCAGCCGGAAGGTCCAGCACCCCGCTTGCAAATCGGGCCTGATCGATGGCACCCACCTGTTCACCGCTATCGATGCCCAGCACGCGCGAAGCACCAAGCTCCTTCGCTTTCAGAGAAAAGAATCCCGAACTGCACCCCACATCCAGACAAGATTTTCCGGCGAGACTCTCAAATAACGGCTGGATGTGCTGCCAGCGCCGCGCGGGATAGTCTGCGCCTGGACCGGTACCGTTAGCATTCGTCCACACGTTCCGGGCTATTTCGAAATTATGAAACCAGGGTCCCAGTCTTGCGATGTTGGAACGAAGTCGATCCAATTCCGGTCCGGTGATTTCTTTGGCGGACGACATCCCGCAAAGGACTTCAGAGCTTTTGGAAGTTTTCTTACCGAACATTGGATTTTCCCTTCCCAGGATATTTGTCCGGCATTCGAACAGAGAATTCCGGAGTCAGATGCTTATGGAATTTGGGATTGCTGGATGGACGCTTCATCATCGCAGCGTAGATATGAGTGGGCTTCAGCCGACCGCTCTCAATCTCCCGGACGTCGGCGGCGTGAATCCGGTCGATAAAATCTCGGTCCCATTCTCTGTTCGGATCGAAGTTGGGTCCAAACACGCGGTCTACGAAAATATCGATGATATTGCCGAAGCCAAAGAAGAAATCAAAATGGAAGCGCTCCAGCAGGAGCGGAAGAATGTCCTGGGCCCGTATTCCTTCAAATCCGGCAACGGAACAATCCCAATCCTCATATCGCTGATCCGTTCTTTTTAGTCCGTTGTTATACCGATACGAATCCGGAAGTTCCTCCCAGAATTTCTGCACAAACTTCAGCGCCTCCGGCCATCGCTGATGACCATTTCGGCCGATCATATCGTCAGTGAGAAAGAAACCATCCGGATGAAGCGCATTGTGAATCTTATCGAAAAGAAGCTCCAGTTCCACAAAGTGGTGAAGACACTGGATGGCCAGGATGATGTGATATTGCAGGCCAGGTTTCCAGGAATTGATGTCGAACGTCGAGAATTCAAATCGATCGGCAAATTCCTTTTTTGCCGCAGCGCTCCGGCCTCGATCCAGAACTTCCGGATTCAGGTCCAGACACTCGAATTGAAAATTCCGAATATTCCGCTCGAACAGCCATTGAGCAATGTTGATCTCTGTCGCCGAGTCTCCGGCCCCGATGCTGAGAATTCGGCATGTCTCTTCGGGCCGCTCAGTGCAAACGCGGGCGATATAAGTTCGAAACATCTCAATAGAGTTTCCAAACCCAAAAGTCTTAATGACGGGGACGAGATGTTTATTGGACCAATAGTTCATGATGGGCGGAAGTTCGTGGACGTTAGCTGTGCCCGAATAATTCACAAGTTCCGCGCGAATCCGATCCTGGTACGACTTCGGACCTGAAGTCCACCGGACGACCAATTCCCTGAGCTTCCGATAATGCGGATGAAGTGCCTTCGGAACGTATGGCTTAAGGGCGCGGGTAATTCTCACGGTACTGGAGGAACGAACGACGGAAACTGCGATTCCTCCTCACCCACCGCGTGCCGCGGCGGGTGAGGCAAGAACACGTTAATGATGAACGACTAACGGCGACGGATGGCCTTTTTTGTCTTCGCTTTGGAGCCGGACTTCTTTGCTGCTTTTGGGGCTGCTTTCCTGGCCGACGTCGTTTTGGCGGCAGTCTTCCTTACGGACGTTTTGGCAGCCTTCTTTACGGACTTCTTTGGCGTCTTTTTTGCCGATTTCTTTGCAACCGCCCGAACCGGCTTTGCGGTCTTCATCGCAGGCTTCTTCTTTGCAACAGCCTTCGCTGATGCTTTAGCCGGCTTGGAAACCTTCGCTGCAGCCGGCGCTTTAGCCGCCTTTGCAGGTTTGGGAGGCCTGGCTGGTCTGGTTGGGGGAGCTTCACCGCCATCATCTCCAGAGGAAGCATCGTCGTATTCGATTACTTCTTCGGTGTAGGTCACGGTAATCGGGTCATCGATTAACAAGTCGTCCTGATCTATACCGGCATCGGTCTCCGCCTCCGGATCAGCATCGAAATCCAGATCCAGATCGTCATCATTCTTCATGCGCTTCTCCTTATATTTGAGGCCAATCGTAACGTGGACATTCTAACGCTATTTTCCAAAGACAAATCACTCAAGAAATGCCGTTCACATTCTTTTTTTAGCAAGCCACAGGGACAACTGTCCTGGCAAGCCGCACACATGCTTTAATTGCGCATGAACAAGCGGGTCGCAGTTCTAACAAGTGGCGGCGATGCCCCTGGGATGAACGCTGCAGTTCGTGCGGCGGTAAGGACGGGAATCCACTATGGACACGAAATGTATGGAGTTCAGAGAGGTTTTGCCGGACTGATTGCCGGCGAGATCAGCCCCCTGAGCGCGAGGGATGTCGGGGGAATCAGCCAGCTCGCGGGCACGTTTCTCGGATCTGCCCGAAGTGTGGAATTCACCACGTCGGCTGGTCAGGAGGAGGCGGTACGTCAGCTTCAGGCGCTGGACATCGAATCCGTCATTGTCATCGGAGGTAATGGCTCTCAGCAGGGCGCGCATGTGCTCTCGAAAGCGGGACTGCGCGTGACCGGTATCGCATCCACCATCGACAACGATCTCACCGGATCCGACATCACCATCGGTGTGGACACTGCGTTGAACATCGCACTCGAAGCCATTGACCGGTTGCGCGTTACAGCTTCATCACATCATCGCGGCCTCCTGGTAGAGGTCATGGGCCGGCGATGCGGATACCTTGCGCTCATGGCGGGCCTGGCTGGTGGCGCGGAAGCGATTGTGATTCCGGAACGTGAAGTGAATCCGGAAACGATTGCGGATCTTCTGCGGTCTGCCAGCAGCCGTGGAAAAAAATGCGCGATCATTGTTGTAGCCGAAGGCGCACGCAATAATGCGCAACGGCTGACGCAGTATTTCCAAACATCGCATCCCAGTCCCGGGTTCGAACTCCGCGCGACCACACTGGGTCACGTTCAGCGCGGCGGAACACCCACAGCTTTTGACAGGCTGCTGGCGACACGTCTCGGAGTCGGCGCCATGGAGTCGCTTGTGGAAGGAAATCACGGCGTGCTGACGGGATGGATTGACGGCCGGGTCCAGTGGACTCCACTTTCCGAAGTCGTCAGCAAGACCAAGGAATTGGATCTTCGGCTGCTCGATATGGCGGGAATGCTGTCGAAGTAAACACAAAGATCGGTTCAACCCTTACCTGGCCGGTCATCCCTTTTTTGTGATTCGAACCTGACCGAATCGACTGTACACCCGGATATTCGGGCCTCCGATTCCCACCTGGCCATTAAGCGTGTGGTCTGCATTGTGCGACGTGCTCTCCCGGAGTTCCGAAAATTCTGAATCGATACTGCCGTTGCGATTGCTCACCTCAGCGCTGAAAACAGAATCAGACGGAACGTCAATCGTTACGTTCCCATATTCGCTGTTTACGGAAATATTTCGAGCTGGCTTGTGAAGAAGATGCACGGAAATTTCTCCATTTCGGCTCCTCACGTTGACGCCACCCATTGGATCGCGGATATCGACGTTCTGAAAAGCGCTTTCCACTTCGAGGTCCTTCTCGACGTGGTCGATGTCGATTTCGTTATTGCGGCCGCTGATCTTCAATTCACCACGAACATTTGCGACGTCGATGGGCCCGAAGGAATTGGCGATTGTGACCGAATCGCTGACGTCATTCACGTGCACACTGCCGTTCTGATTCTGGATCTTCGCCGTCCCCGTGATGCCGCGAAGTTCGACATCGCCAAATCGGTTGGTGATTTCCTGATTGCCTGTCAGACCCTGGACACTCACACTTCCATTGCGGTTTTCAACGGAGACAATCGAATGCAATGGGACGTGAATGCTCAGCGACGCCTTGAAGCGACGATTCGAACTCCCGGCAATTCGATACTTCATGCCGCCGTCGGAGCCGACGTTTGAGATGGAATAAACAGAACTCGACGACAGACGATCGGCTTCGGACTGATTCACGGCTCGAATGGTCTTTTTGACATCGAGAGTAATTCGATTCCCCTCGCCTGGCATCACTTCGACATCGCCGAAATTTTCGGCAACTTCGATAACCGGATTGGGGCCAGTTTCCGCAACCTGCTGCTCGGTGAATGTGAAATTGTTGCCCGTGAGGTCCCATACATCCAGATCGTGAATATTGAAAAGCTTTCCGAAATCGGGATTCATATTGGCAGCAACCGTAATCAGACTGCCAAAAATGATTACCAGAATGATGGCCGCGACATCGCCAACTGAAAAAAGAGGTCTCTTCTCGTTTGCTCCTGCTCCAAACGAATCCACCAGTTTGAACAGTCCCCACACAATCAACAGGACCGGCCAGTAGCGTGAAAACAACGCCCACAACGGAATGGGATAGCCAATATTACGGGCAAGAACGAGGACTCCGAAGACCACAAATACGAGTCCCCAGAAAATGGAGCCTGAAATTCGACGCCTCACGGTGTGTCCTTTCCTGGTCCTGTTGGGCCCGATGATCGTGTTGATCCTGTCGGGCCCGTTGGTCCCGACGGTCCCGGCATACCAGGGCCGGCTGAGCCTTTCTGGACAGATTCCACAATTTTTACCACCCCGATAACGATCAGGATCACAGGCCACAGCCGGCCAAAGCTGAATATCGCGGGAAAGATGTTACTGAGCAGGAACAATACCCCTAATACGATAAGAATCAGTGGACCCATCATCGAAGTTTGTTCTCCTTCGATCGCAGCAGCAAAGCCACACCGGCTGCGATCAGCAGCGCTGGCCAGAATCGTCTCAGGCCATGGAACGAGATCAAGTCAAAGCTATTCATCAGGTAGAGAGCCCCGAGGACAATCAACCCAATACCGCCCCAGAAGTCCCTGTCCTTGACTCCCCCGGTGTGTTCCTGAAACTGCTCGTAGAAACGATCGATCGGCGTAACCACCTTAACGCCACTGGCGCTGAGTTTTCGTTTTTTCGCCGTGTAGTATGCCTCGAACGGCATGTAGAAGTAGAACGCCAGGGCCAGCAATACTGCACCCAGGCTCGTCAGCATACCGAAGATCAGAACATGGATTGCAGCCTTGAAATACTCTCCGTTGTAGATAGCGCCGACGCCAGGAATCAAACCAAGTACAAAGGCGGTATCTGGATTCTCTCCGCCAATGGTCTGTGCTCCCGGACTGGCAGGCTTGCCATCAGATTTAAGGGACGCCTCCAGACAGTTCTCGCAATAGACACTATCGCGTACTTTGCGGATGCATCCTGCGCAAAGTGCGCATCCGCACTGGGTGCAGAATGCTTCACATTGAACCTCCGGATGGACAGCACAATTCATCAGGAGTTCTCCATGAGCTGATCGATTTTGGCGTGAAGCTCAATGACTACAGGCGATCGGTAGTAACTTCGGATGGCATGATCATACGCGCAGCTGACGACGCTTTCCGCACGATTGAAAACGGCTTCACGTACCGTTCCTCCTCCGACCCATCCCATCACAATGGCGGCGGTAAAAATCGCAAGGGCGGTCCGCGGTTCACCAAGCGATTGCCAGAGCGCGGCGAACCGCGCTCGAAGCGACGGCCGGGAAAGCGGAGTGTTGGCGACAATCCGCGAGGCCAGCCATTCAGGCGGCGCATAAACCGGGAAATCGCGGGTTGCAGCGATCATATGGATCATTTCAGAAACAAGCTCGTTGCAGGATCGGCAGGAATGGAAATGGAGCTCGACGGCAGCGCGCTCAGACTCGCTAAGAGACCGCTCAATGTAGTCCGATAGTTTTTCTTCGCAGTCTTCGCAATTGAGGATATTCACGATGTTTATTTAAATTTCCTTCCTCAGCATTTTTGCCATTTCCACCCGGCCCCGATTGATCCTGGACTTGACCGTGCCAATGGGCACGCGGACGATCTCAACGATTTCCTCATAGGCAAAGCCTTCAAGATCCCTGAGAATCAGCACTTCGCGGAGATCTTCCGATAACCGGAGCAGCGCACCATGGACGCGCTCCGAAAGTTCGCGCTGGTCCAAAACTTCCGCAGGATTTGCGAATCGATTCCCCGTCTCTGCAACCTGATCATGCTCTCCTTCCAGCGAATCGGTCTGGCGACGTTCCGTCTTCAGTTTCCGGTAATGGTCAATGATGCAATTGCGACTCACCCGCATCATCCATGTTTCAAACGCTCCCAATTCCGGTTTATAGGTGTGCAGTGTTCTATAGACTTTTAGAAATATCTCCTGTGTTAAATCTTCGGCTTCATCGAATCGGCCATTGTAGCGGTATGCGAGATTGTAGACACGCTGATGGTGATGCCGCACAACCCTATCCCATGCCGCGTGGTCGCCATTTCGACATCTGGTAAGCAGCTCCGCATCGATCGTTCCCAACGATCAGTCTCCGCATCCACATATGAATGAACGAAACGCTGCGAACAAAAGTTTCAACAATCTGAAACCTTTCTGAGATAATCGCGGGGCCATGAGTCGGAAGTGGTTTATTTTCTTAGTTTTGTGCGTTGTCGGCGCCATTTTAGCCTATTGGATGGCGGGTGGGAAGTTCGATTGGGCCTTATTTTTCTCCTCGGTACGGAACATCCAGTGGGGATGGCTGACGATGTCCGTCGTTTTCACTCTCTTCACTTCTGTCATTCGTGCGGTCCGATGGAAGGAGCTTCTGTCGCCAATAAAAGAAATCGGGTTCGATCCGATATTGACAACAACAGTGATGGGATTCTCGGCGATTTTCCTGCTCGGCCGGGCCGGTGAACTTGTGCGTCCACTTTGGCTGGCTCGCCGACAAAGATTTTCCGTGAGCGCATCGTTTGCCACGATCATCGTTGAGCGATTTCTCGATTCCACCATGCTCATCGGAATTTTTGCCTGGGCACTTTTGACTGTGAAGGTTTCCACCGAATCGGCTAACGAACTTGCGTCCATGAAACATGCAGCGTGGTATATCGTAGGCGTATCGGCGGGTGCAATTGCGCTCCTGTTTCTCCTTCGTTCGAATGTGGAGCTGGTGGTGCGATATATCCCGTTTCCGAAAATTGCTTCGCTTGTTGAAAACTTCGGGCATGGCCTCACCTTCCTTCGAAATGGCCGCAGCTTTGCCATCGTCGTGTTTCATTCGATCGTGTTGTGGATCACGATTGCGCTTCAGGCGTGGCTGACGCTGAAGAGCATGAACTTCGCATTGCCCATTGCCGCGACTACCCTCGTAATGGTCGGCGCCGCAATTGGATCCGTGGCTCAGATTCCGGGTATTGGTGGCGGATTTCAGGTTGCATTCGCATTTTGCCTGACGAAGTTTTTCCGGGTGCCGGCTGAAGCCGCGCTGTCGGCAGCCATGATCGCATACCTCACAAACAACCTGCCCACTCTGGGCGCGACGATTCCGTGTATGCTGAAAGACGGTCTGACAATCCGGGAAATCCGTAACACCATTCGTAATCCTCAGTCGGAGTCGATATGAAGTGTCCGTTTTGCGGCCACCTTCAGGACAAAGTGGTGGATTCGCGGGAGAGCAAGGAAGGCGAGTCCATCCGTCGAAGGCGCCATTGTCTGGGATGCAAGCGCCGATTTACCAGTTACGAGCGCATCGATGAAATCCCCTACATGGTGGTCAAGAAAGACGGACGGCGTGAACGCTTCGATCGCCAGAAAGTTCTTACAGGATTATTGAAAGCCTGCGAAAAGCGTCCGGTATCCATGACGCAGCTTGAAGCAATTGCGGATAAATCTGAAGGGATCGTCCAGGAATCGACCGAACGTGAAATCTCCACGCGGGCCTTCGGAGAAATGATCATGAATGAGCTGAAGACTCTCGATAAGGTCGCTTATGTCCGGTTCGCGTCCGTCTATCTGGATTTCAAGGACGTTCAGGAGTTTATGAGCGAACTGAAGGACCTTCTCAAAGGGCGGGACTGAAATGTATCTTCCGCACATCGACGTCTGTGAGGGACCGGATGAAGTCGTTGTCATGATTGAAGTGCCGGGCGTCGACCGCAGCGACGTACAGATTTCCTGGAAGGACAACGTTCTTACCATCTCGGGTCACAAACGTCCTCAACCGGATGCGGCCGGAGCGAAATTCGTATGCGTTGAACGGAACTACGGACCGTTTCGGCGCGAGATCGTTATTGGCATTCCGATCGATCATCGTCGCGCCAAAGCCGAACTCCGTGAGGGACTGATGAAGATCCGTCTGCCCAAAATACGAGAGGAGCAGGCTCGGAATGCAATTCCTATTGAGTAAGTGCAGATTCCTCCTATAACTACGACTATGAGCATGGAACTTATTAAAACGGAAGGTACTCCTGACGAGCAGGAGCTCAAGATACCCGAGATTCTTCCCGTTCTGCCCCTGCCGGATATTGTGGTCTTCCCGTACATGATCGTTCCGCTGTTCGTCAATCGAGACCGTTCCGCAAAAGCCGTCGATCAGTCGCTGTCGGAAAATCGAATGATCATGGTCGTTGCCCAAAAGGATCCGAATGTCGATGATCCGAAAGCTGCCGACCTGCATCAATTCGGCACGGTAGCCCTGATCATGCGCATGCTCAAATTACCCGATGGCCGGGTTCGCATTCTGGTGCAGGGTTTCGCTCGAGCCAAGGTCGAATACTTCGATGAAACGCAGCCATACCTTGCTGCAAAAATCCTGCCCAGGACAGAGCCACAGGTGATCCCGGATTCCGTTGAGCTTGAGGCATTGATTCGAAATGTAAAGGCGGCGGTAGAAAAGGCGGTCTCTCTGGGGAAGAACCTGTCTCAGGATCTGATGGCCATTGCTTCAAACCTTGACGAGCCCGGGAGGCTGGCGGACCTCGTGGCATCCAATCTGGAGTTGAAAGTTGACAAAGCACAACAGGTGCTCGAGCTTGTCGATCCCGTGGAAAGGCTTCGCCGCATCCATGAACTGCTCACCAAGGAATTGGAGGTTCTTGAAGTCCAGAGCGATATCAACGCTCAGGCGAGGGGAGAAATCGATCGCAATCAACGGGAGTTCTACCTGCGCCAGCAGATGAAGGCGATTCAACAGGAACTCGGTGAAGGCAACGAACTCCAGGAAGAGATCGATCAATACCGGAAGAAGATCAAGAAGGCAAAGATGCCACCTGAAGTTGCCGAAGAGTCCGAGCGTCAGGTAGGCCGCCTCGAACGGATGCATCCCGACGCGGCGGAGACGGCGACACTCCGGAATTATCTGGACTGGATGATTGGGCTGCCCTGGTCCAAATCCACAAAAGATAATCTGGATCTCAGGAAGGCGCAGAAAATTCTGGACGAAGATCACTACGGCCTGGAAAAAATCAAGGAGCGCATTCTCGAACACCTCGCCGTGCGCAAGTTGAAGAAAGATTCGCGCGGTCCAATTCTGTGTTTCGTCGGCCCGCCGGGCGTGGGTAAAACGTCGTTGGGAAAATCGATTGCAAAGGCGCTGGGCCGGAAGTTTGTCCGCATGAGCCTGGGAGGCGTTCACGATGAAGCAGAAATCCGCGGGCATCGCCGCACCTACGTGGGGGCTATGCCTGGTCGCGTGATTCAGAGCATTCATCAGGCCGGCAGCAATAATCCCGTATTCATGATGGATGAGGTCGATAAGATTGGCGCCGACTTTCGCGGAGACCCGTCATCCGCCATGCTTGAGGTGCTGGATCCGGAACAGAACCATGCGTTCCGCGATAACTATCTCGGCGTACCGTTCGATCTTTCCAACGTCATGTTCGTTACGACAGCGAATATGCTGGATCCAATTCAGCCGGCATTCCGTGACCGAATGGAAATCATCCAGCTCTCCGGATACACCGAGGAAGAAAAGCTGGAAATCGCAAAGAGGCATCTTATTCCGAAACAGGTCGCCGAACATGGCCTGACCAGCCGACAGATTGAATTCACCGATGACGGCGTGAGGGCCATCATCAATCAATACACGCAGGAAGCCGGACTGCGAAATCTCGAACGCGAAATCGCAACAGCCTGTCGAAAAGTGGCGCGGCAGGTTGCATCCGGAGAGAAAAACATTCGGAAGCTGCATACCGACAATATCGGCAAGTTTCTAGGACGGCCGCGAATCTTCCCCGAAGAGTTGCTGAAACGCGATCAGGTCGGCGTCGCAACCGGTCTGGCCTGGACGCCCGTTGGCGGAGACATTCTCTTTGTTGAAGCTACCGGCATGAAGGGACGGGGACTGCTCACACTCACAGGGCAACTCGGCGACGTGATGAAAGAGTCCGCACATGCCGCTCTCAGCTATGCGCGCTCGCACGCCAAGGAATTCGGAATTAACGAAGATTTTTTCGGAAAGCACGATATTCACGTTCACGTGCCCGAAGGTTCGATACCAAAGGACGGACCATCGGCGGGCGTCACGATGGCGACTGCAATACTTTCGTTGCTGACGGGAAAACCGGTTCGACGAAAGATCGCCATGACGGGAGAAATCACGTTGCGCGGAGAAGTGCTCCCCATCGGCGGAATTAAGGAGAAGGTGCTGGCAGCCCGGCGCGCAAAGATCGATACGGTCATCATGCCATCGTTGAATGAACGTGATCTTGAAGATATCAACGAAGCAATACGCAAGGACATGCACTTCATTTTTGTGGACGATATCCGGGATGTTTTCAAAGCTGCCCTGCTTCCAGAGGCAGCTCTGGGAGTAACGAAATCCCGTACACCCAAGACACCTGCATCCAAACGCGCGCGGCCGTCACCGTCGGCAGCGCGGTAGATGGGTGTAGATGCTTCTCCGCGACCTGGGCGAAGCCGGGCTCATCCAGCGCATCCGCACACAATTTCAGAATTCCGGTGTCGTGCTCGGTATTGGAGACGACACGGCAGTCCTGGACATTCCTGAAGGGCATTCCCTTCTGTTCTGTTCGGATCTTCTTGCTGAAGACTCTCACTTCATTCGCGGGCTGCATCCGGCGGACTCGGTCGGCTATAAGGCGGTAGCTGTCAATGTAAGCGATATTGGAGCAATGGGTGGAGTGCCCATGCATTTCGTGATCTCCTTCGCGGCGCCGGGAGATCTGGATCTGGATTGGGTGGACAGTTTCTACAACGGTGTAGCTCGAGCGTGCCGGGAGTTCAAAGTATCGTTGGTGGGCGGAGATTCTTCGACGGCGAAGTCCATCTTTGTTGATGTCGCGATGGTCGGATGCGTAAAGACCGGATCTGCCGTCCGTCGATCCGGCGCAAAAATCGGGGATAGTATCTACGTGTCGGGTACCCTGGGCGGATCGACACGAGGACTGGACCTGCTGCGCAGCGGGATTGTTGACGATCCGGCAGTACAGCGTCATTTATATCCGCAGCCGCGCCACGTCTATGGCGCACGGGTGGGAAGGGTTGCGCACGCGATGATTGATGTGAGCGACGGACTGTCCACCGATCTTGGCCACATCCTGACGGAATCCAACGTCTCCGCTCGAATCTACAAGGACAAGATTCCTGCCGCACAAGACGTCTCCGTGGAACAGGCTCTGCATGGTGGGGAGGAGTACGAGCTGATTGTTACGCTATTAGGAGTTATTAAAGGCGCTCCATTCACCCGCATTGGTGAAATCATCCCAGCCACCGGAAAGCACCAGATTTTGCTGGTGGATGGCGACTCCGAGTCCGTGCTCGAACCCAGGGGCTGGCAACACTTCTAAAAATATGGGGATACGGGGTATTCTCCGTCTTCCCTTTTTTGTGAATCAAGCGGAGGTCTTCCGTTTTGCGATTTTTCGTGCCAGGTTCGCGAGGTCCTTCTTGTCGATCACCTCGTTGTCGACCATACCGACCAGCAGCTGTTCCACGGAGCCGTCGCACAATCGATCAATGATCTGCCGAACCGCTTTCGCTGCCACGTTCGCCGGCTGCTGGATTCCCACATAGACGTTCGTGCGACCTTCCAAGCGGTGCCGCACGTACCCTTTGTCCTCAAGCCGGCTCAAGATCGTCCTTGCCGTCGATTCCTTCATGAAATGCCGCTTTGCCAGCGCCGTCCGCACGTCTTCCGATGTCGCCGATCCGCGTTCCCACAGAACGTCCATTACGAGATGCTCCAGATTGCTGAGAGACTTTCTTCCGCCAAACATGATTCGTATTGCTCCGTTAATTCTTTGAATGGACCAGTCACAGTTACGGAACGACGACGACGTCCCCATTTTCCAGGTAAAAGTTCTGCGAGCTGTTCACTCCCCTGATCACTTCGGAATAGTTAAATCGAAACAGTGTCGAAGAGTTTCCATTCGTTCGAATAATCGAAACCGCGTCCGACTTTGCGTACTCCTGGAAGCCACCAGCCAAGGCCAATGCCTGTAAAACCGTCAGCGGTTTCTCCCACGGAATATCTCCCGGTCTTTGAACCCTTCCAGTAACGTAGACTCGGTATTTCGAATTCGTATCTGCCCTCTCGATGGAAGAACTGGCGAGCCGTTGCTCTTCTATCTTCAGCTGAAGGACAGCGATTTCAGTCTTGTATCTTGCCAATGCCTCTTCATTGACAGTCAATTGGTCCAGCTGACTTTGATTCGGATTGGGTTGATTGAGTCTTTGAAGCACCGTAGCCACCTTATCCGAGGTATTCGGGACATCCGGAGCCGGACCGCCGTTGGTTTGATTGCCGGGCTGCGCCGCCTGAATTTTCGCCTGCAATTCCACAAATGCACTCTGCAATTGCTCCTTTACGACTTCCATTTGTTGAGACAAGACTCGCGGGTCTGCAGCTGGAGTCGGAGAATTCTCCTGAGATTTAGCTACAGTAGCCTGTGCAGACTCAGGCACTGTCGGCCGGTTGGCTGGCGGTGCCTGTGGTGAAAGTTTCCGCCCGAATTGCGCAGCATACGCAGCCACAGGTGGCTTCACAGGTTCCGATGTAACCTGCAATACCGCTGCGGAATAGATCACCGGCGCAGCCGACATCATCACCAATATCCACCCAGCGATTTTCACGATTCCATTTCCCGATGGCGGATTGCCGAGCACACGTTCGATGCGCGCTTTCATATTGCGTTGCGCCATTGCAACTCCTCCCGTCATCAATCGCCCACCGCTTTGT
>Ga0070664_100000383_pt1 | contig 32934 bp, 24 predicted proteins | sample KBSC73metaG_FD_65863 | JGI IMG/M metagenome (GOLD analysis project Ga0070664, IMG submission 65863) | Corn rhizosphere microbial communities from Kellogg Biological Station, Michigan, USA - KBS C7-3 metaG | ecosystem: Host-associated > Plants > Roots > Rhizosphere > Soil ... | reverse complement strand
TGGGCGACGTGCGACCCGAATACCCCTCGGAACACGTGGGTCTCGTCGATGACGACGTGCGACAGACGAAGGAGGAAGTCGGCCCAGCGAGGATGGTCGGGCAGGATGCCGGCGTGGAGCATGTCCGGATTCGTCATGACCAGGTTCGCGTTCTTGCGGATCAGCGGCCGTTCGGCACGCGGGGTGTCGCCGTCGTAGACGCCCGCTCGGAGCTGCGGGAGCTTGAGCTCGCGCACCTGACGGAGCTGGTCGCGCGCCAGCGCCTTGGTGGGGAACAGGTACAGCGCCGTCCGCTTGGGGTCGGGCACCGCCGCCGTCGCGAACGCGAGGTTGTAGACGAGCGTCTTGCCCGAGGCCGTGCCTGTCGCGACGATCACGTTGCCGCCCGAGCGCGCGACGTCGAACGCGGCTCGCTGGTGTTCGTACAGGCCGGTGATGCCGACCAGCGCCAGCCGCTGGCGGATCAGCTCGGGGACGTCGGCGGGGAACGCACCGGGCTCGGTCGCGCGCGCGGGCAGGTCGCGCACGTGGACGAGCTCGTCCTGCGCGCTCAGCCGCTCGAGGAACGCCCGCTGGTCCACGCGGCGATGGTAACCGTGCCCGCCGGGACCGCTTACTCGCCCACGATCTCGCGTCGGTTGAGGTCTCGATACGAGGTCCTGAAGCCGTCGCGGAGCAGGGGGCGGATCAGGCTCCGCTGACGGGTGAAGATCACGAGCCCGAGCGCGACGTACACGCTCCCCACGAGGACGCGCTCGATCCCCATGAACGACTCGGGGACTATCGCGCCGACGATGAACTGCGCCCAGAACAGGCCGAACAGCAACCAGGCCTCTCGCACGCTGATCGACAGCGTGACCAAGACGGCCAGCGCGAAGAACGACTGCGCCGCCGTGAGGAACAGCTCCTCGCGCTGGTGGGCGTCGACCGGGAGTCCGTGCAGACCACCGGCCGCGATCGCGAACACGATCGGCAGGGTGCCGACCAGCAGCGTCCATTGGTTCACCTTCGAGGACACGAGCGTGCCGAGACCGGCGTTGGTGTTCAGGCGCCATGCGTAGAGGCCGGCGATCAGCAGCTCGGGCGCCTCGGACGCGAGCGGCGCGAGCCACTGGATCAGGAGGAACTCGTTGATGTTGAACTGCTCGCCCGTCGCAACGAGCGCCTCGGCGAAGTGCTCGGCGGAGAGCAGGATCACGACCGCGGCGAACCCGAACATGGCGATCACGCTCGCCCGCCGTCTTGGGATCCGGAACGTCCCGATCCAGCGAGCGGGGCCGACGAGGTGTGGCACTTCGGCCGGAGCCTTCGAGATCCGCCAGGTGTACGCGACGAAGATCGACACGAGGATCACCGAGTCGAACAACGTGATCTGCGACTTCAGGGGCAGGGTGAGCGAATACACGGTCGCGAGCCCGAGGAACGCCACCTCCACCGAATGCGGACGATCCAGGCGTACCTCGTGCAGGACGGGTGGCCTCTTGCGCGAGCGGTACGCCGCGATGAACACGACCATCGACCAGCCGATGCCGATCAGCAGGCGGTTCGCGCCCGTCATGTTGGCCAGGGCGAGCGAGCACGCGCTCTCCCCCGTGTCGTTCGCTGCCTTGCAGGCTTCTCCGAACTGCTCGAAGGCGTTCCCGCCCTTCCACGCGAGCACCATGTCGACGGCGTACTCGGGCAGGACCGCGATGAACGCGAGGACGGCGATGGCCAACCCCGCCGAGATGTCGAGCTGCGCGACCTCGGCCGCCCACGACAGGATGAAGGCCGCGCCGACGATCGCGAGCCCGAACAGCAGCGCCTCCACGGCGTTCGCGAGGGACGCGTCCGAGAAGCGGAGCACGATCGCCGGGATCGTGAGGGCGACGGCGGTGAGCAGCGAGGTGAGGCTGCGGCCGGCCGGCGGTCCGCCGTCCGGCGCGAGGGTGATCGGGGGGGTGGTGCGCTCGCGACCCACGGCCCTTCCTCTCGGCCGAAGGTCTCGTCCTCGCCGGGGGCGAGGGATCCGCCGGGCCGCGACGCGCGGCCGTCATGACGGCGGATCCACTTGTGGACTACTCCCCTTCTCGGACGAGGGTAACAGCCCGTCCTCGTGATGGCGGCTGTGACACGATGCTCGACCGATGGAGTGGGTCCTGCTCGGCTCGTCGCTGCTCGTCATCCTCGGCGGGGCCGAGCTGTTCACCAACGGGGTCGAGTGGATCGGCGAGGGGTTCGGCCTGTCCGAGGGCGTGGTCGGCAGCGTGCTCGCCGCCGTCGGCACCGCGCTCCCCGAGACGATCCTGCCGCTGGTCGCCATCGTGTCCGGTCAGGCGGGCGGCGAGGAGATCGGCATCGGCGCGATCCTCGGGGCGCCGTTCATGCTGACGACGCTCGCGATGTTCGTCGTCGGCACCGCGGTGCTCGTGTTCGCGCAGGGCGGGCGGCGATCGACCGACCTGGACGCGGACCAGGGCGTCCTGCGACAGGATCTCGGGTACTTCCTGTGCATGTACGCGCTGGCGGCCGGCGCCGGGCTCGTTCACTTCAAGGCCCTGCACTACGCCCTCGCGGTCGTGTTGGTCGTCGGCTACGTCTTCTACGTGCGACGCCACCTCCGCGCGCCCGGGGAACGAGATCTCGAGGACGAGGCGCGCAGCGAGATCCATCCGCTCTACCTCTGGGGATGGCTCCGATGGGTGCGACGGTCGCTCGCGCCCTGGTCGGGCGCCTCGCCGGACTGGCCGATGTTCTTGCAGACGGGCATCGCGCTCCTGCTGATCGTCGGCGGCGCGAAGATGTTCGTGTCGGGGGTCGACACGATCGCCGAGAACTTCGGCGTGTCCCACCTCGTCTTCGCGCTGCTGGTCGCGCCGGTCGCCACCGAGCTCCCCGAGAAGTTCAACAGCGTGCTGTGGGTCCGGCGCGGCAAGGACACCCTGGCGCTCGGCAACATGACCGGAGCGATGGTCTTCCAGTCGTCGTTCCCGGTCACGGTGGGGCTGCTGCTCACGCCCTGGTACCTCGCGCACGAGGCGCTGGTGGCCGCGGTGATCGCGCTCGTGGCGGGCGGGGTGCTGTGGCTGACGATCCGGTTCCGGGGGCGGTTCTCGGCGCCGCTGCTATTGCTCCAGGGCGCGTTCTTCGCCGGCTACGTCGCGTACGTCCTGACGCGGTGACCCGATCGCGCGTTCGGGGGCTAGCCGCCGAGCAGTGACTCGTTCGGCGACGGCGGCACGTTCGCCTTCTTCAGCAGGCCGTCGTCGGCGAGGTCCTTCGAGATCGCGTCGAGCGACTCTTGGTTGAGCGTCACGACGGAAAGGCTACCGACCATCCCCGCGCCGCCTGGCAGGACGACGTTCTCGACCTTGTTCGCGTTGATCGCCGTGCCAGTGAAGGCGAGGTCGATCACCTCGTCCATCGAGAGCGTGGTCGTGCCGTTGCGCACGAACGACGCCACCCAGGCCAGCAGCCGCGCCGGGTCCTGGTTGAACTCCTTCTTGAGCTGGGCGAGCGCGGCGACCATCAGCCGGCCCTGGTTCTCCGAGCGGCCGAAGTCGCCCGAGGGGAGGTCGTGCCGGTTCCTCGCGAAAGCCAGGGCATTGTCGCCGTCGAGCCGCTGGACGCCGGGGTCGAAGAAGGCCCTCGAGTCCTCGTCGCTCATCGCGAACGGGACGTCGACCACCAGCCCGTCGACGTCGTCCACCATCTGCTCGAAGCTCGCGAACCCGGTCATCGCCCAGTAGTCGAACTTCAGCCCCGTGAGCTGCTCGACCGTCTGGACCACCAGCTCGGGACCTCCGTAGAACAGGGCGGAGTTGATCTTGTTCGTCCCGTGACCGGGGATCTCGACGTACGAGTCGCGGGGGATCCCGACGATCGACGCCTTGTGCTCGGCGGGGTTGATGGACAGGATGTGGAGCGAGTCCGCCCGCTGGCTATCGATCGCCTGATCCGGCCGAGCGTCCGAGCCGATCACCAGGACGTAGATCGGCTTGCTGCCGTCGAGCAGCGGCACGTACTCGGCATGAGCGGGTTCGATCTGGAACAGCGGGGCAGCCGACGCATGCCGGGTGGGCTGCGTCGCGCCCAGCGCAGAGCCGGCGACCCAGGCCCCCACGAGGGCGACCAGGAGCGCGGCTCGGCGGCGGGCGGGATGCGTGCTCATGTGGACGGGGAGGTGGAGGCCGAGGGTGACGACGGCGGCTTGGTCTCGTGGTCGCCGCGCGTCACGTCGAACGCGGTGATCTTCCATCCCTCTTGGCCCTTGACCTGGCGGAGGAAGAACTCGCCCTCGCTCTCGATCGCGAGGTACGTGCCGTCCTTGCGTTCGGCGGTCGCCCGGAAGATCACCGTCACGACGACGGTCTCCGGCGCGCCGTCGGGGTCGAACAGCACCTGGTACGACAGCTTGCTTTTCCCCGGTTCGACGGTCTGGAAGACGTCGCCCGCGGTGGCGCCCAGGGTGAGGGTCTCCACGCTCTGCTCCGCCGTCGCGGCCGCGTCGGGCGCGAACGTCTCGAAGACCTCGTCGTAGTCGTCGTGGCGCCAGTTGCTCGGGTCGAGGAAGGCGTTCGTGTACAGGTCGTCGATCGCCGGCGTGATCGCCTGCCCCACCTGGTCGGCGCTCGCCGAGAGCGCGGCCTCGTCGGCGTCGGGCGCGGTCGAGATCGCCGTGGCGGGTTTGACGATGAAGTCGAACGGCGGCGCGGGCTCGTCGCCCCCGCCGATGATCGGGACGGCACCGCCCCGCAGCGCCAGCAGGATCGCCACGCCGATCGCGACGAGCGCGATGGGCACGATCAGCAACGCCAGCGGGACGCGGCGCTTCTTCGCGCCGCGCTGCACCCGGTTGGGGGTCACGGAGGGGGGTTCGGTACTGGTGGCCAAAACGCCCGAAGGCTACCGGGGCCCGGGGCCTCTCGCAACAGAAGTAAGATGGAGAAGTTCTGAAGGTGCGCCGGGAAGACTGGTCGGCAGGGGGTTCCGCATGACCGACCGGACCGAACGCGACGACGACCCCGACGCATCGGACGGTCTTCGGCGGAGCTGGTCGCGTTCGAGCCGACCTTTCCCCCGCAACGTGATGCAGCCGTTGCAGGCGTTCCTGCAGACGGAGAGCTCCTCGGCGATCCTCGTCCTTTCCGCCGCCGCGATCGCGCTCGTGTGGGCGAACGCGCCGTTCGGAGATTCTTACGGCCGTTTCTGGGGAACGGAACTCTCGATCCGGGTCGGCGCGCGGGCGCTGACCGACGACCTCCGCGGATGGGTCTCGGACGGACTGATGACCGTGTTCTTCCTGGTCGTGGGTCTGGAGATCAAGCGCGAGCTGGTGACGGGCGAGCTGCGCGACCTCCGAAGGGCGACCCTGCCGGTGGTCGCGGCGATCGGCGGGATGCTCGTGCCCGCGGCGATCTACCTCTCGTTCACCGCGGGCACCGATGCGGCCCCCGGCTTCGGCATCGCGATGCCGACCGACATCGTCTTCGTCCTGGCAGTGCTCACCCTGGCTGGGAACGCGCCAGCCGGGCTGAAGGCGTTCCTGCTCACGCTCGCGATCGTCGACGACCTGGGGAGCATCGGGATCGTCGCGTTCGCCTACGCGACCGACGTCGACCCGGTGCCGCTGCTCGTGGCGGTCGTGCTCTTCGTCGCCTACGCGTCGCTGTGGCGGATCGGGGTCCGCGCCCCGCTCGTGTACGTCGCCTTGGGGGTCGGGTCGTGGGTGGCACTCGATGTCGGCGGGATCGCGCCGACGCTCGCGGGCGTGGTGCTCGCGTTCCTCACCCCCGCGGTGGCGTTCCAGCGTCCTCGACACGTGAGCGACGAGGCCCGCCGGGTGGCCGACCTCACCCTGGACGAACCCGTCCCGCCCGACGCCGACGCGGCGCAGTGGCTGGACCTGGCTCGCCTCTCGAGGGAGACCGTCTCGCCGCTGGCCCGGACCGAGGCGCTGTTGCTGCCCTGGTCGAGCTTCGTGATCGTCCCGCTCTTCGCGCTCGCGAACGCGGGGGTCCGGCTCTCCGGGCACGCGCTCGCCGAGGCCGTCACGGGACGGCTCGGGCTCGGGATCCTCGTCTCCCGGATCGTCGGCAAGCCGCTCGGGATCGCGGTCGCGGTGTTGCTGGCGCTCCGGTGGGGGCTCGGACGCCTCCCGGAGGGGGTCCGGCGTGCGCACGTCCTGGCCGCCGGGGCGGTGGCCGGGATCCCGTTCACGGTCTCGCTGTTCGTCGCCGAGCTGGCGCTCCCGGCCCGCCTCGTCGAGTCCGCGACGGTCGCGATCATCCTGGCGGCCGCAGCGACGGGGCTGCTCGGCTTCCTCTTGGTGCGACGGGTGGGCAGGCGCGGGGAACCGCCGCCGGACCCGGTTCCGCCCCAGGTCAGCTGACGGGCGACTCCCTATACTTGCCGGGCTCCGGCCCCCCCAACCGGGTCCGGGCGTCCCGAAACCCGAGGAGGTCGCAACGTGTTGCACGGTGTCCTGGCTCAGGAAGGCGGTCCGCTCAACGCTGTCTTCGGGTCGTTCGAGACCAACGCGTTGTGGGTGATCCTGCTCATCTCGCTCGTCGCCCTCGCGTTCGCCTACTACCTGGTCCGCGAGGTGCTGGCCGCCCCCGAGGGCAGCGAGAAGATGCGGGGGATCGCCCGTTCGATCCAGATCGGCGCGAAGGCCTACCTGAGCCGCCAGTTCCGCACCGTCGCGGTCTTCATGGCGATCATCGCCGTCCTGCTGTTCTTCGCGCTGCCGGTGCCCGAGAACGCGGCGCACAGCGAGTTCGTGCTTCGGTTCGGCCGTTCGATCGCGTTCATCCTCGGGGCCGCGTTCAGCGCGATCACCGGATACACCGGGATGTGGCTCGCGGTCCGCGCGAACGTCCGCACCGCGAACGCGGCCAAGGAATCGGGCCTTCGCCGAGCGATGCGGATCGCGTTCCGTGCCGGCGGGGTCGCGGGGATGTTCACCGTCGGGCTCGGGCTCTTCGGCGCGACCGTGATCCTGCTGATCTACCAGCAGGACGCGACCGCCGTGCTGGTCGGGTTCGGGTTCGGCGGCGCGTTGCTCGCGATGTTCATGCGGGTGGGTGGCGGCATCTTCACCAAGGCCGCGGACGTCGGGGCCGACCTGGTGGGCAAGGTCGAGGTCGGGATCCCCGAGGACGACCCGCGCAATGCGGCGACGATCGCCGACAACGTGGGCGACAACGTCGGGGACTGCGCCGGGATGGCTGCCGACCTGTTCGAGTCGTACGAGGTGACGCTGGTGGCGTCGCTGATCCTGGGCGCGGCGGCGTTCGCCGGTACGGAGGTGGGGGCGATCGCCGGGGTGATGTTCCCGCTGTTCGTGCGCGCGGTCGGCGTGATCACGTCGATCGTCGGCATCCTCGCCGTGACTCCCCGGAGCGAGGAGGAGCACGGGATGCGCGCGATCAATCGCGGCTTCTTCCTGTCGGCCGCGATCTCCGCCGCCGCCGTCTTCGTGATCAGCGCCGTCTACATGGACGATCTGCGGCCCGCCGTGGCCGTGCTGTTCGGGTTGATCCTCGCCAGCGTGATCCAGCTCCTGACGCAGTACTTCACCGACACGAAGTTCAAGCCGGTCCAGGAGATCGCCGAGTCGACCCAGACGGGTCCCGCGACCACGATCCTTTCGGGCTTCGCGATCGGTCTCGAGTCGACGGTCTGGTCGATCCTGATCATCGCCGGGGTCATCGCCGGCGCCTTCGTGCTGGGCGACAACGCTCGAGAGGCCCTGTACTTCATCTCGCTGACCGGGATGGGGATGCTGACCACGGTCGGCGTCATCGTGTCGATGGACACCTTCGGTCCCGTGTCCGACAACGCGCAGGGGATCGCCGAGATGTCGGGCGAGTTCGAGGGGCGCCCCGCGCAGGTGCTCGGCGGCCTCGACGCCGTCGGCAACTCGACCAAGGCGATCACGAAGGGCCTGGCGATCGCGACGGCGGTCATCGCAGCCACGTCGCTCTTCGGGTCGTTCGAGGAGGCGCTGCGCCTCGCGGGGTTCCCGTTCGAGGGGATCCGGGTGGACGACCCGAGCGTCCTCGTCGGGTTGCTGATCGGCGGCTCGATCGCGTTCCTGTTCTCGTCGCTCGCGATCCGGGCGGTGGGTCGCGCCGCGTCGCAGGTGGTGGTCGAGGTGCGGAACCAGTTCCGCGACCACCCGGGGATCATGACCTACGAGGAACAACCCGACTACGCGCGCGTCGTCGACATCTGCACGAAGACGTCGCTCCGCGAGCTGATGACCCCCGGGCTGCTCGCCGTCCTGTCGCCGATCATCGCCGGGTTCGCCCTCGGCGCGGAGGCGCTCGGCGCGTTCCTCGCGGGCTCGATCCTGACCGGTCAGCTGCTCGCCGTGATGCTCTCGAACTCCGGCGGCGCGTGGGACAACGCGAAGAAGTACATCGAGGAGGGGCACTACGGCGGCAAGGGTAGCGAGTCGCACAAGGCCGCGGTGATCGGCGACACGGTCGGCGATCCGTTCAAGGACACGGCCGGCCCGGCGCTCAACCCGCTGATCAAGGTGATGAACCTGGTGGCGTTGCTGTTCGCGCCGGTGATCGTGGAGCAGACCGACAACGAGGTGGTCCGCGTGGTCGTCGTCGTGATCGCGCTCGCGGTGGTCACGGCGGCCGTCTGGGTGTCCAAGGCCCGCAAGTCCGAGCTGATGGTGGAGTCGCCCGAGCCCTCGGTGCGCGCGGGATAGGCTTCCCCGAACTCGGGACCAGGGGGCGGGCCAAGCCGATGGGACTCCTCGATCCGTTCCGGCGGTTCTTCCGCCGGATGGCGGAGAGCGACGAGCTGCGCTACGCGGAGGAGATCCGGGCGTGGGCCGAGAGCGTCCCCGGCAGCGTTCGGATCGCGGAGGCGTCCCCGAGGTCGCGGGTCAAGCTCGCCGGCGTGGTCCGCCGGATCACGGTCCGGCCGCTCGAAGGCCACGAGTCCCTCGAGGCGATCCTGTCCGACGGGACCGGCGAGGTGACGGTGGTGTGGATGGGTCGTCGGACGATCCGTGGACTCAGCCTCGGCACCCGCCTCGTCGTCGAGGGCCTCCTCGCCGAGCAGCGTGGCGAGGACCGGATGGTGAACCCGAGCTTCGAGTTCAGCGCGTAGGCGTCCCAGGGGATCCCGAACGGCTGGTCAAGCTAGCCCCTCCCGCGAGCCGATACCTACCGTATGCAGCGCGGCCACCTCCAGCGTGCGTGGAAGGCGTGGCGAGCCACGATCGTCGCGGTCGCGGCGGTCATCGCGATCGGTTCGCTCGCCTCGGCCAGCCCCTCCCTGCGGCCACCACGGGGTCCGCACGAACCGCTCGTCACCGGCCCCACCGGTCTCAGCGGGTCCACCGGTCCCGCGGGTCTCAGCGGTCCGACCGGGACGACGGGCCCCAAGAACGAGCCCGTCCAGGAGGGCGATGACACGCCGTCGGAGGGCGCCGACTTCTCGGCCTGCAAGGGCCTGACCGGGCTGGACAACGCGATCTGCCGGCACGAGGCGCTCCTGGTCGTCCAGCCGGACAACCAGGGTCTGCAGAACTCGCTCGCGCACCTGCAGGAGATCAAGGCCAAGCACGAGGCGAAGTCCGGCGACGACGGTGGCGACGTCTCAACGTCGAAGGACGGTTCCTCCTCGAACCCGGACCACGGCCATGGTCAGAGCGGGGAGACCCACGGGAATGCGGGTGGCAGCGGCCACGGCAACGGCAACGGCAAGGACCACTGAACCCGCCTTCGGATCGATCGAACCTCGCGACTAGGGAGCGTCGCCCTCGCCGAGGACCGCCGACCGGAGCGCGCTCTCGGCCTCCGGCACCGTCAGCGCGAGCACCTCGTCGCCGTCGGTGATCACGGTTTCGGGTTGGGGGATCACGACGTGGCTCTCGCGGATGATCGCCACGATCGTCGCGTCCGGCGGCAGCCGTAGCTCGTAGAGCGGGCGACCGGCGGACGGCGAGTCGGCCGGGATCGTCAGCTCGACGATCGAGATCCCGCCTCGCTCGAGCGGCAGCAGCCTCACGAGGTCCCCGACCGTGACCTCCTCCTCCACCATCGCGGTGAGGATGTGCGGCGGTGAGACCGCCGCGTCCACGCCCCACTGCTCGGTGAACAGCCACTCGTTGTCGGGATGGTTCACGCGTGCGAGCACCCGCGGGACACCGAACTCCTGCTTGGCCAGCAGCGCGGTCACCAGGTTGTCCTCGTCGTCCCCGGTGGAGGCGACGACCACGTCGGCGGTGTTGAGCTGAGCCTTCTCCAGCACCCAGGGTTCGCACGCGTCGCCGATCATGTGGTCGACCTGGGGAGCCCACTCCCTGGCGATCTCCAAGACCGCCGGGTCCTGTTCGATAAGCGTGACGGTGTGACCGCGGTTGGCCAGGTCCGCCGCCAGGTGCCGCCCGACCGCTCCGGCGCCGCTGATCACGACCCGCATCTCAGTGCTCCCCGATCGGTTGGAGGAGCTCCTCCAGGAGCTCGAGCGCGTCCTTCTGGACGACGACGGCCGCGTAGTCGCCTTCCTGGAACGTGCTCGACGCGACGGGGACGAACCCCTTGCCGCCCCTATCGACGCCGGCCACGAGGATCTTGCCCTCCATGTTGAGGGAGGAGACCGGCTTGCCGACGAGGTGCGACGGGATCTCGACGCGCATCCGGAACAGGTCGCCGGCCGCGAGCGTCTCCTTGATCTCCTCGCCGGGGTGCGTGAGCATCAGGATCATCTGCTTAACGCCCCACCGGGTCGTGGAGACGGTCGGGATGTTCAGGCGCTCGTAGATGTCCGCCCGCATCGGGTCGTAGATCCGCGCGATCACCTTCGGAACGTGGTACGTCTCGCGCGCCACGCGGGCCGACAGGATGTTCGAGTTGTCGCCGCTAGAGACCGCGAGGAACGCGTCCGCCTCCTTGATCCCGGCGTCCTCGAGTACGTCCCGGTCGAACCCGAGCCCGACGATCGTCCGAGCCTCGAACCCCGGGGGCAGGCGCTGGAACGCCGCGGCGTTCTTGTCGATGACGGTGATCTCGTGCCCGGCCTTGGAGAGCTCCTGCGTGAGCAGGATGCCGACACGGCCACAGCCCATGATGATCACGCGCACGGCTGGCTACCTTAACGCGGTTGGTCGGCCGTCGCAGCGGCGACGTCCTCCGGCGACGCCGGGCCGTTCGCAGCGGACCCGTCCCTGCCGAAGAAGTAGGGCACGACGGTCACGTCCACGTGCTCGTACCGCCCCAGGGCTCGCGCGATGCCGCGGCTCGTCCGGTCGTGGAGCAGGCGTTGGGTCACGCGGGCGAAGTCCCGCCGGGGGAGCACGACCGTTACCTCGGTGTCCGCCGCCATCAGGTCGACCACGTACCGCTCGACGGACCGGGCCACGTCGCGGTCCCAGCATTCGACCAGGTCGAGCGCGATCGGGACCCGAAGGTCCATCCAGCTCGAGATCAGCTCCTCCTGCTCGTCGGGGTCCACGGCGGCGTGGACGGCCACGACCTCCTCGACCCCCAGTGAGAGCGCGTAGCGCACGGCCTGCATCGCCGCTCGATCCGGCCGATCGACCAGCACTACGACCCGGTGGATCGCTCGCGGGAGCAGGCGTCCGCCGCCGTGACCCGGCTCGCTGTCCATCGCGTGAGGTTCGGGGTGGTCGCGGACGAGGGTCACCCGGACACGCGGGTTCGGTGCGAGTTCGCGGGCGAGGCGCGCCCCGGTCCGGCCCCGGCGGAGCCGCTCGAGCCGCCCCATCCTGGCGGGGCCGGGGACGATCACCGTGACGTCCCCGTCCCCGGGGAGCTCCTCAGCGTAGGCCGCGATCGCCGCGGAAGGGTCGCCCTCGCTCGGGAGGAACCGGAGCGGGACGTCGATACCGAGCGCCGCCCAGCGCGCCGACAGGCGTTCGTCATCGGCGGGGTCGCCCTCGAGGTGGACGGCGTGGGTGATGCTCGAGTGGATCGTGTTGGCGTACTGGAGGGCGTGCATCGTCTTCCGGTCGAGGTCCTCCACGATCAGCACCGAGATCGGACGCCCGCGCGGGCCCTGCTCGAACGCCTCCAGCCCTAGGTCGAGCTCGGCGTGCTCGCGCAGGTACTGGCGGTTCATCCGGACGAGGATCCATACCATCACTGGGACGAACACCATCACCGCCCACGCGCCGTGCGCGAACTTCGTGATCGCGATCACCACGGTGACGACCGCGGTGGTCACGGCGCCCAGACCGTTGATCGCGAGACCGTGGCGCCAGCCGGGTTCGCGAAGGCGGAGGTGGCGCTTGGCCATGCCGGCCTGCGACAGGGTGAACGACGTGAACACGCCGATCGCGTACAGCGGGATCAGTTTGTGCACGTCGGCTCGGAACAGGATCACGAGTAGGGTCGAGGCGATCGCGAGACCGATGATGCCGTTCGAGAACACCAGCCGCTGTCCCCGCTTGGTGAGCGGCCGAGGCATGAAGTGATCCCTCGCGTGGAAGTTCGCCAGGCGCGGGAAGTCGGCGAACGAGGTGTTCGCGGCCAGGATCAGGATCAGCGTCGTCGCCACCTGCAGCATCAGGAACATCGCGGTCCCGACCGGGCCGCTCCCGAAGATCGCGCGCCCGACCTCGGAGATGACGGTCTTGGTCTCGCTCGGCGTGACCTGCAGCTTCATCGCGAGGAACGAGAGCCCGAGGAACATCACGCCGAGCAGGCTGCCCATCCACATCAGCGTGGTGCGCGCGTTCAGCCACTCGGGCGGCTTGAAGGCCGGCACGCCGTTGGAGATCGCCTCGACCCCGGTGACGGCGGCGCCGCCGGACGCGAACGCGTGCAGGATCAGGAACAGGCCGATCGCGCCGGTGGTCTCGGCCACATCGGGTGGGATGGGCAGCGGGTGCAGATCGCCGGCGAGCGCTCGGACCATCCCGGTCCCGAGGAGCACGAACATCATCACGATGAAGAAATAGGTGGGGACCGCGAACAAGCGTCCGGACTCGCGGACCCCGCGCAGGTTCCCCCACGCGATGAGCCAGATGAACGCGACCGAGAGCACGACACGGTACGCGTACAGCCCCGGGGCGGCCGAGGTGATCGCCGCGACCCCAGCTGCCACCGAGACCGAGACCGTCAGGACGTAGTCGGTGAGCAGCGCGACGCCGGCGAGCTGGGCGGTGAGGAGCCCGAAGTTGTCCTTCGTGACGATGTACGCGCCGCCGGCGCTCGGGTAGGCCTTGATCGTCTGGCGGTACGAGAACAGCAGGATCGCGAGCACCGCCAAGATCCCGAAGGTCACCGGCATGACGAGCGAGAAGGCGAGCACACCGACGGCCGGGACCGCGACCTTCAGGATCTCCTCGGTCGCGTAGGCGACGGAGGACAGGTTGTCGCTCGCGAACACCGCGAGGGCCGTCGGCTTGCCGAGCCGCTCGTGCTTGAGTTGCGCGGTCGGGAGCGCCGGCCCGAGGAACACCCGCTTGAGCGCGTGACCCGTTCCGGGCGGCAGGGGCTCGACGCCCTCGCCGGGCGACCGCGGCCCGCGCCGGCGGGAGCCGGGCGGCGGCCCGGGAGCCGGCTCGATCCGGGGTTGCTGGGTGGTCTCGGGACGCAGGTGGGTGCTCACCCTCAGAGCGTGCGCCCGCGTGCGTAAACGTCGTGTGAAAGCGTCCCCCCATGGCGTGAAGAACCCGTAGCCAAGCCGTAGCGTTGAGCGTGTGAGCGTGCTCGGGAACCTGCAGAGATCCTCCAAGGTGCGGTCGGTGGGCACCGCCCTGCTCGCGCCCGCCATCGCGACGGGGCTCGGCCTCGTCCTGCAGCCGGGGAGGGAGCTCGGGGCGATCTCGATCTACCTGCTCGGCGTCGTCATCGCCGCGGCGGTCGGTGGCCTGTGGAGCGGCCTGGTCGCGTCGGTCCTCAGCCTGCTGTGCATCAACTACTTCTTCACGGAGCCGCTGCACACGTTGCGCGTCACCGACTCCGAGGACGCGGTCGCGCTGGTCGCGTTCCTCGTGGTCGCGGCGATCGTGGGCTCGCTCGTCGCCCGGGCGCTCGAGGAGCGGGCGAGGGCGGCTCAGGGCGAGCGCGAGTCGCGGCTGCTGAGCTACCTGGCCACGAAGGTCCTGTCGGGCGAGCGCCTCGAACGCGTCCTGGAGGACTTCGCCGGATCGCTGCTCGGCCCGCTGCACCTCGCGCGGTGCGAGATCCGAGCGAGGACGGGGAGCCGCACGTACGAGATCGTCCAGACCCGCGAGCACACCCCGTCGGGCGAGGAACGCCGGCTCCCACTCGACGTCGGCGGCGAGGTGTTCGGGACCCTGGTCGTGGTCCGCGCCGAGGGCCAGCCGCCGATCCGCCGCGAGGACCTGCGGCTGCTCGAGGCGGCCGCGCGGCAGATCGCGATCGCGCTGGAGCGCGCCGGGCTCGACGCACAGGTGAACCTCGCGCGGCTCGATGCCGAGACCAACCAGGCGCGGGCCGCGCTGTTCTCCGCGGTCACCCACGACCTGCGGACGCCGCTCGCGTCGATCAAGGCGGCCGTCACGAGCCTCCTTCAGGACGACGCCGCGCACGACGACGCCCAACGCCGCGACCTGCTGCAGACGGTGCTGGAGGAGACCGACCGGCTCAACCGCCTCCTCGGCAACCTGCTCGACCTCGCACGCTTCGAGGCTGGGGCTCTCACGCCATCCAAGCAGCCGGTCGCGATCGACGAGATCCTGGAGTCGGTGCTCCACCGGCTGCAGCCGCGCCTGTCCGGTTTCCGAGTCCGGACATTGATCCGCGACACGCCCGAGATCTCGGCCGACCCCGTCCAGCTCGACCAGGTTTTCACCAACCTGCTCGAGAACGCCGCGCGCTTCTCCCCGCCCGGCGGCGAGATCGCGATCGCGATCACGCCCTGGAAACACGCGGTGCAGGTCCGGATCTCGGACCAGGGCACGGGGATCGCGCCCGGGGAGCGCGAGCGCGTGTTCGAGGCGTTCTACCAGGGCGATGCCGGCGGTCACGGCAGCGGGCTCGGGCTCACGATCGCTCGGGCGATCGTGCTCGCGCACGGTGGTCGGATCCGGATCGAGGGCGCGCCGACCGGCGGCGTGTCGGTCGTGTTCGAGCTGCCGGCGCCGGAGGGCTCGACCCCCGGGGACGGCGGTCCCGAACGCTCCGTGGAGGCCGCTCGGGGTGCCGCCGAGCGGGGCGCGTGACCCGCGTGCTCGTCGTCGACGACGAATCGCAGATCCGGCGCGCGTTGCGGACCAGCTTCGAGGCCCACGGCTACGAGGTCCGGACCGCGTCCAACGGTGAGGAGGCGATCGTCGCGGTGGCGGAGGTCGCGCTCGACCTCGTCTTCCTGGACCTCGGCTTGCCGGACCTCGACGGCACCGACGTGATCCGCCGCGTCCGCTCGTTCTCGGACGTGCCGGTGATCGTCCTGTCGGTCCGCGACCGGCAGGCCGACAAGGTCGCCGCGCTCGACGCTGGGGCCGACGACTACGTGACCAAGCCGTTCGGGATGGAGGAGGTCCTCGCGCGGCTGCGCGCGGCGCTGCGACGCAGCCCGGCCGACCAGGCCGAGCCCGCGACGCTCACCTTCGGGACGCTCGAGATCGACCTCGGCAAGCAGCTGGTGACTCTCGACGGCGAGCGGATCCACCTGACCAAGACCGAGTACGCGCTCCTGGAGGCGCTCGTGACCAACCCGGGCAAGCTCCTGACCCATCAGTGGTTGTTGCGTCGCGTGTGGGGGCCCGGGTACGCGAGCGAGAGCCACTACCTCCGCGTCTACGTCCGGGCGATCCGGCGCAAGCTCGGGGACGCGGCGAGCGCCCCCCGGCTGATCCTGACCGAGCCGGGCGTGGGGTATCGGTGGATCGGCGACGAGTCCCTGCCGGTTCCCGCGCCGTCGCAGGCCCCGCCGGCGCCGACGGCCCCATGAGGCCCGACCCGCGGCCTAGAATCCCGCGCGATGGCGACCGCGCAACGAACCCGGGCTCCCCGCGGCGTGGTGAAGCGGTTGCTGCTCGGCCGGGCGCTGGCGACCAACAAGCAGGAGCACCAGCTGCTGCCCAAGCTGCTCGCGCTTCCGATCCTGTCGTCGGACGCACTCTCCTCGGTCGCCTACGCCACCGAGGAGATGATGCTCGTGCTCGCGCTGGCGGGCGCGGCGGCGCTCAGCTCGATGCTCCCAATCGGCGGGGCGATCGCGCTCCTGCTCGCGATCGTGGTGACGTCGTACCGGCAGACCGTCCGCGCGTACCCGCGAGGCGGCGGCTCCTACATCGTCTCCAAGGAGAACCTCGGGACGCTGCCGGGGCTGATCGCCGCCGCGGCGATCCTGACGGACTACGTGCTGACCGTCGCGGTGAGCGTCACCGCCGGCACCGTGGCGGTGGTCTCCGCCGCGCCCTCGATCGAGCCGTACCGGGTCGAGATCGCGATCTCGTTCATCCTGCTGATCACCGTCCTGAACCTCCGTGGCGTGAAGGAGGCGGGGACGCTGTTCGCGGTGCCGACGTACGGGTTCGTGATCATGGTCTTCCTGACGCTCGTGGTCGGGGCGGTCCGCTGCATCGGCGGTTGCCCGGTGGCGGCCTCAGCGGACCTGGAGCTCCCGGTGGTGCAGGCGCTCAGCCTGTTCGTCCTGCTCCGCGCGTTCGCGTCCGGCGCGACGGCGCTGACGGGGGTCGAGGCGATCGCGGACGGCGTCCAGGCGTTCCGCCGCCCGCAGTCGAAGAACGCGGCGGCGACGCTCGCGACGTTGGGCGTGATCAGCATCACGATGTTCCTCGGCATCACGATCCTCAGCCGCGCGCTGGGGATCCGCGTGAGCGACGAGGTGGTCGCGCCGTCGGTGCTCGCGCAGATCGGCGAGACCGTGTTCTCGGGCGGGTTCCTGTTCTACGTGCTGCAGGCGTTCACCGTCGGGATCCTGATCCTCGCGGCGAACACGGCGTACCAGGACTTCCCCCGGCTCTCCGCGATCTTGGCGCGCGACCGGTTCATGCCGTCGCAGTTCCGCAACCGTGGGGACCGATTGGTGTTCTCGAACGGCGTCCTCGTGCTCGCGGCGCTCGCGTCCCTGTTGGTGTGGCTGTTCGACGCGGAGCTGACGCATCTGATCCAGCTCTACGTGGTGGGCGTGTTCACGGCGTTCACCCTGTCCCAGACCGGCATGGTGCGCCGCTGGATCCGCATCAAGGGACCGAACTGGCAGCGGTACGCGTTCATCAACGGGATCGGGGCGCTGACGACCGGCGTCGTCCTGGTGATCGTCACGCTCACGAAGTTCTCGCGCGGGGCTTGGATCGTGATCCTCGCGATCCCGATCATCGTCGGCTTCTTCCTAGCGGTGCACCACCACTACGAGAAGATCGGCCGGATCCTGCGCGAACGCCGTCTGGACGCGAGCGCGGAACCGGGCAACACGTTCCTCGTGCTCGTCGACGACCTGGGGCCCGCGATCTTGGACGCGGTCCGCTACCTGCGTGCGGTGCGGGCGGAGGCCGTGGTGCCGCTGTTCGTCGGGCCGCCAGACCGCTTCCGCGAGACGGCGGTGGCCTGGCGCGACCTCGCACCTCGGCTCGGGGAGCTCGAGGTCCTCGAGGGTGGGGACGACCATCCGGGCCGGGCCGTGAAGCGACGTGTCCGGCTCCTGCCCCGGGACGAGGGCGACTTCGTGACCGTAGTGATCCCCGAGGTGCTCGTGTCGAAGTCGTGGATCCAGTTCCTGCGCCGGCGCCGCGCGCTGTTCCTCAAGAGCGCCTTGCTGTTCGAGCCGGGCGTCGTCGTGACGGACGTCCCGCTGGTGCCCGAGGAGCGGGAGCGTTCGGCGGGATCGCACGCCGAGCATCCGACCGACGTCGTGCGTCATGTCGTCCTGGTGCCGGTCTCGGGTGTGCACGACGCCACGGTCCGCGCGGTGGTCTATGCGAAGTCGCTGCGGCCGACGCACGTCGAGGGGCTCTACTTCATGGGCGACCCCGAGGAGGCCGAGGGCGTGGTGGACGCGTGGCACGAGCGTGGGATGGACGTGCCCCTCGTGATGGTGGAGGCGCCGTTCCGCGACCTGGGCATCCCGCTGCTGGACGAGATCCGCAAGCAGACGGACCGCGGGGACACCATCGTGACGGTCGTCCTGCCCGAGCTCATCCCGGCGCACTGGTGGGAGAACCTCCTGCACAACCAGACCGCGTTCTACATCAAGCGCCTGCTGCTGTTCGAACCCTCGGTCGTGGTCACGAGCGTGCCGTTCCACCTCCGGATCGAGCCGAGCGAGGTCGCCACGCGGGTCTGAGGACAGGACGGTGAGCGCCCGCACCGCTCCGAAGCCCACGGGGCCCGTCCTCAAGCGCATCCTGGTCGGCCGCGCGTTCTCGAGCGCGCACCTCGAACACACGCTGCTCCCGAAGGTCCTCGCGCTCCCGGTGTTCGCGTCGGACGCGCTGTCGTCCGTGGCGTACGCGACCGGCGAGATCTTCATCCAGCTCGCGATCGTGAGCACCGTTTTCAAGGGGCTGGTGCTCCCGATCTCGGGCGCGATCGCCGCGCTGATGGCGATCGTCGTGATCTCGTATCGGCAGACCGTGCGCGCGTACCCCTCTGGTGGCGGCGCGTACATCGTGAGCAAGGAGAACCTCGGCACCTGGGCCGCGCTCATCGCCGCCGCCGCGCTGCTGGTCGACTACATGATGACGGTGGTCGTCTCGATCGTGGCCGGGGTCTTCGCGATCGGGTCGGCGTTCCCGGCGGCCAACGACCACAAGGTGTTCCTGTCGATCGGGTTCGTGTGGCTCGTCACGATCGCGAACCTGCGCGGGGCGCGCGAGTCCGGCACGGTGTTCGCGATCCCGACGTACGGGTTCGTCGCCGCGATCTTGGCGACGATCGCGATCGGGATGTACCAGTGCGTCGGCGGCTGCCCGGCGACGGCCCCCGTCGAGCCGATCGCGAACGCGGCGACGGTGGCCACCGCGATCGGAGTCTTCGCCGTCCTCAAGGCCTTCTCCTCGGGCGCGACCGCGCTCACGGGCGTCGAGGCGATCTCCAACGGCGTGCCGGCGTTCCGGCGCCCCCAGGCGACGAACGCGGCGCAGACGCTGGCGATCATGGGCGTCATCGCGATCACGATGTTCCTCGGGATCTCGTGGCTGGCCGTGCACGTCCCGGGGACGGTGGCGAGCGACGTCCGCTCCATCCCCGCGCAGATCGCGTACGCGGTGTACGACGGTGGCCTCGGCTTCTACGTCGTGCAGTTCTTCACGGCGGCGATCCTGATCCTGGCCGCGAACACGGCCTACCAGGACTTCCCGAGGCTCTCGTCGATCCTGGCGCGCGACCGGTACATGCCGCGGCAGTTCGTGAACCGCGGCGACCGGTTGGTCTTCTCCAACGGCATCGTCGTGCTCGCGATCGTCTCCTCGATCATGATCTTCGCGTTCGACGCCGACCTCACGCGGTTGATCCAGCTGTATGTGATCGGCGTGTTCATGTCGTTCACGTTGTCGCAGAGCGGGATGGTCGTCCACTGGTCGCGCGAGCGGCGCGCGGGCACCACGCCGGCGCGCATCTGGCGACGCGCGATCGTGATCAACGTGATCGGTGCTACCGCGACCGGTCTCGTGTTGATCGTCGTCACGGTCTCGAAGTTCACCGCCGGCGGCTGGCTCTCGATGCTGTTCATGGCCATCCTCGTGGCGGCGTTCCTGACGATCCACCGGCACTACCTGGTGGTGATGCGACAGCTGCGGCGCAACGCGGTCCGGTCGGGGGGGCTCGGCATCAACCACATCGTGCTGGTCGTCCGCGACCTGGACGCGGCGACCGCCGCAGCCCTGGGCGCGATCCGGTCGATCCGTCCGGGCGAGCTCCGGGTCGTGCATCCGGTGCAGGAGCCCGACGGGGACGTGCCGTACGACCTGCAGGAGCGGTGGCGGACGTTCTCGGGCGGGATCGCACGGCTCGAGCCGCTGCCGGTCCGGACCGAGAGCCTGCTGGACGCGCTGCGTGACTACGTCGCCAGGGTGGACCGCACGCCGGAGGACTTCGTCAACGTGGTGATCCCCGAGATGGTGCAGCCGTCGCTGCTCCGCTACCTCGTCGGCCGGTCCCAGCTCGTTCGCCTGAAGGCCGGCCTGCTGCGGGAGCCCAACATCGTGGTGACCGACGTTCCCATCGTCGTCTCCGAGGACGAGCCGACCCCGAGGCAGATCCGGCCGCTGATCCCGGCGCGGACCGTCGCGCTCGCGTTCGTCTCGAGCGTCAACGACGCGACGAAGCGCGCGGTGAACTACGCCGAGACGCTCGAGGCCTCGGAGACGCGCGCGGTGTACTTCGAGCTCGATCCCGAGGAGGCCAGCCGGATCCAGGAGTCGTGGGTGGAGGAGCGCATGCGGATCCCGCTCGACATCGTCGAGGCGCCCTTCCGGGACCTTGCCCGGCCGATGCTGGAGGAGGTCCGTCGCTTCACGTCGAAGCCGGGAACCCTGGTGATCGTCGTCATGTCCGAGCTGATCGTGTCGAAGCGGTGGCACTTCCTGCTCCACAACCAGAACGCGTTGTTCGTCAAGCGCTTGTTCCTGTTCGAGCCGAACGTCATCCTGTCCAGCGTGCCCTATGCGCTCGAGGACCAGCGGCGGCCCGAGGCGGTGCCGGCGGGTTGATGGACCGAGAGGCCGCCGTCGCCCTGTGCCGTGAGAAATGCCTGAAGGAGACCACGGTCCGTCACCTGATCTCGGTCGAGGGCGTGATGCGCGGGCTCGCCCGGCGCTTCGAGCAGGACGAGGACCTGTGGGGTCTGACCGGCATGTTCCACGACCTCGACCAGGACCACACCGGGGACGACGCGGCCAACCACGCCCGGCTCGCCGCCGAGTGGCTCGGGGAGGCCGGGGTCGACGAACGCGTGATCAACGGCGTGCTCGCGCACGCGTACGAGGAGTACCGCACCGACCTGATGTCGAAGGCCGTGGTACACGCGGACGCGGTGGCCGGGCTCCTGGTGGCGGCCGCGCTGGTCCGTCCGGAACGGAGCGCGGGCATGAAGGTCTCCTCGGTGAAGAAGAAGCTGAGGGAGAAGGCGTTCGCGCCCGGGGTCAACCGGGAGGAGGTCCTGGACGTCGAGGTGAGCATCGGGCTCCCGCTCGACGAGTTCCTCTCGGTGTCGATCGAGGGGCTGCAGCTCGTGGCTCCCGAGATCGGTCTGTAACCGCTCGTGCTCGAGGCGATGGGGTGGGCGCTCCTCGGCGCCTCGTCCCTGCTCCTGGGCGCGTTCGTCGCGTTCGCGGTCCCGATCCCCCGCACGGTGCTGGGGTTCATCCTGGCGTTCGGGGCGGGCGTGCTGATCAGCGCCGTCGCCTACGAGCTCGTCGAGGAGGCGGTCACGGTCTCGGCGGACTCGTACGCGGTCGCGATCGGGTTCCCGCTCGGCGCCCTCGTCTTCTTCCTCGGCGACGTCGCGATCGACCGCCGGCTGAAGGGTTCATCGGGCGGAGGTGCAGGGGGGTTGGGGATCGTGCTCGGGGCCGTCCTGGACGGCATCCCCGAGTCCGTCGTGATCGGGGCCTCGCTGCTCACCGGCGAGACGGCGAGCGTAGCCGTGATCGTGGCCGTGTTCCTGTCCAACATCCCCGAGTCGATCTCGGCGTCCAGCGATCTCCTACGCGGTGGGTGGTCGCGGTGGAAGGTCCTGCTGCTCTGGGCGATCGTGGTGGCCGCGAGCGGCCTGGCGGCCGGCCTCGGATACGTCGCGCTCGAGGGCGCCACCGGCTCGTGGGTCGCGGCGATCCAGGCGTTCGCGGCGGGCGCGATCTTGACGATGCTCGCAGACGAGATGATCCCCGAGGCGTTCGAGTACACCGAGCACAACAAGACCGTCGGCCTGGCGCTGGCGTTCGGGTTCGCGCTGTCGGCCGCGCTCTCGTTCGCGGACTAGACCGGTCAGTCGGTCGCGGGTGATGTGGTGTCGCTCGGGCGCTCGAGGACCACCGCGGACAGTTCGGCGCCGAACACGAACAGCCCGCTCGCCAGCCGCAGGAACACGAGGAGCCCGACGACGGCCCCGATCGTCCCGTAGAGCAGCGTCGCCCTCGAGACGTAGGAGGCGAGCAGGATCCCGCCCGCGAGCTTGAACAGGCTCCACCCGACGGTCATCACGACCGCGCCGGGGAGATGGGCCCGCCATCCGATCGAGCCAGGCGTGAGCACCGCGTAGGCGAGCAGGAACAGCCCGAACTCCATGGCGGTGGTCAGGGCGAACCCGACGACGCGGAAGGGGATCTCGAGGCCGGTCGCGACCCGGACGGCCGAGACGATCCCGGTCACGACCGGCAACGCGCCGACGAGCACGATGAGGCCCAGCGTCGTCACGAGCGCCCGGACGCCGCCGCGTACGAGGTCCTCCGGACCCGTGCGGAAGATCACCGCGAGGGCTCGGCTCGCGCGCCGCGACAGCGCCGCCGCGGTCCACAGGAGCGCGATCAGGCTCACCACGCCGAGGGTGGCGCTCGCCCCGGTGAGGTTCGCGAACTGCTCGCCGGTCCCCTCCGGGAGATCGAACGGCAGCACGTCCTCCGCGAGCCCGAGCAGCGCGAGACCGACCAGGGAGAGGGCGAAGGTCGACAGGAACAGCTGGTAGGCGAGCGCGGCCGCGTGGGTGCTCACGTCGTCGACCCGCGATCGTGCACCGATGGTCCGGATCAGCGACACCAGCCGCGACTGCGCTAGGGTGGCCATCCTCGGAGCATGGCACGGGGGACATCGTGAACATCCGGCCCGCGACGCCTGAAGACGACGGATTCCTTCGGGAGATGCTGTACGAGGCCGCGGCGTGGAACCCGGACTGGCCGCGCGAGCGGATGATCGCCGCGCTCGCCGACCCGATGCTCGAGCGGTATCACCGCGACTGGGGACGCGAGGGCGACGCCGGCGTCATCGCCGAGCTCGATCGCGAACCGGTGGGAGCCGCGTGGTACCGGCTGTTCACCGCCGAACAGCCCGGGTACGGGTTCGTCGACGAGAAGACGCCGGAGCTCGGCATCGCGGTGGTCCCGCTGCACCGTCGCAAGGGGATCGGCCACACGCTGCTCCGCGCGCTGATGGTCCAGGCGCGCGAGGACGGCTACCAGGCGCTGTCGCTCTCGGTGGCCGTTCACAACCGCTCGCGGATGATGTACGAGCGCGCAGGGTTCGAGCAGGTCCGCGAGGTGGCCGAGGGCGAGAACTGGGTGATGCGCGCCGAGCTCGGCTGAACGTGACCGCCGAACCTCAGCTCTCGTCGACCCGTTCCGCCAAGCCCGAAGGCGCCGAGCCGTCGAGCGCCGACGCAGCTCCGTCCGAGGACCCCGGCGAGACCGCCCGTCCGGGGGCGTCCGGTGGCGGGTTCGGGACCCTGGCCGCCTCCTCGCGTCGGATCTGGCGGATCCGGTTCCCGATGAACCACGCGAGCCCGAGCAGGAGGCCAGCGGCGATCACCCAGGCGAACGGGCGGATGACCGCCTCCGCACGGTCCCACCGCTCGCCGAGGAGGGCGCCGATCCACGCCAGCACGATCACCCAGGGCAGGCAGCCCAGGACCGTGTACACGGTGAAGCGCCAGAACGGCATCCGGACAACGCCCGCCGGCAGGCTGATGAAGGTGCGGATCACGGGGAGGAGGCGGCCGAGGAACACGGCCGCCTGTCCGCGCCGCTCGAACCACGCGTGGGCTCGGTCCACCTCGTGGGGCCGTATCAACAGGTATCGGCCCCATCGATCGATCAGCGGCCGGCCGCCCGAGTAGCCGGCCCAGTACGCGAGCCAGGACCCCACGAGGTTGCCGAGCGTGCCCGCGAGGACGACCAGCCAGAACTCGAGCTGCTGCTCCGGCGCGAGGAAGGGGGCCGTGACCAGCGCCCCGCCGAACAGCATCGTGACCTCCGAGGGGATCGGGATGCACGCGGATTCGAGCAGCATCAGGACGAAGATCGCCAGGTAGCCGTACTTGGCGATCTCTCCGGTCACGAAGTCGGTGAACAGGGCGAGCAGGCCGGTCTCCAGGTCGGGGAGGCCAAGCGGTCGGCCCCGATGGGAATGAAACGAGCCTAGCACCGCGTTACGAGGGACCGGGCCGGGCACGCGAGGCGGTCCGCAAGCGCCTCTCGAGGCCCGCCCGGGCACGGTGAGCGCGCCGGGCATCCCGATGTCGGATGTCCCGGTCCGCGAAGAAGGGGCTGGTACCCTGCCGCGCGGAGGCCCCCGCCACGCTCGCCGGGCCGCCGATCCCCAACGACGACGGGAAGTAGCAGGTCATGAGCAAGACACTGGTCGTGGTCGAGAGCCCGGCCAAGGCGAAGACGATCGAGAAGTACCTCGGCGGCGACTACGCCGTCCGGGCTTCGTACGGCCACATCCGAGACCTCCCCAAGAGCGACCTGGGCGTGGACGTCGACCACGAGTTCGAGGTCACCTACCAGGTCCCGGAGGACTCGAAGAAGCATGTCGCGGCCCTGAAGAAGGCCCTGAAGTCGAACGAAGACCTGATCCTCGCGACGGACTACGACCGAGAGGGCGAGGCGATCGCGTACCACGTCGCGTCCCTGCTCGGGGTGGACCCGGCGCGGGCCAAGCGGGTGACGTTCACCGAGATCACGCGCGACGCGATCCTGGAGGCCTTCCAGAGTCCGCGCGAGATCGACCTGAAGCTGTTCGACGCGCAGGAGGCGCGGCGCGTGCTCGACCGGCTGGTCGGCTACAAGATCTCGCCGCTGCTGTGGCGGCGGGTCCAGCCGGGACTCTCGGCCGGGCGCGTGCAGTCGGTCGCGCTCCGCATGATCGTCGAGCGCGAGCGCGAGATCCGCGACTTCACCCCGATCGAGTACTGGAGTGTCGACGCTCGCCTCACGCCGCAGGGCCAGGACCACCCGTTCCTCGCCCGCCTGGTGAGCGTGCCCGAGGGCCGGATCGCCGGCGCGCCCGACAAGAAGGGTGTGCTGCTGTCGGCCGAGGCCGAGGCCGCCGCGCACGTCGACCGGCTGCGCGAGGCCGACTACCGCGTCGCCAAGGTGGAGAGCAAGGAGCGCAAGGAGGGGCCTCGGCCCCCGTTCAAGACCTCCACCCTGCAGCAGGAGGCCGCCCGCAAGCTGGGGTTCGGGGCACGCAAGACGATGACCCTGGCGCAGCGCCTCTATGAAGGAGTGGACCTGCCCGGCGAGGGCACGGTCGGGCTGATCACCTACATGCGGACCGACTCGCTCACGATCGCCGATGCCGCCCTGCGCGAGATCGCCGAGCTCGTGAGGACCGAGTTCGGGGCCGAGTACGCCCTGGCCGAGCCGCGCCGGTTCAAGACGAAGTCGCGGAACGCGCAGGAGGCCCACGAGGCGATCCGGCCGACGTCGGCCCTGCGGACCCCGGACCGGGTGGCCGCCGCCCTGGACCGGGACCAGCTCCGCCTGTACACATTGATCTGGCAGCGGACCGTGGCCACGCAGATGGCGCAGGCCCGGTTCAATCAGGTCGGGGTCGACATCGACGCGATCGCGGGCACGGCCCGGTACCGGTTGCGCGCGAGCGGCCGCACGATGATCTTCGACGGGCACCTCCGCGTGTACGCCGAGGGCCGCGACGACGCCACCGACGAGGACGGCGAGAGCCGGCTCCCCGAGCTCACCGCCGAGCAAGCCCTGGCGCTCCTCGAGGTCTTGCCTGAACAGCACTTCACGCAGCCGCCCCCGCGTTTCTCGGAGGCGTCGCTCGTCAAGACGCTCGAGGAGCTCGGTATCGGGCGCCCGTCGACGTACGCGTCGATCATCTCGACGATCCAGGACCGCGGGTACGTCCGCCTCCAGGACCGCCGGTTCTACCCCAACGACGTCGGCGAGGTCGTGACCGACAAGCTCGTCGAGCACTTCCCCGACATCGTCAACGTGAACTTCACGGCCGAGATGGAGGATGACCTCGACGAGATCGCCGAGGGCGACCTGCAACGCGTCCAGGTGCTGCGGCAGTTCTACACGCCGTTCGCCGACGCGCTCGAGCGCGCCGAGGAGAAGTTCGAGCGCTACGTCGAGGAGCTCGACGAGGATTGCCCGCGCTGTATCGAGGAGGGGCGGACGCCGCCCGGCCGGCTTCAGAAGCGCCTGGGCCGGTACGGGTTCTTCATCGGGTGCACCCGGTTCGCCGAGGACGACGGCGGTTGCAAGTACATCCGCAACCTCGACGGCCAGGAGCGCCCCGAGCCCGAGATGCTCGACGAGAACTGCCCCGAGTGCGGCAAGCCGCTGCAGCGCAAGTTCGGCCGTTTCGGGCCGTTCGTGGGCTGCTCGGGGTACCCGGACTGCCGGTACATCAAGAAGGACCCGCCGAAGTCGACGGGGGTCACGTGCCCGAAGTGTTCCCAGGGCGAGATCGTCGAGAAGCGGACGCGGTTCGGCCTGATGTACGGGTGCGAGCGTTACCCTGACTGCGACTTCGCCGTGAACCATCCCCCGATCGCCGACCACCCCTGCCCCGAGTGCGGCTCGCTCCTGATCCGGCGGCCGAAGAGCCTTCGCTGCTGGGGGTGCGGCGCCGAACTCGACGACGCGTTCAACGTCACCAAGCCGGGCGACCCCGAGGCCGAGGCCGCGGCCAGGGACGCGAAGTCCGCGGCTCGCGCCGCCCGGGCGGCGGCCAAGACCACCGCCAAGAAGAAGACCACCGCCAAGAAGAAGACCACCACCAAGAAGAAGACCACCGCTAAGCGCACGGCGGCCAAGCGGAGCCCGGCCAAGCGGAGCCCGGCCAAGCGGACGACCGCCAAGCGGACCGCCGCGAGGAAGCCGGCTGCCAAGGAGCCGACGGCCCAGGAGGCGCCCATCGCCTCAGAGCCGGAGAGGGGCAACGGGGCGACCGCCCCGGAGGGGGCGCTCACCGCCGACCGGGCCGGCGTCGCGGCCGCGGAGGAGTAGGTGTCGACCTTCGCCGACGAGGTCGCCGCGCTGCGCGGGACCCGGCCGGCGACCTTCAAAGATCTCATCACCCAGCCTGCCTTCTCCAAGCTGCTGATCGCGCAGACCGTCAGCTCGCTCGGGGACTGGGTCGGGTTCGTCGCGGTGACGGCGCTGGTGGTCAGCAAGGGTGGGAACGCGGGCGCCTACGCGGTCGCGGGCGTGATGGTCGCGAGGATGCTCCCGGCGATCCTGTTCGGGCCGATCGCCGGCGCGATCGTCGACCGGGTCAACCGCAAGACCCTGATGATCACCGCGGACATCTCGCGCGGGGCGCTGTATGCGCTGATGCCGTTCCTGGGCCCGCTGTGGATGATCTTCGCGGTGTCGTTCGCGATCGAGTGCTTCTCCTTGCTGTGGACGCCCTCCCGCGACGCCTCGCTGCCGAACCTGGTCCCCCGACGGCAGCTCGCGAACGCGAACTCGCTCGGCCTCATCACGACCTACGCGACGCTGCCGCTGGGTGCGCTCGTGTTCACGTTTCTGTCCGGCGGGTCCGGCCTGTTGCCCTACTTCCAGGACAACTCGGCATTCCTCGCCCTGTGGCTGGACGCGTTCACGTTCGGGCTCTCGGCGCTGCTCGTCAGCCGGATCCAGATCCCGCGGCCGGCGCCGACGTCGTTCGCGAGGCTCGACCTCTCGCGCGTCGGCAAGGACATCCTGGACGGCGTGCGGTTCCTGCGCGAGAACTCGCTCGCGTCCTCGATGACGCTGGGCATCGTCGCGGCCTTCAGCGCGGTGGGCGCCGTGCTCGCCCTCGGGACCGTGTTCGCGAGGACGACGCTCGGCGCGGGCGATCCGGGCTGGGGGATCCTCGTGACGTCGTTCGGCATCGGGATGGGGATCGGGATGGCCTCCTCGAACAAGGTCGTCGAGTTCGTCCTGCGCGAGTACGTGTTCGTGTGGTCGATCATCGCCGCCGCGGGGACGCTGCTCGTCCTCGCCGCGATGCCCGCGATCGGACAGGCGGCGGTGATCGCCGTGATCCTCGGTGGGTTCTGCGGATCGGCATGGGTGAGCGGCTACGTCCTGCTGCAGGAGAACGTGACCGACGAGTTCCGCGGGCGGACGTTCGGCGCGCTCACCGTGCTCTCGCGGCTCGGCCTGTTCCTCTCGCTCACGATCTTCCCGGTGATCGCTGGGGCGATCGGGGTGCACACGGTGACGCTGGGTGAGCGCGCCTTCGACCTTTCGGGAACGCGGATCTCGTTGATGATCGCCGGTGTGGGCGCATTGCTCGCGGGGCTCCTGACCCGCAGCCGGCTCCGGAGGTTCCGGGTCGGCAAGCAGGAGAAGCTCGGGCTGGTCCCGAAGCTCAAACGGCCGCCGACGAGCGGCCTGTTCGTCGCGTTCGAGGGCGTCGAGGGTTCGGGGAAGGGGACGCAGATCCGGCTGGCCAAGGAGTGGCTGGAGTCCCAGGGCGTCGATGTCATGGTCACCCGCGAACCCGGGGGGACGCCGGTCGGCGAGGAGCTGCGCAAGATGCTGCTCGCGCACGACACCGGACACATCGAGCCGAAGACCGAGGCGCTGCTGTTCGCGGCGAGCCGAGCGCAGCACGTGGCGTCGGTGATCCGACCCGGCCTGGCCGCGGGCCAGGTCGTGCTGACGGATCGCTACATCGACTCGTCGCTCGCCTACCAGGGTTCGGCGCGGGGGCTGGGCGAGCAGGACGTGTTGACGCTGAACGTGTGGGCGACCCAGGGACTGTTCCCCGACCTCGTGCTCCTGCTCCACCTCGAGCCGGAGGCCGGATTGCTCCGCTCGCTCGAAGAGCCCGACCGGATCGAGGTCGAGGGGCAGGACTTCCACGCGAAGGTGTCCGACGCGTACCTCCGGATCGCCGAGGAGCACCCGGAGCGGTTCGTGGTCGTGGACGCGGATCGGACGCCGGAGCTGGTGCACGAGCAGGTCGTCGAGGCGCTCGGCAGGATCCTGAAGGAACGCGAGGAGGACCGGCATGACTGAGACGGTCGACGACCGCTTCCCGGTGTTCGACCGGGTGCCCGGTCAAGACCACGCGATCGCGTTCCTGCGTCAGGCCGCGGCGCGGCCGCACCACGCGTACGTGCTCGCCGGGCCCGAGGGCGGGGGCAAGCAGCTCGCCGCGCGCGCGTTCGCGGCGGCGCTGCTGTGTAAGGAGGGCGGGTGCGGGACGTGCCGAGACTGCCGCCTCGCGCTCGAGGACCGCCACCCCAACGAGGTCGTCGTCGAACCCGAGGGGCGGGACATCCACGTCGAGACCGTGCGCACCGAGATCTGGCACCCCGCGTACCGCACCGCGCCCGAACCGGGCCGGAAGGTCTTCGTGATCCGAGAAGCCGACCGCCTCAACCCCGCTGCGGCCGACGTCCTGTTGAAGGTGCTCGAGGAGCCGCCGGCGGACGCGGTCCTGATGCTGCTCTCGGCTCGCCCCGACGAACTGCCCGAGACCGTCTTGTCGCGATGCCACGTGGTCTCGTTCCGTCCGCTCTCGGAGGCGTTCGTCGCGCAGACGCTCGCCGCTGAGGGGATCGACCCCGGCCGGGCCGCGCTTGCCGCTCGGCTGGCGGGCGGGAACCTCGGACGGGCACGCCGGCTCGCCAGTGGCGCCGACGGGATGTCGTTCCGCGAGGCGGCCCGCGACGCGCTCGAGGTCGCCGCGCGGGGACCCGCCGGCGCGCTCGAGGCGGCCGAGCTCGTGCTGGCCGCGGCCGAGCGCTACCGCAAGGACCTCGGCGCCCAACTCGAGGAGGAGCTCGCGCCGTTCCTGGACGAACGGGGCCGGGCCGAGGAGGCGTACCGGGGTGCGATCCGCCGACTCGAGGAGCGGCACAAGCGCCAGGTGCGCCGCGCCGAACGCGACTACGTGGACCGAGTCCTGCTCGGGGTCTCGGCGCTGCTGCGCGATCGGGTGGCCGTCGCGGTGGGGGGCGGCGCGGACGTGCTGATGAACCCGGATCTCTCGCCCGCGCCGGGCGACGTGACCTCCGCCACGAGCGCGATGGCCGCGGTCGAGGAGGCGCGCGCCGCGCTCGCCGAGGACCTGAACCTCAACCCGCGGCTCGTGCTCGAGCAGGCGTTCCTCCGGGTCGGCTCCGCGTAACCGTGGACCTCCGGACGTGCCTGAGGTGCGTGGCTCCAGGCATGCGCAACAGTGGTGCTGGCATCACTGTCGGAGCTCGGACCCCGTGGGACGATGTTCCCGAGGGCAACCATGACGGTCCGAGTGCTCATCGTCGACGATCAGGAGCCGTTCCGGCTGGCGGCTCGCATGGTGGTGGACGCCACCGACGGGTTCGAGGTCGTCGGCCAGGCCGAGACCGGTGAGTCCTCTGTCGAGATGGCCAGGGAGCTCGCTCCCGACCTCGTGCTGATGGACGTGAACCTGCCGGGCATCAACGGGCTCGACGCGACGCGGCAGATCCTGTCCGAACGATCGGACTCGCTGATCGTCCTCTTGCTCTCGACCTACGAGGAGGAGGAATACGCGCCCCGGGCCGCCGAGTGCGGCGCGTCCGCGTACATCCCCAAGGCCGTGTTCGGACCCGACCGGCTCGAAACCGCGTGGGCCGCGGCCAACGAGCCCGTGGCCTAGCCGACCGGGACCCGACCCAGGACCGTCGTCCCCTCGCCGGGCGCCGACCGGATCTCGAGCGCGCCTCCGATCGCGTCGAGACGGTCCGCCATGCCCTGCAGGCCGGTGCCGTTCGACGTGCGTTCGCCGACCGCGAACCCTACCCCGTCGTCGGCGACGGCGAACGTGAGCGTGCCGTTCGTCTGGGACAGGGCCACCGTCGCCCGCGACGCGTTCGCGTACTTCGCGAGGTTGTTCAGCGCCTCGAGCGCGCAGAAGTAGACGGCGGCCTCGACGTCTTGCGTGTAGCGCTCGACGCCGTCGGTCTCCACGGTGACCGGGACCGGCGACTTGCGCGCCTGCGACTCGAGCGCGGCGCTCAATCCCTGGTCCGCGAGCAGCGGCGGGTAGATCCCGCGCGCGAGATCGCGCAGGTCGTCGAGGGCCTCGGTCGTGTCGACCTGGAGCTGCGTCATCAGTTCGAGGGCCTTCGCGGGTTGACGTTCGATCATGCCCTGGACCAGGCGCTGCTTGACCTGGAGTGCGACGAGCTGCTGCTGGGCCCCGTCGTGGATGTTGCGTTCGAGCCGGCGACGCTCGGCGTCCTGCGCGGCGACCAGCCGGCGTCGCGAGGCGCGGAGCTCCTCGATCAGCCGCACGTTGCGGAGCACGAGGCCTGCCTGCCCGGCCAGCTCTCGGATCAGCTTCTCCTTGGTCGGGTCCATCGGGTCGTTCGCGTGCATCGTCGCCGTGATCGCGCCGAGTTGCTCACCCTGGTGCCGAACCACGAACACGTCACCCGTCAGCTCCGCGAGTTCCGCCGACGGGGCGGGTTCGGCCGGCGGAGGTTCGGATCCCCGGCGTCCGCTCTCGATCCACGTCGTGGCGGGTCGGAGTTGGTTGCCCACGAGCAACCAGATCGTGACGGTCTTGGCGCCCGTGCCGGCGCCCAGGATCGACGCCATCCGAGGCAGCACGTCGTCCGTCGCGTACGAATCGGCCATCCGGTCGGAGAACTGTGTGAGCACCTCGTACGGGGTGGCTCGCGAGCCGTAGACGGACCGATCGGCGATCCGCCGCGAGAGACGCAGGAGCGGCCAGGTCAGCGCCCCGACCCCGATCCCGGCGAGCAGGGCGATGCCGGGCGAGTCGGACAGTGGTCCAACGACGATCCCGCCGACCGCGATCAGGACCACCAGCGCGACGATCGTGAGAAGGATCACGAGCACCGTCGCGACGATCGTCTTCTTCAAGATGACGTCGAGCTCCCACAACCGGTACCGCATGACCGCGATGCCCGCCGCGACCGGGATCCCGATGCCGAACATGATGAAGAACGCGAAGAACAGCACGTCGTTGAGGGTGCTGACCTCGCCCTCCTCGAGCCCGATCGTGGTCGCGATCGTGGCGATGAACAGAACGAGGGCGGCCAGGCCGACGAAGACGATCCACCGGATCTGCTGGCGTTCCTCACCTCGCGCGCTCCGATATCGGAGCACGAGCGAGACCACCGCCAGCATGCTCAACGCGACCGAGGCGATGCCGACGACCCAGAGCACCGGCTCGAGGATCGGCGTGATCGCGTCGATGCCCGTCGGGTTCGACGGATCGACGCCCTCGGTGATGTCGACGTTTCCGGCGCGGAGCATCGATCCGACGATCCCGACCGCGAACAGGACCAGGAGCGTCCGCGGCAGCCATCGCCACCGCGGCGACGCGACTGCGCCGGTCGGGAACAGTGCGAGGAACAACGCGACCGGCGCGACCGCCGCGATGAAGATCCAGTTGTTGAGCCAGACGGCGAACTGGCCGAACGGCAGCGCGCCGGGCGACGTGTAGAGGGCGTAGGTTGCGTATTCGTCGCTCGCGGCCGCCAGGAGGAACGCAACCCCCGTCGTCATCAGCAGCCAGCCCAGCGGGTTGCGCGGCAGACGTGACGCCACGAACGCTCCCACCGTCACGTACCCGAGCATCATCAAGATCGCGATCGTGATGAAGTACGCGTCCGAGGTGAGGTTGTGGTTCAACGCACTCAGGGTCAACGTCCCCGCAAGGAGCGCGAGCGTGAGACCCAGGATCATCCAGGGGAGGCGGCGCGTTCGCGCGCTCATGAGGCCGTCCCGCGCGTCGGGACCGAACCCGTGACCGTCGTTCCCTCGCCGGGGGACACGGGGATCCGACCGCCGACCGTCGTACCCGAGCCCGGCAGTGAGCTCACGACGAACGTCCCGCCCACCGCCTCGACGCGATCGCGCATGTTCGTCAGGCCCGAACCGCTGACCACCCCTTGGTCGAACCCGCGACCGTCGTCCTCGACCTCGAACGTGAGATCGCCGTTCGAGCGTCCCAACCGGATCGTCGCGTGGCGAGCGTCCGCGTACTTGGCGATGTTCTGCAGCGCCTCGAGGCAGCAGAAGTAGACGGCCGCCTCGATCTCGGAGGGGTAGCGGCCCGAGCC
>Ga0070664_100000382_pt1 | contig 32943 bp, 30 predicted proteins | sample KBSC73metaG_FD_65863 | JGI IMG/M metagenome (GOLD analysis project Ga0070664, IMG submission 65863) | Corn rhizosphere microbial communities from Kellogg Biological Station, Michigan, USA - KBS C7-3 metaG | ecosystem: Host-associated > Plants > Roots > Rhizosphere > Soil ... | reverse complement strand
CTGAGGAGGAGGCGATGATGTCGCGAGCGGTCTTGCGCGCCCTGTGGGCGCTGTTGGCATTTGCATGCGCAGGCTCGGTGCTGGCGGACGTTCCGGTGCCCGCGCCGGGCACGAGCCCGCGGATCGATGCGATCAAGAAGGCGGGTGTGCTGCGCGTCGGCGTTCTCGCCAATGCGCCGTGGCTTGTCGAGAACACCAGCGGCCAGGGCGAGGCCTGGAGCGGTCCCGCGTGGCTGCTCGCCCAGGAATACGCCAAGCGCCTGGGCGTGAAGCTGCAGGCGGTGCCCGTGAGTCACGAGACGAAGGTGCCCGTGCTGGCGTCGAACCAGGTCGACATCTCGGTGACGCCGCTCGCGGAGACGCCGGAGCGCCTGAAGGTCGTCGACTTCGTGATCTATTCGAGCACGAGCGTGTGCATGTTCGGGCTCAAGTCGAATCCGAAGTTCGCGAATGCGAAGAGCGTCGACGATCTCAACAAGCCCGACATCACGATCGCTTACTACACGGGCGGCGGCGAGGAAGGATGGGTCAAGGAGCGCTTTCCCAAGGCGCAGTTGCGCGGCGTGGCGGGATCCGGCGTTGCGCCCGTTGAGGAAGTGATGGCGCATCGCGCGGACGCCGTGCCGATCAACCGTGTGCCGTGGGTGGCGATGGGGCGCAAGCTGAAGCAGCTCGAGGCGCTCCCGAGGCAGAACAACTGCCAGGACAGCACCGAGAAGGCCGCGCCCGTCGGCATGGCCGTCGACAAGAACCAGACGGCGTTCCTGCAGTGGGCGCGTGCGGTCGAGAAGGAAATGGAGCCCAAGCTGAAGCAGGACGAGGCGCGTGTCGTCGACACGATGAAGTGACGCAGCGTCGGGCCGCGCCCTCGGCGTGCCATGCGCGCGGGGGGTGAGCGCAATGAACTTCGACTTCGGCGTCATCGCCGACAACGGGCGATTCCTCGGCTACGGGGTCGGCATCACCGTCGTGCTCTCGCTCGTCTCCGGCTTGACGAGCCTGGTCCTCGGGCTCGTGGTGGCGCTCGCGCGCCTCTATGGTCCGCGCGGACTGCGGTCGCTGATCGTGCTGTACGTGGATTCGATGCGCGCAATTCCCGTGCTCGTCGTGCTGGTGTGGACGTTCTTCGCGCTGCCGATCGTCGCGGGCGTCACCATGTCGCCGTTCGCAGCCGCGCTGATCGGCCTCACCGTGCACCTCGCCGCGTACGCCGCGGAGATCGTGCGCGCGGGCATCGAATCGGTGCGCCCCGGACAGACGCGCGCCGCGCTTGCGCTCGGCATGTCGCGCGCGCAGATCCTTCGGCGCATCGTGCTGCCGCAGGCGATCGTGCGCATGCTTCCCGCGTTCGGCTCGCTGCTCTCGGTGACGATCAAGGACACGGCGATCGCGTCGGTCATCGCCGTGCCGGAGCTGATGCGCCAATCCGAGACCGTCGCCGGGCAGAGCTTCCAGCCCATCGAGGTTTTCACCTTCGCGATGCTGCTCTACTTCCTGATGCTCTATCCCGTCACGCGCGGCGTCGATCGCGTCTACCGGCGCGTGGCGCATCTCGGGCGATCGTGACCCTCGACTGGTCCGTCGTCTGGCAGCACCGCGATGCGCTGGCGCAGGGCACGGCGACGACTTTCCTGCTCACCGTGGCCACCATGGCGATCGCGGTGCCCTGCGGCATCGTCGTCGCGGTGCTGCGGCTCTATGGCTGGTCGCCGCTGCGATCGCTCGCCACCGCCTACGTCGAGCTCTTTCGCAACCTGCCGCTCATCCTCGTGGTGTACTGGGCGTTCTACGTGTTGCCGATCCTGACCGGGCTCGGCCTGTCTCCGCTCGCAACCGGCCTTGCCGCGCTGTCGCTCAACGTGACGGCGTACAACGCCGAGACGTTCCGCGCCGGGATCAACTCGATACGCCGCGGACAGGTCGAGGCGGCGATGGCGCTCGGCATGACGCGGCTGCAGGCGCTGCGCCGCGTCGTCGTTCCGCAGGCGCTGCGACGCGTGCTGCCCGTGCTGGCCAGCACGTGGGTGTCGCTGTTCAAGGACACGTCGCTGGTGTCGGTGATCGCGGTGACCGAGCTCGCGTATGTGTCGATGCAGATCCGTGCACAGACGTTCCGCGTGCTGGAGATGCTGACGGCCATGGCGGCGCTGTACTGGCTGCTCGGATACCCTCAGGCCAAGATCGTGGACTGGATCCAGCGTCGATGGTCGGTCACCGAATGACGGAGCGCACCAAAGCCGGCGGCTCGACGATCATTCGCTACCTCGACGTGGTGAAGCGCTACGGCGCGTTCACGGCGTTGCGCGGCGTGTCCCTCGACGTTCACGCGGGCGAGGTCGTGTGCCTGATCGGCCCGTCGGGCTCGGGCAAGTCCACGCTCCTGCGCTGCACGAACGGACTCGAGACCATCGACGGCGGGGACATCGAGTTCGAGGGAACGCGCCTCGCGCGCGACGACCGCGGCTTGCGCGCGATGCGCCAGCGCATGGGCATGGTGTTCCAGAACTTCGAGCTGTTCCCCCACCTCACCGCGTTGCAGAACGTCGCCGAGGGTCCGCGCACCGTGCTGCGCATGCCGCTCGACGAGGCGGAGCGGCGCGCGCTCGCCATGCTCGACAAGGTCGGGCTGGCCGACAAGGCGCCCAACTATCCGTCCGCGCTTTCCGGAGGCCAGCAGCAGCGCGTGGCGATCGCGCGCGCGCTCGCGATGCAGCCGGATGTGATGCTCTTCGACGAGCCCACGTCCGCGCTCGACCCGGAAACCATCGGCGAGGTGCTGAACGTGATGAAAGCGCTGGCCGAGGAGGGCATGACCATGGTCGTGGTCACGCACGAGATGACGTTCGCGCGGCGGGTCGGTGACTGGATCGCCGTGTTCGATGCAGGCCGCATCGTCGAGCAGGGACCGCCGCGGCAGATCTTCGACGCACCGACGACGGAGCGTACGCGCGACTTCCTCGGTCACCTCGGGTGGACGGGCTGAGCCGGTGCCCCGGCTGGCCCGCTCCGGGATGACGCTTTCGTCATCCCGGGCGTAGCGAGGAAGTGCTGCTTCGACCTCCGTTACTGCTGGCTGCCGTAGTAGCCGGGCGTGTCAGGCGAAACGCGTGACGCAGCGTTCGTTCCCGGACGTCCCGTGGGCAGGCCGGTGCGGCTGTCGTAGTGCCCTTCACGGTTGTCCGAGCGGTTTTCGCGGCCGCGGTTGTCGTTGCGGTTGTTGTCGTGCCAGTCGTTGCGGTGATCGTTCCGATTGTCGTGCCAGTCGTTGCGGTGGTCGTTGCGATCGCCGTGCCAGTCGTTGCGATGCTCGTTGCGCCAACGGTCGTCGTTGTAGTGGCGTGCCCAGTCGGAGCGCTCGTGATACCAGGGCCGGCCGCGATAGTAGTGGTCCCAATAGTTGCCGAGCGAGAACGAGATGACCGGCAGTCCAAGCCGCGGGCCATATTCGACGATCGGCACGCGACCGCTGCGATACGGGTAGGCGAGCTCGCCGGCGTAGACCCATCCGCGATTGCCGGAGAAGGTGACATCGCACCACGAGTAGTCGGACAGGCAGCCCTGGACGTTCACGCGCACGCCCGGCGCGAGGCTCGCGACCAACGGATAGTCGTTGCCCGGGCCGGCGAAGATGTTCACCGGATTGGTCACGTAAGCGGACGCCGCGCTGGCGACTGCGGGCGCCGCCGCGATAACGGCTGTGAAACAGAGTAACAGCGATGTGCGACGCATGCCTTCCCCTTCTTCAGCGAATGTTCACCTTTCATTTGAGCGTCGGCCCGTGGCCGAGGTTCAGCCTGAAAGAATTGGAAACTTTGAAAAATGTACAAACGCGCTCGCTGCCCGGCGGCGCGGGTCGGCGGTAACATAGGCGACTGCGCGTATCCGTCCGCGCATCCTTCCAGCATGCCCGAGCTCGCGAACTGGGCATTCCCGCCCGAACTCCAGCCCACACCCGACGACGTTCGCTTCGATCTCGGGCGCGCGCTGGATGCGGTCGTGCTGGTGCACACGGAGATTCCGGACGAGGCTTTCACCGCGAGCATTCTCGGCACCGAGCGCGTCGGCAACGGCGTCGTGATCGGCAGCGACGGGCTCGTGCTGACGATCGGCTACCTCGTCACCGAAGCGCGCAGCGTATGGCTGACGAACAGCGCGGGCATCGCCGTGCCCGCGCATCCGCTCGCGTATGACCAGATCACCGGGTTCGGCCTGGTGCTGCCGCTCGGCTCGCTCGACGCACCCGCGCTGCCGCGCGGTCGCAGCGCGACGCCCGCGGTCGGCAGCGAGGTCTACGTGATCGGTCATGGCGGCCGCGCGCATGCGCTCAAGGCGCGGCTCGTTTCGCGACGCGAATTCGCGGGCTACTGGGAGTACGTGCTCGACGAGGCGCTCTTCACGGCGCCCGCGCATCCGCAATGGGGCGGCGCGGCATTGCTCGACAGCAACGGCGAGCTCATCGGCATCGGGTCGCTGCTCGTGCAGGAGTCCGTGGAGGACGAGGAGGTGCAGGGCAACATGTTCGTGCCGATCGACCTCCTCGATCCCATCCTCGACGAGCTCACGCGGCACGGCCGGCGTGCGGGTCCGCCGCGGGCGTGGCTCGGCATGTACGTCGCCGAGCTCGCGTCGCATCTCGTCGTCAACGCGCTCGCCGACGACGGGCCCGCGGCGCAGGCAGGTGTGCACGTCGGCGATGTCGTGCTCGAGATCGCGGGCGAGAAGCCCGCGAGCCTCGCGGACCTGTTTCGGCGGGTATGGAGGCTCGGACGCGCCGGCACCGAGGTGCCGCTCGTACTGTCGCGGCGCGGACAAGCGCTGCGTGTGACGGTGCGCTCCGCCGATCGCAACGATTTCCTGTGGAAGCCTTCGCTGCAGTAGGCGGCAACGGCGTTCCGCAACCTCTCTTTGCCGACGGCGACGGGGCCCGGGACGAGTCCTACCGCGCCGACAGCTCCGTCGTGTATTCCCAGCCCCCGCCGAGCGCCTTGGCGAGATCGACGATGGCGATGCGGGCGTCGCGCGCGGCGACGATCTCGAGGGTCTGCGCCTGCAAGAGCTGGCGTTGCACGTCCAGCACTTCGAGATAGGGTGAGTACCCCGCCTTGTAGCGCAGGTCCGACAGTTCCAGGGCACGCGCCAGACGCTCGCGGCGCTGGCCTTGCGCAGTCAGCGCGTCGCGCGCGGTCGAGTTCTCGACCAGCGCATCGTGCGTGTCGCGGAAGGCGTTCTGCACCGAGCGCTCGTAGTCGATCACCGCCTCCTGCCGTCGCGCCGTGGCAGCATCGACGTTGGCCTCGATCGCCTTCAGGCCGATCAGCGGCTGCAGCAATCCGGCACCGATGCTCCAGATGCCGGCCGGGCCCTTGAAGAGATTGCTGAGCGCGTCCGATTCGCGACCGAACGACCCGGTCAGCGTGAGCGACGGGAAGTAATCCGCGCGCGCGCGATCGATGCGCAGGCTCGCGGCGGCGAGCTGGCTCTCGGACTGGCGGATGTCGGGGCGACGCTCGAGCATGTTGGACGGCAGGTCGGTGGGGACCGTCGGCACTGCGATGAGCTGATCGGCGGTGGCATCGTGCGCGAGCTGCGGCTGGAATACTTCGCGCGGCGAGCGCCCGAGCAGCACGGCCAGAGCGCCCTCGAGCTCGCCGACCGCGCGCCGGGTCGTCGCGATGTCGGCTGCGACGGCGGCGCGCTCGGCTTCGGCTTGCGCGAAGTCGTATTCGCCGATCACGCCGGACTGGTAGCGGTCGCGCTGCAGGTTCACCGTCTCCTCGCGCGACTTCAGCGTGTCGTAGAGGAGCCGAAGCTGCGCGTCGGCAGCGAGCAGCTGGAAGTACGTGCGCGCGACGTCGGCGGCGACGATCGTCTGCACCGTCTCGCGCGCGTACTGCGTGGCGAGGAGGTCTTCCTGCGCCGCGCGCGTGGCCGTGCGGTACTTGCCCCACAGGTCGACCTCGTACGACGCATCGATCGCGACGCGGTAGTTGTTGGTCACCAGATTGTTGAAGCCGGGCACGAACTGCCGCGAACGGTTGGCGTCCACGCCGAGGTTGACGCTCGGATACAGGTCGGCACTGGCGAGCTTGACCTGCGCGCGGGCCGTCTCGATACGCGCAAGCGCCGCGGCGAGGTCCAGGTTGTGCGCCAGCGCTTCGTCGACGTACGCCGTGAGCGTCGGGTCGTTGAACTTGGTCCACCAGCGCTCGAGTGCGAGATTGTCGGCGGCAGCGTTGCCCGCCGGTACGTCGAGTGTCGGCGGCTCCGTCGGCGTGGTCTTGCAGCCGGCCAGGGCCAGCGACGCGGCAATGGCGATCCATGCCGCCTTGCGCATGAGTCGATCAGTCATCGCTCGCTCCCTGCGGGGCAATGGGCGGGTGGCCCGGTGTGTGCGGCCGGTGGTGCTTGACGTCGCGCAGGTGCCGCACTTCGTCGACGATCTCGTCGTGGCTGCGCTTCTCGATGATGCGGCGCTCGACGATCGCGTGGTAGAACGTCGGCACGAAGAAGATGGCGAGGAAGGTCGCCGCCATCATGCCGCCCATCACGCCGGTGCCGACCGAATGGCGTCCGCCCGCGCCCGCGCCGGTGGAGATCGCGAGCGGAAGCACGCCGAGGATGAACGCCATCGACGTCATCAGGATCGGGCGGAAGCGCAGGCGCGCCGCCTCGATCGCCGCGGCGGACGGCGACAGTCCTTCCTCGTGCTTCAGCACCGCGTATTCCACGATCAGGATCGCGTTCTTCGCCGCGAGGCCGAGCAGCGTCACGAGGCCGATCTGGAAGTACACGTCGTTGGTGAGGCGCTGCGCGCCGATGAACGGCCCGAGCCAGTTCTTGACCCAGATCGCGGCGAGCGCGCCGAACATGCCGAACGGCAGCGCCATCAGCACCGACAGCGGCAAGGCGAGCTTCTCGTACTGGGCGGCGAGGATGAGGAACACCATCACCACCGCGAGCCCGAGGGCGAAGCCGGCGGCGCCGCTGCTGCGCTTCTCCTGGTACGAGGTGCCGCCCCAGTCGAAGCTGAAGCCCGGCGGCAGCGTCTCCTTCGCGATCTGCTCGACGCGCTGGATCGCCTGACCGGAGCTGTAGCCCGGCGCGGCCTGGCCGATGATCTTCACCGCCGGCACGTTGTTGAAGCGATCGAGCGAGTCGGGTCCGGCCGCGTAGTGCACCGACGCGAGCGAGGAGAGCGGGATCATCTCGCCCTTCAACGAGCGCACGTACACCGCGCCGATGTCGTCGGGCCGTCGCCGATAGTCCGGCTCCGCCGACATGAGCACCTGCCACGCACGGCCGTACTTGTTGAAGTCGTTGACGTAGTACGTCCCGAGCGTCGCGGACAGCGCGTTGTAGACGTCGCTGATCGGAACGCCGAGCGACTTGGCTTTCTCGCGATCGACGTCGACGCGAAGCTGCGGCACGGTCGCGCGCCACAGCGTCTGCGCGCCTCCCAGCATCGGGTCGCTGTTCGCGCGCTGGAGGAACGCGTTCTTCACCTCGTCGAGCTTTTTCGCCCCGCCATCGCCGTGGTTCTGGATGTAGAACTCGTAGCCGCCGGTGGTGCCGAGCCCGAAGATCGGCGGCGGGTTGAAGGACAGCACGAGCGCTTCCTTGATCCCGGCCGTCTTCATGAAGAGCTCGGCGACGAGCTGCTGCGTCGTGACGCCGGGACGCTCGTCCCAGTGCTTCTGCGCGGTGAAGATGGTGGCGGCGTTGTTGCGGAAGCCGCCGCCGATGAAGTCGAAGCCCGTGAACGCGACGATGTCCTGGTTGGCCTTGTTGGAGCGAATCGCCGCCTCGACCTGCTCGACGACCTTCTGCGTGCGCTCGAGCGTCGCGCCGTCCGGGAGGATCACCGCCGTGATGAAGAAGCCCTGATCCTCGTCGGGCACGAGCGAGCTCGGCGTGGCGCGCCACAGGAAGATCGCGAGCACGACCATGCCGCCGAACAGCAGGCTGGCGATGACGCCTCGTCGCAGCATCCAGATGACGCCGTCGGTGTAGTGCATCGTCATGCGCCCGAACCAGCGGTTGAACGCCGCGAAGTACCGGTTCGGCGCGTCGTGCGGCCGCAGGATGAGCGCGCACAGCGCCGGCGACAGCGTCAGCGCGACGATGCCCGAGATCACGACCGAGATCGCGATAGTGACCGCGAATTGCCGATACAGCTCGCCGGTGAGGCCGCCGAGGAACGCGATCGGCACGAATACCGCGACGAGCGTCAGCACGATCGCGATGATCGGCCCGGTCACCTCGCGCATCGCCTTGATCGCGGCATCGCGCGGCGCGACGCCCTCCTCGCGCATGATGCGCTCGACGTTCTCGAGCACGACGATGGCGTCGTCGACCACGATGCCGATCGACAGCACCATGCCGAACAGCGTCAGCGTGTTGATCGAGTAGCCGAGGAAGTAGATGCCCGCGAACGTGCCGATCAGCGACACCGGCACGGCAGCGAACGGTATGAGCGTCGCGCGCCACGTCTGCAGGAACAGGTACACGACGAGGAACACGAGGATCATCGCCTCGCCCAGCGTCTTCAGCACCTCGCGGATCGAAACCTCGACGAAGCGCGTGGTGTCGTAGGGCACGGCGTAGGTGAAGCCGGGCGGGAACGACTGCGCCATGTCGGCGACTTCGGCCTTGACGCTCTTCGCCACCTGCAGCGCATTCGCGCCGGGGGAGAGGAAGATGCCGACCAGCGTCGCGGGGTGGCCGTTGTAGCGCCCGACGAACTCGTAGTCCTTCGATCCGAGCTCCACGCGCGCCACGTCGCCGAGGCGCACGATGGAGCCGTCGGGATCCGCGCGTACGATGATCTGCTCGAATTCCTTCGGATCGGACAGCCGCCCGCGCGTGGTGATCGTATAGACGAGGTCCTGCTTCTGGGCGACCGGGGCCTGGCCGACCTTGCCCGCCGCGAACTGCGCGTTCTGCTCGTTGACCGCCTGGATGACGTCCTGCGGCGTGAGCTTGAGCTGCGCCATGCGATCGGGCTTCAGCCAGATGCGCATTGCGTAGTCGTGCGCACCGAAGATCTGCACGTTGGTCGTGCCCGGCAGCCGCTTCAAGCGGTCGAGCACGTTCAGCGTGACGTAGTTCGAGGTGTAGAGGTCGTCGTAGCGGCCGTCCGGCGAATAGAAGGCGAGCACCTGGAGGAACGCCGAGCTGCCGCGCTCGACGCTCACGCCTTGCCGGCGCACTTCCTCCGGCAGCCGCGGCTCGACCTGCTTCACTCGGTTGTTGACGTTGACCGCGGCGATGTCGACGTTGGTGCCGATCTCGAACGTCACCTGGATCTGCACGACACCCTGCGACGTCGACGAGCTCGACATGTACAACATGCCGGGAACGCCGTTGATGGCGTCCTCGATGGGCGACGCGACGGTCTCCGCGACCGTTTGCGCCGACGCGCCGGGATACATCGCCTGCACGGTCACCACCGGAGGCGCGATCTCGGGATATTGCGCGATCGGCAGCGAGCGCATCGCTGCGAGACCCGCGATGATGAAGAACGTCGCGATGACGCCGGCGAAGATCGGCCGGTCGATGAAGAAGCGAGAGAACATGGTCGGCTTTCGTTCAGCTCTTGGGCGCGGAGGACTTGGCGTTCGCCTCCTCGGGCTTCGCGGGCACCGCGCCGGCGGCGGGTTGCGCCGCGGCGCCGCCCGCGCCGGGCAGCTTGATGGCGCCGCCCGGTTGCAGCTTGGCGATGCCGTCGACGATCACGACGTCACCCGGCTTCAACCCCTGCTCGACCACCCAGAGGTTGCTGCCGTTGGCATCGACCCAGTCGCCGACGACGACGGGACGCGGCTGCGCGATGTCCTTGCCGTCCTTGTCCTTGGCCGCGACGTAGACGAACTTGCCTTGCGGCCCGTCGAGCACGGCGCTCTGCGGCACGGCAATCGCGTCCTTGCGCGCCGCCCCGCGCAGCACCACGCGCACGAACTGTCCCGGCTTGAGCGCGGCATCGGCATTGGGAAGCTCGGCGCGCACCTCGTACGTGCCCGTCGTGGGATTCACGCGCGTGTCGGAGAAGTTGATCTTTCCCTTGCGCGGAAACGCGGACCCGTCGGAGAGCTTGACGGTGACCTCGTAGGCGTTGTCCTTCGGCACGGTCAGCTGTCCCGCGGCCACGGCCCGACTGAGCCGCAGCTGCTCGTTTTCCGAGATCGTGAAGGCGACCCAGATCGGGTCGGTCTGCGAGATGGTCGTGAGGAGCGTCTGGTTGGTCGTCGCGAGGCTGCCTTCCGACACCTGCGCGCGGCTCGTCAGACCCGAGATCGGCGCCAGCACGCGGGTGTAGCCCCAGTTGAGCTTCAGCTCGTCGACCTTGGCCTTGGCCGCTTTCACCGCGGCCGCCGCGAAATCGGCGTTGGAGGCCGCGTCGTCCGCCTCCTTCTGGCCGATCGCCTTGCGCTCGGCGAGGGGCTTCAGCCGTGCGGACTCCCGGTCCGCCTGCGCCTTCTGGGCTTCGGCACGGGCAAGCTCGGCCTCGGCCTGCTCGACCTGCGCGGCGTAGGGCTTCGGGTCGATCGTGAAGAGCTGCTGGCCCGCCTTGACGAAGGCGCCCTCCTGGAAGAGGCGCTTCTCGACGATGCCGGTCACGCGCGCCCGCACCTCCACATCCTTCGAGCCGAGCGTCTGTCCAACGTACTCGAACGCGACCGGGAAGGAGCGCGGCGCCACGGTCAGGGTGACCACTTCGGCGGGTGGGAATCCATGAAAGCCGCCACCTCCCTGGGGTCCCGACGGGCCACAGGCGGCCGTGACCAGCGCGATGGAAGCGGCGGCGGACAGACGAGCGAGGCGGATTTGCATCATGGCGGTCAGAATTTGTTGCGGCGCAGCTAGCGCGGGGGGCCTAGATTAACATACAATCACGTCTGTTTGTAAAGACGCACAACGAGCGGGGAGATGGCAAGGAAGACGAAGGCCGAGGCCGCTGTGACGCGCGAGCAGCTGCTGGACGCTGCGGAGCGCGTCTTCAGCGAGCGTGGCGTCGCGAGCACCACGCTGGGCGAAGTGGCGGCGGCCGCGGGGGTTACTCGCGGCGCCGTGTACTGGCATTTCCGCGATAAGGGTGACCTGCTCGGCGCGCTGTGCGAACGTGCGACGCTGCCGCTGCACGCGGTGTTCGAGGACCGCGAGGGCCGTGCCGGCGTGGATCCGCTCGGCGTAGTCAGGGGCCAGGCGGTCGGCGCGCTGACGTTGCTCGCGCGCGACCCGCATACGCAGGCCGTCTTTCGCATGGCGGCGCAGGCATGCGGCAACGCCGACGACCTGGGCGCGCTCGCCGAAGCGCGCGATCAGGAACGCTGCGGCTGCCTGGAACGCAGCGGCGCGCTGATCGAGCGCGCGATCGCGCTCGGCCAGCTTCCCGCCGACACCGACGCGTCGCTCGCCGCGCACGCGCTTCACGCCTACATCATGGGCCTGATGCACGCCTGGCTGCAGGCGCCGCAGGGCTTCGATCTCGCCGCGGCGGCGCCGGCGCTGGTTGATTGCGTCATCACGGGCCTGGTCGCTGCGCCGCCGCGGCGCGCAACCACCGCCGCGGCGAATCTGCACACCGCCGACTGAATCGCTTCAGCGCCCGGCCGCGTGCATCCGCGCGGCATAATGCCGCTTTCCTTGGGGAGCGCGCATGGACGCGAGCAGGATCGGCGTGATCGGCGCCGGTACCATGGGCAACGGCATCGCGCAGGCGTGCGCCGTCGCGGGCCTGGACGTCGCGATGGTCGACGTCAGCGACGCCGCCGTGAGCCGCGGCATCGCGGCGATCGGCTCGAGCCTCGATCGGCTGGTGAAGAAGGACAAGCTCAAGGGCGCGGACAAGGACGCCGCGCTGCGCCGGGTGAGCGGCAGCACGCGCTACGACGCCCTCGCCGCATGCGACGTCATCATCGAGGCCGCGACCGAGAACGTCGAGCTGAAGCTCAGGCTGCTGCGCGAGATCGACGGCGTCGCGCGTCGCGACGCGCTGCTCGCATCGAACACGTCGTCCATATCCATCACCGCGCTGGCAGCGGTCGTTTCGTCGCCGGAGCGCTTCCTCGGCATGCATTTCTTCAACCCAGTGCCCATGATGGCGCTGGTGGAGCTGATCCGTGGCCTGCAGACGTCGGATGCGACGCTCGCGAGCGCCGAGGCGCTGTCGAGGCGGCTCGGCAAGACGGCCATCGTGGTCAGGAACAGCCCGGGGTTCGTCGTGAACCGCATACTGTGCCCCATGCTGAACGAGGCCGTGTTCGCGCTGCAGGAAGGGCTCGCGAGCGCACAGGCGATCGACGACGGCATGAAGCTGGGCTGCAACCATCCGATCGGTCCGCTCGCGCTCTGCGATCTCGTGGGCCTCGACGTATTGCTGGCGGTGATGAACGTGTTCTACCAGGACTTCAACGATCCGAAGTACCGTCCCGCGCCGCTCCTCAAGGAGATGGTCGCGGCAGGCTATCTCGGCCGCAAGACGGGGCGCGGGTTCTACACGTACACCTAGCGCATCGTCGGGGCGCATCGGTCGTCCCGGGCGAAGCGAAGGATCTGCCTCATGCCGACACTGAAGGGATACGCAGTTGCCGCGCTCGCGATGGTGTGCGCCGCTCTCGCGCACGCGCAACCCGCCACGCCGCCCACGGCCCTTCGCGTCATCACGTTCAACGGCGGCTGGGACCTCCCGTTCTGGGCGGCGCAGCGCCAGGGTTTCTTCGACGCGCAGGGTCTCGCGGTGCAGATCGCGTACACACCGAGCTCCGAGGCGCTCGTCACGGGGTTGTACGACGGCAAGTACGATCTCGCCTTCGCGACGTTCGACAATTTCGTCGCGTACCAGGAAGGCCAGGGCGAGGTGAAGCTTTCGGGTGATCCCGACTTCGTCGCGTTCATGGGTGGCGACGGCGGCTTCCTGTCCGTGGTCGCCGGGCCGCAGATCAAGTCGTTCGCGGACTTGAAGGGCCGGACTCTGTCGGTCGACGCCATGACCAACGGCCTCGCATTCGTGCTGCGAGAGCTCGTCAACCGCGGCGGGCTCTCCGAATCGGACGTGACCTACGTGCGCGCGGGCGGCACGCCGAACCGCTATCGCGAGCTCGTCGCCGGCAAGCACGACGCGACGCTGCTGCGCACGCCGTTCGAACTGCTCGCCCGAAGCCGCGGACTCAACGTGCTCGCGACCGCGGAATCGCTCGGCGCCTACCAGGGCACGGTCGGCGCGGTGCGCAAGTCATGGGCGAGCGCGCACGCGGCGGCGATGGTCGGTTTCCTGCGCGCGTATCGCGCGGGCGTGGAATGGGTGTGCGACCCGGCGAATCGCGAGATCGCGGAGGCGCTGCTGGTCGCCAACATCCGCGACATGACGCCGGCGCTCGCCCGGCAGTCGTACGACCTGCTCGTGGCCGCGAACGGCGGGCTCTACCGTGACCTGCGGCTCAATCCGCAGGGCATGCAGACAGTGCTGGCGCTGCGCACCAAGTACGGCGAGCCGCGCAAGACGCTCGACGACGCGTCGAGGTACATCGACACCACCTGGTACACCAAGGCCTTCGGCGCGCCGTAGGACGCGCTCACCCATGGCGAACGCCCGCAAGCGTGCCGAGCCGCGCATCGTACGACCCGACGACGTCGATCCGCATCATCGCTGGGATCGTCCGCTGCAGGCGCCCGGGCACACGCAGGTCGACTTCGAGGAGCGCGTCAATTTCCGCCGCCTGCACGATTACCGGCTCGCGCGCACGCGCGCCGCGCTCGCGCAATCCGGCCTCGGCGCGCTGCTGTGCTTCGATCAGCACAACATTCGCTACACGACGAGCACCGTGATCGGCGAGTGGGCGCGCGACAAGCTCACGCGGTACTCGCTGCTCACCGGCAACGGCGATCCGTACATCTGGGACTTCGGCTCCGCGGCGAAGCATCATCGCCTGCACGCGCCGTGGCTGCATCACGATCATTGCCGCGCCGGCCTGCTCGGCCTGCGCGGCGCCACGGGCGGCGACAACACGCTGTTTCGGGACGCCGCGAAGGAGATCAGGTCCATCCTGGACGCCGAAGGCGTGGGCGACATGCCGCTCGGTCTCGACGTCGTCGAGCCGCCGATGCTGTTCGAGCTGCAGAAGCAGGGCATCGAGGTGCGCGACGGCCAGCAGGTGTTGCTCCAGGCGCGCGAGGTGAAGAGCATCGACGAGCTGACGCTGCTCAACATGGCCGCCGCGATGGTCGATGGCGTGTACCAGGACATCGCCGCGGCGCTGAAGCCCGGTGTGAAGGAAAGCGAGATCGTGGCGCTGGCGACCGCGCGCCTCTACCAGATGGGCAGCGACTGCGTCGAAGCCATCAACTCGATCTCCGGCGAGCGTTGCAGCCCGCATCCCCACAATTTCACCGATCGCCTGATCCGTCCCGGCGACCAGGCGTTCTTCGACATCATCCAGTCGTTCATGGGCTATCGCACGTGCTACTACCGCACGTTCAACGTCGGCCTCGCGACACCCGCGCAGCGCACCGCCTACCGCAAGGCGAGGGAATGGATGGATCGCGCGATCGAGCTGCTGAAGCCGGGTGTGGCGTCGGACAAGATCGCGCGCGCATTTCCCGAAGCGAAGGAGATCGGCTTCTCGAGCGAGATGGAGGCATTCGGCCTCAACTTCTGCCATGGCCTCGGGCTCGGATTGCACGAGCGCCCGCTCATTTCGCGCCTGACCTCGCTCAAGGAACCGATCGAGCTCAAGGCCGGCATGGTGTTCGCGGTGGAAACGTATTGCCCCGCCACGGACGGCATCTCCGCGGCGCGCATCGAAGAGGAAGTCATCCTAACGCCGACGGGCCCGCAGGTGATCTCGCTCTATCCGGCGCAGGAGCTGCCGATCGCAAACCCGTACTGAACGCAGGAGGTATACCGCCATGCCCGCACGCACGCCCGAGGAGGTCGACCGGCTGTTCGCCGAAGCGCTCAACGCCGGCGACATCGAGAGCCTGCTGTCGCTCTACGAGCCGCAGGCCGCACTGGCACCGCCCGGGGGCAAGCCGCCGCTGGTCGGTCATGCGGCGATTCGCGAGTTCCTGGCGGGCTTCATCGCAGCGAAGCCGCGCATGACGCTTGCCCCGCGGCTGCTGTCCCAATCCGGCGATCTCGCGCTCGTCTCGGCGCAGTGGCACGTGGCCATGACCGCCGCCGACGGCGGCGCCGCCGAGGCGACCGGTCACAGCGTGGAGCTCGTGCGGCGACAGCCGAACGGCGACTGGCTGTTCGTCATGGACGTGCCGGGCGGCACGTCGCCGGCTTGAGGGAGACGCAATTGAGCACGGCATCGAAGCTCGGCTGGATCGGCATCGGTCGCATGGGTTACGCGATGGCCGAGCGGCTCGCGGCGCAAGGCGCCGATCTCACCGTCTGGAACCGCACGCGCGCCAAGGCCGAGCCGTTGGCCGCAAAAGGCGCGAAGATCGCAGACGATCTCGCGGCGCTCGCCGCGTGCGACATCGTGTTCGTCATGGTGTCGACGTACGACGACGTGCACGAGGTGATTGCAGGACCGCGCGGATTGCTTTCCGGAAGCGGCACCGCGAAGCCGAAGCTGATCGTCGAGTGCTCATCGATCTCGCTCGAGGGCTCGGGCGCGCTGCGCGCGCTGCTCGCCGCGCGCGGCATCGAGCTGCTCGCGGCACCCGTGTCGGGCAACGCGAAGGTGATCAAGGCGGGGCGGCTGACGTTCGTGTGCTCGGGGCCGCGATCGGCGTTCGATGCCGCGCTTCCTTACATGCGCATGATCGGCCCCTCGGCGAGCTACGTCGGCGAAGGCGAGCTCGCGCGCATCGTGAAGATCTGCCACAACGTGTTCCTCGGCGTGGTCACGCAGTCGCTGGCGGAGATCACCGTGCTCGCGCAGAAGGCGGGCGTTCCGCGCCATGCGTTCCTCGATTTCATGAACCAGAGCGTCATGGGCTCGACGTTCACGCGCTACAAGACGCCCGCGTTCGTGAACCTCGACTTCAAGGTCACGTTCACGCCGCAGCTGCTGCGCAAGGACCTCGACCTCGGTCTCGACGCCGGTCGCCGCTTCGACGTGCCCATGCCGCTCGCGTCGATCACGCGCGACGCGGTGCAATCGCTCATCGGGCACGGCGTGCTCGACGAGGATTTCGCGAAGCTCCTGGTCCAACAGGCGCAGAATTCCGGCATGGCGCTCGCGCCCGAGAACGTACCGGTGGGCGACGGCTTGAGCTGAGACATTTTCGACAGGAGATCGACATGCTTCGATGCGCAGCGCGCTGGTTCGCATTCACGCTGCTCGCCGTATCGGCGAGCGTCTCGTCGGCGCAAAGCTGGCCGACAAAGCCGGTGCGCGTGATCGTGCCGTTCACCGCGGGCAGTGCAACGGACATCCTCGCGCGGACCTTCGGCCAGAAGCTGCAGGAGATGTGGGGCCAGGCGGTCGTCGTCGAGAACCGCCCCGGCGCGGGCGGCACGATCGGCGCCGGAATCGTGGCGCACGCACCGCCCGACGGCTATACGCTGCTCGTGCACTCCGCGGGGTTCGCGGTGAACCCGTGGATCTACCAGGGTCTCAACTACGACACCGCGAAGGATTTCACCGACATCTCGCCGCTCGGTGGACAGCCGAACGTGCTGGTGGTCGCGCCGAGCTCGGGCATCAAGTCGGTCGCCGATCTCATCGCGCAGGCCAAGCAGAAGCCGGGGCAGCTCAATTTCGCGTCCGCCGGCACGGGCAGCGGCACGCACGTCAACGCCGAGAAATTCAAGGTGGCGACCGGAATCGACGTCGTGCACGTGCCTTACAAGGGCACGCCGGAAGCGCTCACCGATACGATGGCGGGGCGCGTCACGTACTTCTTCTCGCCGATCTCCGCCGCGCTGCCGCTGCTGAAGGACGGCAAGCTCGTCGCACTCGGCGTCAGCAGCACGCAGCGATCGAGCGTGCTGAAGGACGTGCCGACCATCGCCGAGTCGGGCCTGAAGGACTTCGACTACAACCTGTGGGTCGCGCTGTTCGGCCCCGCCGGCATGCCCGCGGACCTCGTCGAGCGGATCAACCGCGACGTCCAACGCGCGATGCAGTCACCCGAAGTCAAGGAGCGTTTCGCGAACCTCGGCGCGGAGGCCATGCCGATGAGCGTGGCGGAATTCAAGTCGTTCGTGCACGACGAGCTCGAGGTGAACCGCAAGATCGTGCAAGCCGCGGGCATCAAGGCGCAGTGATCGCCCGCATCGCGAGCGCCGTGCACCCGGGCGGCACCGGACCGACGCGGCCCAGGGTGATCGTTCCATTCTTTCCGCTGCTGCTGCCGCCCGTGAACGTGAACGCCAGTGACGCCGCATCACAGTGCAGCAACGACAGCGTCGCGGTACCGACCTGTACCAGGCTCGGTGGCGCGCTCGCGACCGGCGTGTCGAAAACGCCGCCGGTCGACTCGTAGACCTGCAGCGGGATCGTCCGCGTGCCGGCGGCGAAGGTCCCCTGCGCGGTGTACCAGCGCTGGCCTGCTGCCCCCGCCGCCGCGCCGTTCGGCGCGTACGTGTACCACGCCGCGAACGCGAAGCTCGAGACCGGATTGATCTCGACGGTCAGGCCCTGGCCCGCCGTCGCGGTGTCGTACCAGTTGCCGGACAGCGCGAAGTCGGCGTCGGTCGGCCTCAGCGCGCCGGTGTTGCACGTGACGTTCTGCGTGAGACGGGTGAGCGGAATGCTCCCGCTCGGTCCGCCGGTAAGCACGTAGTCGAGGCGACCCGACGTGCACGTGTCGAACGCGAGTGTCGCGGTGCCGACGGCCACAGGCGCCGTCGTGGGCGGTGCGTTGAAGTTGCCTCCGATGTTGCGATAGACGATCAGGTCGACGTGGTCGCTGGCCGCCGTCGTCGCTCCGCTCGCGGTGTACCAGCGCTCGTGATCGGCGCCGCCGCTTACCGTGTCGTACGTGAACCAGCTCACCTGGTACAACGCGCTCGCCGCGCCGCCGACGCCGGGATAAACCTCGACTTCGATGCCTTGCCCCGACGTGGCGGGTTCGTACCAGGAGCCCGTGAGGCCATGTTGCGTAAGATCGATGCCCGTCGACGCGGTGACCGACGCCGACATGCCGGCAAGATTCGTCGCCGCGTTGGCCACGGGATGTCCATTGCCATCGAGCGCCGTCACGCCGTCGCCGGGAAGCCCGGTGTACGTGAGCGAGCTCGCGTCGTCGAGCGAAACGAAGCCGTTCGGGCGCTGCAGGAAAGCGTTCGGAACGATGAAGTCCGGTGTCACCAGGCCGAGGTTCGCGAATCCCTGCGTGGCGATCAGGATGCGCCGACCCGATGTGTGGCACGTGGGCAGGTCGCTCGGGAAAACCAGGATCGCGGGTCCTGCAGGTCCGCCCGCGACGAGACGTTGACCGCTCCAGTGCTGCTCGCCCGAGTCGCAGTCGTGCGAGCCCGCGTCGACCACCTCGATGAATTGGATGGTTCCATCGGCATTGGAGAAGATCTCGTCGATTTGAAACGTGCCGGGCAGCGCGGGCACGGCGTTGGACACGACCAGCGCCACGACGCTCATGGAGAGCGTGACGAGCTTCAGCTTCAGCCGATTCATCACCGCCTCCCTCGTTGTTGTAGTGGACCGCGATTGTATCGGACGGCTCGCGCGCCGGCGCAGCGCGCGATGGAACGGGCAAACCTATATCGTGACGTTCACCGCCCCGCCGTCGATCAGCAGATTCTGTCCCACGATGAAACCCGCGTGCGCGCTGCAGAGAAACGCGCAGGCCTTGCCGAATTCGTCGGGATCGCCGAACCGCCCGGCCGGCACTTCGGCCATCCGCGCCTTGGCGAAGGCCTCGTAATCCTGGCCGACCTTCGCCGAGCGCTTGCGCAGGCCGTCCTCGGTGCGTGCGGTCATGAACGGCCCGGGCAGCAGATTGTTGATGACTACGTTGTGCTTAGCCACCTGCCGCGCGAGGCCGCCCACGAATCCGGTGAGCCCCGCGCGCGCGCCATTCGACAATCCGAGGTCAGGCAGCGGGCCCTTTACCGAGCGCGACGTGATGTTCACGATGCGCCCGAAGCGCCGCGCGATCATGCCGTCGATCACGCTGCGCATCAGCATGATCGGCGTGATCATGTTCGCGTTGACGGCCGCCTGCCAGGTCGCCTCGTCCCAGTCGCGGAAGTCGCCGATCGGCGGCCCGCCCGCATTGTTGACGAGGATGTCCGGATCCGGACATGCGCGCAGCACCGCGTCGCGCCCCTCACGCGTGGTGATGTCGGCGGCGATGGCCTTGACATACGCGCCCGTTGCACGACGAATCTCCTGGGCGGTCGACTCGAGCGTCCCCGACGTGCGCGCGTTGATGACGAGGTTGACGCCTTCGTGCGCCAGCGCGAGCGCGCAGCCGCGTCCGAGGCCCTGGCTCGCCGCGCACACGATGGCCGTCCTTCCCTTGATGCCGTAGTCCATGGTGTCCTCAAGCCGCGATGCGAGAGCGGGCGGCGAGATCGGGAGGCGGTGCCTTGTGGAAAGCACCGTCCTTCATGATCGCAACGAGACGGCGCGCATCCTGCAGGATCGCAAGGTCGCGCAACGGATCGCCGTCGACGAGCAGGAGATCGGCGAGGCAGCCCTTGGCGACGCGGCCGATGTCCATCGCCATGAGCTCGCCGCCCCAGCGGGTCGCGGCCACGATCGCTTCCATCGGCGTGAAGCCCAGCAAATCGACGAAATACAGCAGATCTCGCGCGTTGCGGCCATGCGGATTCCACAGGAAGCCGTAGTCGCCGCCGGGCAGCACGCGCACGCCGCGGCGCTTGAGATCGCGCATGACGGCGACCGTGGCCTCGAGGTCGCGCGAGATGCGCGCCTTGATCGCGTCGCTCGACGGCAGCCCGTACTTGCCCGACTCGTGCAGGCGGGTCCACGTCACCGACAGCGCGGGTGCCACGAAGACGTGATCCTTGCGCGCCTCGAGCGCATCCTTCGCCGCCTCGTCCGCGCACGTCGCGTGGTAGATCACGTCGACACCGTGCCGCATGCACATCTTCACGGACTCGGCGCTGCGCGCATGCGCAGCGACGCGTCGGCCGCGCTCGCGTGCCACCTCCGCGACGGCGGCAACCTCGTCGTCGGACATCAGCGTCTGCGCCGAGGGCAGCGCCGGCGTCGAGGTATCGCCCGACGGCACGATCTTCAGCACGTCGACGCCTTCGCGACACGCTTCGCGTGCCGCGCGCCGGAACGCGATCGGGCCGTCGCAGGGCAGCGTGTACATCATGTCGCCGGGATCGAGCGCGAGCTGTCGGAGATCACCGACGCCGCCGGTGACGGTGAGCTGAACGCTCGCCGCGCGGATGCGCGGGCCGGGAAATTCGCCTGCGTCGATCGCGTTACGCGTCACCACGTCGAGCCGCGGCTTGGTGGCGGCGGCGCTGAAGCACGCCGTGAAGCCCTGGTCCAGGTAGAGGCGCGCGTGGCGCAGCGTGGCGAGCAGGTGCTCTTCCACCGGAATGGCATGGAAATCGTACGGCGACTTCTGGTCGAGGAAGCTGAGGTGCGCGTGCGGCTCGACGAGCCCGGGCATGAGCGTGGCGCCGGCGCAATCGACGACGGTCGCGTCGATGGCCGGAACGCGCGGCGTGAGCTTGCCCGCCGCGGCGACGTCGGTGATGCGGTTACCCTCGACCAGCACGTCGCCGCGCCAAGGTTCGGCGCCGGTGCCGTCGATCACGGTCGCGTTTCGAAACAGCGTGTTCATTGCATCTCCGCGATCATCCTGTCGATGCCGGTCTCCAGCGGTGTGAACGTCATGGTGCCGAGACGTTCCGCGAGACCGTCGTTCACGAGGTCCCACGCGCTGTCGGGCAGCGTCGCGTCATACGGTTGCGCCTCGAGTCCGGGGAAGCGAAGCCGCAGATGCGCGATGGCGTCGCGCATGGTGCGGCGGTCGCCCATCGCATTGTGCACTGCGAAGCGATCGAGCGGGCAGTCGAGCGCGCGAACGAGCGTCGTCGACGCGTCGTCGACGTAGGTCCAGTCGATGGCTCGCGCGTAGTCGGGATAGCGCACCACGGCCTCGCCGGCGATGGCGGATGCGATCGCGCGTTGCGGCTCGGACCAACCCCGCGCCCGTCCCGGACCGTAGATCCAGCCGAAGCGCAGCGCGAGATAAGCCGGTGCGCGCTCGCGCCGGCTCATTGCGCGCGCGAGTTGCTCGCCGAACGCCTTGGTCACGCCGTAGATCGTCTGCGGCTCCAGCGCCACGTCGTCACCACTGCCCGGCGCGCAGCGCCCGACGGACGCGTTCGAGCTGGCATAGACGACCCGCTGTGCTCCCGCGGCCTGCGCTGCCGCGAAGACCGCCGCCGTGCCGAGCGCGTTCACCCGCACGGCATCCACGGGATCGTCTGCCGCGGCGTCCGTCAACGACGCCGCGAGATGCACCACCGTCTCGGGGCCGACGCTCGCGACGTGCCGCGCAACGGCGCCGGCATCGCCGATATCGGCGACGATGTCGGCCGTACGATCCCGGTCGAGTGTCACGACCTCGTGGCCCTCGCGGCGCGCACGGCGCGTGAACGCGGTACCCACGAAGCCGCAGCCGCCGGTGACGAGAACCCGCATCGAGGTGTTCTCGAATCAGTACTTGATCACACCCATGCGCTGGAAGGCCGCATGGATGCGCTCGGCGTACACGTTGAACGTGGGGTACTCGCCGAGGTGCGCGGGGCGCGGCCGCGGCAGGTCGATCGCGATTTCCTCCACGATGCGCCCGGGGCTCGGCGACATGACCAGCACGCGGTCCGAAAGCCCGACCGCTTCTTCCACGCTGTGCGTGATGAAGAGCACGGTCTTGCGCGTCTCGAGCCACAGGAGCTCGAGGTCGTGGCGGATCTGCGTGCGCGTGATCGCGTCCAGCGCGCCGAACGGCTCGTCCATCAACAGCACGGACGGCTGGTGGATCAGCGCGCGCGCGATGGACACGCGCTGCCGCATGCCGCCCGACAGATGCTTCGGGTAGCGGTCGGCCGCCTCCGCGATCCCGAGCTTTTCCATGAGCGCGAGCGCTTCGATGCGTCCTCGATCGAGCGGCAATCCCCGGATCACATGCTGCATGAGGATGTTGTCGAGCGCCGTACGGAACTCGAGCAGGAGGTGATCCTGGAACACGATGCCGACGTCGGTGAGCGGGGCGCCGAGCCGCCGGCCGCCGATGAGGATCTCGCCCTGGGTTGCCTGCGACAAGCCCGCCGCGATGAGCATGAGCGTGCTCTTGCCGCAGCCCGACGGCCCGATCAGCGACACGAACTCGCCGCCGCGGATGGCAAAAGACACGTCGTCGAGCGCGGTGAAGACCGAGCGCCTGGCAGCGAAGCGCTTGGTGATTCCACGCCCTTCGATGGGGGCGCCGCTCGACACGCTCGACGCCAGGGCTTCAGCGCTCATTGCATCTCAGCACTTCGGCGCGTTGGCCGGCAGGAAATCGTTGGTGTAGTAATCGCCGATCGGCTTGGTCGTGGGCAGCTCCAGATACTTCGTCATGAGCGTGTACGTGGTCTGCCAGTTCTGGCCGGGCACGCGGCCGAGCGACGTGGCACCGGGGGCGCACACGAGCCTCAGGTCGACTTCCAGCTGCTTCTGGATCTGCTCCTTGGTCGCTGCGGGGAATTGCTTGATCACCGCTTCCGCGGCCGCGCCAGGGTTCTTGCGCGCCAGGTCCCAGCCTTCGAGGCTCACGGCGACGAACTTGCGAAAGAGGTCGGGATCGGCAGCCAGCCTGTCGTCGCGGGCGATGATCGACAGGCCCACGGTCGGCACGCCCACGTCGCGATACAGGATGTCGACGACCTTCTGGCCCCGGTCGCGCAGCTGAACCGACTGGAAATCGGCACCGGCCAGGATGGCGTCGACCTTCTTCTCGATCAGCGTGCCGACCAGCGCCGCGGGATCGATGTTGATGATGTTCACCTTGTCGGTGATGTTGTTCGCCGCGAGAATCGCCTGCAGCAGCGTCGTCTGCGCGGTGCCCGGCTGCACCGCCAGCCGCTTGCCCGCGAGATCCGCCGCCTTGGTGATGCCGCTGCCTTCGAGCGTGATGATCGCGAACCCGTTCGTCTGCAGGATGGGCGCGATGATCTTCACCGGCGCACCCTTGGAGCGGAGCTGCATCGCGGCAGGTGCATCGGCGAAGCCCACGTCGGTTTGTCCCGTCGCCACCAGTTGCGCGGTCGTTCCCGAGCCGCGGCCTTCGTCGATGGTCAGGTTGATGCCGGCCTTGTCGTAGAGGCCGAGCTCTTTCGCATACATGAAACCTGCCTGAGGACCGCCGGCCAGGAAGTTGAGCGTGAGCTTCATGGGCTTCGGCGCCTGCGCATGCAGGTTCGCCGCGAACGCGACGCCGAGCAGCGCGGCGAAAAGCGAGCGGGTCTTCATCGATTTCTCCGGGTGGTTGTGAGCACTGCGATTGCCGGTGTCTACCGCTGCCAGGGCATGAGCGCGCGCTCCGCCCATTGCACGATGTAGCTGAACAGGATCCCGACCGCGGAGAGCGCGACCAGCACCGCGAAGATCAGGGGCATGTCGAGATAGCTGGTGCCGCGAAGCAGGAGATAGCCGAGCCCGGCGTTGGCGCCGACGAACTCGCCGACGATGGCACCGGTGGACGCGAACACGATCGACACCTTGAGCCCGGCGAAGATGTACGTGAGTGCCGACGGCAGCCGCACGTGGCGGAACGTTTGCCACCACGTGGCGCCCATCGAGCGCGTCAGGAAGAGCACGCGCTCGTCGAGCGCGCGAAACCCGGTCATGCTCGCGACGAGCGTGGGAAAGAAGCACAACAGGAACGTGAGCAGCACCTTGGGGAACGGGCCGAAGCCGAACCACACCACGAACAGCGGCGCGATCGCGATCTTCGGCACGAGCTGGAAGAACACGATCACGGGATACACCGCGCGCTCGATCGGTCGCACCGACACGATCACGAAGCCGAGCGGGATGGACACCGCGGCGGCCATGAGGAAGCCCATCACGATCTCCTGCGCGGTGACGAGCGTGTGCTGCATGATGAGCGCATGCGCGGCCCACAGCTTGGTCATGAACTCGCTCGGCACCGGCAGGATGTATTCGGGAATGCCGGCGGCGCGCACCCCCCATTGCCACAGCACGAGCAGCACACCGAACGACACGACCGGATAGATCACCGCGGACACGCGGTCCGCGACTGCGCGCGGCGGCACCGCGGTGGGGTCGGTAGGAGGCGCTGCTTGTACGGCTTCGCTCATGAGGGCTCTTTCATGCCGCCGCGCGTGCGTCGCGCGCGGGGCGCTCGTCCTGCCGGCGCGCGCGCAGCGGCCACAGCTCGCTCAGCTCGTCTGCCGCGCGATGCAGCAGCGGCGCGAGGTCGTCCACCCGCGCGTTGGTGAGGCGCGTCAGCGGACCTGCGATCGATACCGTGCCGGCGACCGGTGCGTCGGCTCCGGCATGCGCGCGGAACGTCGTCGCCATGGCGAGCGTGCCGGGCTCGCCTTCCTCGACGGCCAGCCCGTAGCCGCGGCGGCGCGTCTCGGCAAGATGCGCCCGCAGCTCGTCGACCGTCCTCACCGTGCGCGCGCCGAAGCCGGGAGGCGTGGCGAAGCCGCGCGCGCACACGATGCGCAGCGCGTCTTCCTCCGGCAGCGTCGCGAGCCACGCCTTCCCGGTGGCTGTTGCATGCAATACCACGTTCACGTCCATCGGCGGGTCGTAACGAAGTCCCTGCGTCGCGCCCTGCGCCCGCGCGATCCAGACGAGGCTTTCGCCTTCCAGGACCGCGATGCGGCAATACTCGCCACAGTCGCGGGCGAGACGGTCGAGCGCGGCCTGCGCGACGTCCGGCAGATGGCGCGCATGCAGGAAGCGGAATCCCAGGACCGCGAGCTTGAGCGACATCGCATACGTCTGCGAGGCGGGGTCCTGGCGAACGTATCCGCGGTTCGCGAGCGCCTGCAGCAAGCGGTGGGCGGCGCTCTTGGGCAGGTCGAGCCGCTGCGCGAGGCCGCCGAGCGACAATCCGTCGGGCTCGCCGGCGAGCGTCTCCAGGATCTGCAGCGATCGCTCGACGTTCGGGATTTGCACCGGATCTGGAACGACGTTTCAATCAGGAACGGAGTTCCATTCTGCGCTTCGTGGGCGTAGTGTCAAGCCTCGCGGCGAGGAGGCAATGACATGGCTTTGGCAGGGAGCGGGGCGGTCTCGATCTGGCACGACATCGCGCCGGAAGGTCGCGCCGAGTTCTACGCCTGGCACGGACGCGAGCACATGCCGGAGCGCGTGGCGATACCGGGATTCCTGCGCGGACGCCGCTACATCGCGGCTCGCGGCGCGCCGGAATTCTTCAATCTCTATGAAACCGCGACGCCAGCCGTGGTGGTCGGCGACGACTATCTGCAACGTCTCAACAACCCGACGCCCTGGACGATCGCCACGGTGCGCCATTTCCGCGGCGTTGCCCGCTCGCTGTGCGAGGTTGCCGCGACCGCGGGCGAGGGACAGGGCGGGTTGATCGGGACGTTCCGGTACGCGCTTCCACCGAGTCGCGAGCAGTCGCATCGTGCGCGATTGTGCGACAGGGTGCCTGCGATCGCGCGCGAGCCCGGCATCGCAGGCTGTCACCTGCTCGTGGCCGACGAAGCCGCGAGCGCGGTGGAAACGGCCGAGAAGAAGGTGCGCGCGGAGAAGAACGTCGTGCCGCGCTGGATCGTGCTCGTCGAAGGCTGGAACGACGAGCCCGCGTTCATCGATTGGTGCGCGCGCTTTGCCGAGGGGCCGGCCTTCTCCGACGCCCTCGCGACGCCCGACTGGGCCGTGTATCGGTTGCAGAACTCGCGCGATCGCCTGTCCGCCTGAGGCTGGGTTACCATAGCCCGCCCATTCGAGAAGAGGCGCGGCGCGTAGCGAGGAACCAGCGCGCCGCGAGCTGTCCACTACGGCACGTTCCCGTCGGGAAGCCGGCGCTGGAGGAGACGATGGAGGCGCGGCTCGATACCTTTCCGCGATTGCTGCTGCACCACGCCCGGACTCGGCCCGACGATCCGGCGACGCGAGAAAAACACCTCGGCATCTGGCAGACGTGGACGTGGGCGCAGGTCGCCGACGAGGTCCGGGCGCTGGCGTGCGGTCTGGCCGCGCAGGGCTTCGGACGCGGCATGCATCTGGCGATCATCGGGGACAACCGTCCGCGGCTGTACTGGTCGATGCTGGCCGCCGAAGCGCTCGGCGGTGTGCCGGTGCCCATGTACCAGGACGCGCCCGCGGCCGAGTTCGCGTACGTGCTGAACGACGCGGAGATCGTGTACGCGCTCGCCGAGGACCAGGAGCAGGTCGACAAGCTGCTCGAGGCGCGCCCGCACGTGCCGTCGCTCGCGCACCTCTATTACGATGATCCGCGCGGCCTGCGCAATTACGCGGGCGTGACGAGCTACGACGAGCTCGCGCGGATCGGTCGCGACTTCGATCGCGCGCACCCTTCGTTCTTCGACGACTCGATCGCGCGCGGCGACGCACACGACGTGTCGATCATGCTGTACACCTCGGGCACCACCGGCAAGCCGAAGGGCGTGCGCCAGACGCATCACGCCTTCATCGCCGCCGCGAGAGGCGGCTGCGAGTTCGATCGCCTGGGGCCCAAGGACAGCGTGCTTTCGTACCTGCCGATGGCATGGGTCGGCGACCACCTGTTCTCCTACGCGCAATGGCTGTACGCGGGATTCACGATCAACTGCCCCGAGTCGCAGGACACGGTGATGACGGACCTGCGCGAGATCGGGCCGACCTATTACTTCGCGCCGCCGCGCATCTTCGAGAACCTGCTCACGCAGGTCATGATCCGGATGGAGGATGCGAGCCCGCCGAAGCGCTGGCTGTTCCGTCACTTCACTTCCGTGGCGCGTCGATGCGGGCCCGAGCTTCTCGACGGCAAGGCCGTGTCGATCCTCGACCGCGCGCAGTACGCGCTCGGCAACCTGCTGGTGTACGGTCCGCTGCGCAACGTGCTCGGCATGAGCCGCATTCGCGTCGCGTACACCGCGGGTGCGGCGATCGGCCCCGACCTGTTCCGTTTCTATCGCGCGATCGGCGTCAACCTGAAGCAGCTGTACGGCTCCACGGAGACGTGCGCATACGTCTGCCTGCAGCCCGACGGCGGCGTGAAGTTCGACACCGTCGGCCAGGCTGCGCCGGGCGTCGAGATCAAGCTCGCGGACGACGGCGAAGTGCTCGTGCGCGGGCCGATGCTGCTCAAGGAGTATTACAAGCGGCCCGACGCCACCGCCGAATCGCTCGACACGGCGGGCTACTTCCATACCGGTGACGCGGGACTGTTCGATTCCACCGGCCAGCTCAAGATCATCGACCGGGCCAAGGACGTCGGCCGCCTGACGACCGGGGCGCTCTTCGCGCCCAACTACATCGAGAACAAGCTCAAGTTCTTTCCGCACATCAAGGAAGCAGTGGCGTTCGGCAACGGCCACGGCCACGTGTGCGCGTTCATCTGCATCGACGTCGGCTCGGTCGGCAACTGGGCCGAGCGACGGGGGCTCGCGTATTCGGGCTACACGGACCTCGCCGGAAAAACGGAGGTGTACGCGCTGATCCGCGAGTGCGTGGAGCAGGTCAACCGCGAGCTCGCCGCCGAGCCCGACCTCGCGCCATCGCAGGTCCGCCGCTTCCTCATCCTCCACAAGGAGCTCGATCCCGACGACGACGAGCTCACGCGCACGCGCAAGGTGCGCCGCGGCTTCATCGCTGACAAGTATGGTGTCCTGATCGACGCGCTGTACGCGGGCAAGGCGGTCGAGCACATCGAGACGCTGGTGAAGTTCGAGGATGGTCGCAGCGGCATGGTCGCCGCGGATCTGCGGATCGATGACGTGCAGACGTTTCCGGCAACGGGCAGGAAAGCGGCGTGATGACCGCGGTCGTCGAGACGGTGCCGGTGCACATGGGCGACGTCGCGGCGCCGGTCGGCGATCGGCGGCTGGGCGACGTGCTGCTGGCGGTCGAGCGCATCTCGCTGTCGTTCGGCGGCGTGAAGGCGCTGAACGACATCAGCTTCGACGTCCGCGAGCACGAGATCCGCGCGATCATCGGCCCCAACGGCGCCGGCAAGAGCTCGCTCCTCAACGTGATCAACGGTGTCTATCACCCGCAGCAGGGGACCATCACCTATCGCGGGCGCGAGCGCCGCGAGATGGATCCTCACGCCGCGGCGGCGGCCGGCATCGCGCGCACGTTCCAGAACATCGCGCTCTTCAAGGGCATGAGCGTGCTCGACAACATCATGACCGGACGCAACCTGAAGATGCGCGCGAGCTTCCTGGAGCAGGCCATCTGGTTCGGCCGCGCGCGCCGCGAGGAGCTCGCGCATCGAGCGAAGGTCGAGGAGATCATCGACTTCCTCGAGATCCAGCACATCCGCCGCACACCCGTGGGACGCCTTCCGTACGGCCTTCAGAAGCGCGTCGAGCTCGCGCGCGCGCTCGCGGCGGAGCCTTTGCTGCTCCTCCTCGACGAGCCCATGGCGGGCATGAACGTCGAGGAAAAGCAGGACATGTGCCGCTTCGTGCTCGACGTGAACGAGCAGTACGGCACCACGATCGTGCTGATCGAGCACGACATGGGTGTCGTCATGGACATCTCGGATCGCGTCGTGGTGCTCGACTACGGGCGCAAGATCGGCGACGGGAGGCCGGACGAGATCCGCACCAACCAGGCCGTGATCGACGCGTATCTCGGCGTCGCGCACTGAAGCTCAGGCATGGTCCAGTTCTTCTTCGAGGTGCTGATCGGCGGGTTGCTCTCGGGGGTCATGTACTCGCTGGTCGCGCTCGGCTTCGTGCTGATCTACAAGGCGTCCGGGGTGTTCAACTTCGCCCAGGGCTCGCTCGTGTTCTTCGCGGCGCTCACGTTCGTCGGTCTTCAGGAGCACGGCTTCTCGTTCGGCCTCGCGCTGCTGGCGACGCTCGTCGTCATGGTGATCGTGGGGCTCGCCATCGAGCGCATGGTGCTGCGCCCGCTGGTCAACCAGCCGCCGATCTCGCTCTTCATGGCCACGATCGGCCTGAGCTTTTTCATCGAGGGCCTGGCGCAGCTGCTGTGGGGCGCCAACGTGCGGGGCCTCGACCTCGGCCTTCAGGACGAGCCGATCCAGTGGATCAACGACACGGTCGGCATGAACATCTCGAAGTTCGATCTCGCCGCGGCCGGCATCGCCGCGGTGCTGGTGACCGGGCTCGGGCTGTTCTTCAGCCGCACGCGCATCGGGCGCGCGCTCCGCGCCGTCGCGGACGACCACCAGGCCGCGCTCGCCGTCGGCATACCGCTGCAGCAGATCTGGGGCATCGTGTGGGCGGTCGCAGGATTCGTCGCCCTGGTCACCGGCATGTTGTGGGGCGCGCGCAACGGCGTGCAGTTCGCGCTGACGTTCGTCGCGCTGAAGGCGCTGCCCGTGCTCATCCTCGGCGGATTCGAGTCGGTGCAGGGCGCGATCGTCGGTGGCCTCATCATCGGCGCGTCCGAGAAGCTCGCCGAAGTGTTCCTCGGGCCGTACGTCGGCGGCGGCATCGAGGGTTGGTTCCCGTACGTGCTCGCGCTGCTGTTCCTGCTGGTGCGCCCCGAAGGCCTCTTCGGCGAGAAGATCATCCGCAGGATCTGATGGACAACAGCCGCCATGCTCGCTGCGCTCGCTGCCCCCAAAGGGGGCGGAGCCGGTGGCAACGGGCCGCCGCGCGGCCGCCCGAAGGCGGCCCGTGCTTTTGTCAGTTTCCCGCGGCCCGGCGCCACTGACATGCTCTACCGCGAAGCCGGACAGTTCAAGACCACCTATGCCGCGGACACGGCGATGTTCCCCATCCTGCAGGACAGGATCGGCTTCGTCGCGCTGCTGCTCGTCGCGTTCGTCGCGGTGCCGATCCTCGCCTCGCCGTATCTGTTCTCGGCCATCCTGATCCCGTTCCTCATCCTGTCGCTCGCGGCGATCGGCCTCAACATCCTGACCGGCTATGCCGGGCAGCTCTCGCTCGGCGCGGCGGCGTTCATGGCGGTGGGTGCATTCGCGTCGTACAACTTCGTGCTGCGCATCCCCGGCATTCCGCTGCTGCTCGCGTTCGCGGGTGGCGGCGTCATGGCGGCTGCGGTCGGCCTCGTCTTCGGTCTGCCGAGCCTTCGCATCCGCGGGTTCTACCTCGCGGTCGCGACCCTGGCCGCGCAGTTCTTCATCCTCTGGGCGCTCACCAAGATCGGCTGGTTCACGAACTACAATGCGTCGGGCGTGATCACGGCGCAGCAGATCGTGATACTCGGTCGCGCGTTCGATACCCCGCAGGAGAAGTACCTGCTGGTCCTGGCGATCGTCACCGCCATGGCGTTCGCGGCCAAGAACATGGGCCGCGGCAACATCGGACGCCAATGGATGGCCATCCGCGACATGGACGTGGCCGCGGAGGTGATCGGGATACGCCCGATGCGCGCCAAGCTCCTCGCCTTCGCGGTCAGCTCGTTCTATTGCGGCGTCGCAGGCGCGCTGTTCGCCTACGCGTATCTCGGCACGGTCGAGCCCGAGGCGTACAACCTCGACCTGTCGTTCCGGATCCTGTTCATGATCATCATCGGCGGGGTCGGGACGGTGCTCGGCTCGTTCCTCGGCAGCGCGTTCATCGTGATCCTGCCGATCGCGCTCAACATGCTCGTTACCTGGCTCGACGGCACGCTGCATCTCAACGTGGCGAGCAGCGCGGCGTCGAACGTCGAGCTGATGGTGTTCGGCGGCCTCATCATTTTCTTCCTGATCGTCGAGCCGCACGGGCTCGCGCGCATCTGGCAGATCGCGAAGGAGAAGCTGCGCCTGTGGCCGTTCCCGCATTGATCGACGCGAAAGGCGACGGCGCGCGCTGACTGTTCGACCCTGAGCACAGGGCTTTTTGCAATCGTCACGGAGGAGCACATGAAAGCATGGTTGGCAGGTGTCCTGGGTCTCGCGTTGCTCGCCGGCGCAACGGCATGCGGCGCGCAGAACGAGCAGTTCATACCGATACTGTCGTACCGCGTCGGGCCGTACGCCGCGGGCGGCTCGGGCTACTTCGGCGGTGCGATCGACTATTTCACGCTGGTCAACATGAACGGCGGCATCAACGGCGTGAAGCTGGTCTGGGAGGAGTGCGAGACCGAGTACAACGCCGCGCGGGGCGTCGAATGCTACGAGCGCCTCAAGACGCGTCACGGCGGCGCCACGACGGTCGATCCGTTGTCGACCGGCATCGCGTACGGCCTCTTCGAGCGCGCCGCGAACGACAAGATCCCGATGACGACCAACGGCTACGGGCTTGCCATATCGGCCGACGGCCGCGTGTTCCCCTGGGTGTTCCCGCTCGGCACGACCTACTGGGACCAGGCCGCCGCGATGGTGGCGTTCCTCGGTCAGAAGGTCGGCGGCGACGCGAATCTCAAGGGCAAGAAGATCGCCTTCCTGTATCACGACTCGGCGTACGGCAAGGAGCCGATCCCGGTCCTCGATGCGCTGGCGGCACAGAAGGGCTTCGAGCTCACGAAGATCGCGCTCATTCCGCCGGGTAACACGCAGGAGTCGCAATGGTTGCAGGTGCGCCAGCTGCGGCCGGACTACGTGATCCTGTGGGGCTACGGCGTGATGAACCCGACGGCGCTCAAGACCGCCGCGAAGTTCGGGTTCCCGCGCGACCACATCATCGGCGTATGGTGGGCGGGCTCCGAGGAGGACGTGATTCCCGCGGGTGACGCGGCCAAGGGCTACATCACGGCGGCATTCTCCGCGCACGGAACCAACTTCCCGGTGATGCAGGACATCCAGAAGAAGGTGTACGGCGCCGGCAAGGGGAATCTCGAGGACAAGGCGCGCATGGGGTCGATCTATCACACGCGCGGCGTGACGTACGGGATCATGATCGTCGAGGCGATCCGCACGGCGCAGAACAAGTACGGCAAGGGCAAGGTGATGACGCCCGAGCAGGTGCGCTGGGGCCTCGAGCACCTCGATCTCTCCGAGGCACGCCTGAAGGAGCTCGGCGCGTCGGGTCTCTTCCCGCCCGTCAAGACCAGCTGCCTCGATCACGAAGGCTCGGGCATGGTGAAGTTCGAGCAATGGGACGGCAAGCAATTCCACAACCTCACGCCGTTCATGGCCGGCGATCGCGCGCTGGTGCGCAAGATGGTCGAGGACGGCGCGAACAAGTACGCGTCGGAGAAGAAGATCTCGCCGCGCGATTGCGGCAAGGAAGGCTAGTTCGCCGCTTCCTCTCCCCGGCGCGCCGGGGAGAGGGCCAGGATGAGAGGCATGTCCGCACAAGCGCAAACCCGGGCGTCGACCGCGGCGCTGCTCGTGGTCAACAACATCGAGGTCATCTACGACCACGTGATCCTGGTGCTGAAGGGCGTGTCGCTCGACGTGCCCGAGGGCGGGATCGTCGCGCTGCTCGGTGCCAACGGCGCAGGCAAGACGACCACGCTGAAGGCCATCTCCAACCTGCTGCGCGCCGAGCGCGGCGAGGTCACGAAGGGCACCATCGAGTATCGCGGCGAGCGCGTCGACCGCCTGACGCCCAACGAGCTCGTGCGCCGCGGCGTGTGCCAGGTGATGGAGGGCCGACACTGCTTCCAGCACCTGACCGTCGAGGAGAACCTGCTGACGGGGGCGTTCACGCGCAAGGGCAGCCGCGGTGACATCGCGCAGGCGCTCGAGAAGGTCTACCACTACTTCCCGCGGCTGAAGCAGCGCCGCACGAGCCTCGCCGGCTACACGTCCGGCGGCGAACAGCAGATGACGGCGATCGGCCGCGCGCTGATGGCGCGGCCCGCGATGATCCTGCTCGACGAGCCTTCGATGGGCCTCGCGCCGCAGATCGTCGAGGAGATCTTCGAGATCGTGTCGGATCTCAACACGCGGGAA
>Ga0070664_100000380_pt1 | contig 32997 bp, 32 predicted proteins | sample KBSC73metaG_FD_65863 | JGI IMG/M metagenome (GOLD analysis project Ga0070664, IMG submission 65863) | Corn rhizosphere microbial communities from Kellogg Biological Station, Michigan, USA - KBS C7-3 metaG | ecosystem: Host-associated > Plants > Roots > Rhizosphere > Soil ... | reverse complement strand
AACCCCTACTTCGTCGATGTGCTTCAAGAGCTCTGCCGGGTCCTGATACACGCGATAGGCGCCTGCTCGCTCCAGTTCTTCGCGGCCATACCCGCCGGATAACAGCCCAACTCCCAACGCAAACGCACGCCGTGCCGCCAAGAGATCCCAGACGCTGTCTCCCACGATGACACACCGGTTCATCGGCACATTGAGGCGATGACCGGCCGCAAGGAACAAGTCCGGGTCCGGCTTTGCAAACCGGACATCATCGCGTGTCACGACGGGGACGCCATGACCCAGCTTCAACAGTTTCAAGGCGTATCGGGCATTCTCCAGTCGTCCACTGGTGGCGATGGCATGGCGAACCTGCCGGTCCGCAAGGGTATCGAGCAGTTCCTGCGCGCCAGGGAGGACGCGCAACGACGGCGCCTGCTCGGCATAGATACGGGAATGGACCTCTTGAATGCGCTCGGCTTCCTCCTTCGAGACCGGCCGCCCGGTCTCCCGCAAGACGGCATTGAGCATGAGCCCTCCGCTCATGCCGATCTGACGGTGAATCCGCCAGACTGGCAGCTCAATGCCGGCTGCTTGGGTCGCTTCACGCCACGCGAGGACGTGCTGGTACACACTGTCAATGAGGGTCCCGTCCAGATCGAACAGGAACGCCATGGGCTCAGACCCCTGGTCGTCAGGCGTCTTACCCTTCGAGCTTGGCATGCATCTCAATGTTCGTATTCAGCAGTTTCGAGATCGGACAGCCGGTCTTCGCGGCCTGCGTGGCTTTGTCCCACGCGGCTTGATCCGCCTTGGGCACCCGCCCTTTGACGTCGAGGAGAATATGGGTGACCGCCCACCCCGCCTCCAGCTTGTCGAGCGTGACCGTGGCCTTCGTTTCCAGCGATTCCGGCGTGAGCCCGGCATTGCCCAACTGCGCGGACAACGCCATCGTAAAACAGCCGGCGTGCGCGGCGGCGATCAACTCCTCAGGATTCGTGCCTTTCCCGTTCTCAAATCGCGTCCCAAAGGAATACTGCTGATTGGTTAACACTCCGCTGTCGGTCGACACCATCCCTTTTCCACTTTTGAGATCGCCTTGCCAGGCTGCCGATGCTGAACGTTTCATAGCTCCTCCTTTATGAATAATACATGGGTGCTGAGATCGCGCGTATTATGGACTAGACACGTCCGGCCTTGGGTCTGGGACAAACCCGTGGCGATTCGGCATTTGGATGGTGGGAAGTGTCGCGGCATCGACCACAGTATGCTCGGCGATGATGCCGTTTTGATGGAGCAGCCAGGCGGTGACCGAATAGACTTCCTCTGCCGTGAGCGACTGCGGCGCATCGAAGGGCATCGCCCGATGAATGTAGTCATAGAGGGTTGTCGCATAAGGCCAATAACTACCAATAGTTTTCAGCGGTGTAGCAGTCGACAGTGACTGTCGGCCCCCGACTAACCGATCCATTGGCCCTTCCGTCCCCGAAGATCCATGGCACTTCGCGCATTTTGCCGCATAGACCGCTGCGCCTTGCGGGACGGTGCCGCGGCCGGGCGGCAACCCTTGACCATCCGGACTGATATCGATATCCCACGGACGAATGTCTTCGGCAGTGGCCGGCTGGCCCAGATCAACACGACCGACCGGCTCATCGGTCGACCGGCTGTGCAGGATGCACCCGGCCAGCAGCACCGTCATCAGACTCACGAGCAGATGCCTAGACATGAATGTTTCGCACGCGTCCGTCTCGTTCGATCTTCCAGCTCTGGATGCCATTATAGTGGTAGCTCGAATGGGTACCGCGGACCTTGATCAGCGCCTCTCGAGTCGGTTGACGGTATCCGGTTTGATCGACGCATCGGCTCTGAAGGATGGTCTCCTGACCATTCCATGTCCAAGGCCATCGAAATCTCGTGTGGCATTTCGAGAGCACGGGTTCCTGTAGCTGGGCGGAGCGCCAGCTGCGTCCTCCATCGACCGTCACCTCGACGCTCACGATCCGTCCCCTTCCGCTCCACGCCAAGCCGCGAATTTCCTGGAAACCGGGACGGAGCTGCTGCCCCCCGGATGGGCTCGTGATGACGGATTTGGCTTCCATGACCAGGCTGAATTGATAAGCGGTGCCATCGGGCATCAAATCTGTATATTTTGCAGTTTCCCACCGTGTCATAAAGGGCGCGCGGCCCACCTTCAACCGACGGAGCCATTTCACGTTGATATTGCCTTCGAAGCCCGGCAGAAGCAGCCGGACCGGATAGCCCTGTTCGGGGCGCAAGGCCTCACCGTTTTGGCCGTAGCACACGATCGCTTCCGAGAGCACCTCACCTGTGAGCGGCACACTTCTGGTCAGCCCGGCGGCATCACTGCCCTCCGCGAGCAGCCAGGACGCCTCTGGCGTCACGCCTGCTGCTTCCAGCAGGGTCGAAAGCTTGGCCCCTGTCCACTCGCTCGTACTCGTGAGCCCGTGCAATTCCTGGACGGTGCGATCGTGTGGGGCGCCCCATTGATCGCGGCTGTTCCCAGCACATTCGATGAACGCGAGCCGCGAGACAGACGGAAGGCGCTGTAAGTCGTCGACCGAGAAGAACAACGGCCTGGCGACCAACCCGTGAACCAATACTCGATGCCGCAAGGGATCGATAGCCGGCACCCCGTTGTGGTGCCGCTCGAAGTGTAGGGAGGAGGGAGTGACGACTCCGTGCAAATCTTGAAGCGGCGTCAGCGAGTGGGAGTCGCCCGCGGATCGACTGATGGACTCGAACGACGACCGCCCGCCATAGGCGCGCGCAGGCGAGCCGGGCACCCGCATCGGATCCGTGTCCTGTTCGGCAGCCGCCGCTGTCCGATTTCCGAGCAGGAGGGACGCCGAGCCCGATGCCATCAGTGATGCACTACGGGCGAGGAAGCGCCGGCGCCCTATCGGCGTCAACGCCGGCGGCCCCTCTCGTGGGTCACGCATCGAGGGAGCATTCGCCTTGACCGGATCTTCGTTGTCGTCCATGGACTATTTAAATCCGATGACCATCCCGTCGGGCCCCGTCAGTGGAGCAACTTTCGTACGGCTGAATCCAGCCTCTTTCATCCACTTTCGACAATCGGCGCCGGTGAAATCAAACCCTCCGTGCGTTTCGATCAGCATGTTCAAACTCATGAGCAGGCCGAACGCATTGGTCTTCCGGGCATCGTCAATCAGTGCTTCGTGGACGATGAGCGCTCCCTTCGGCGGCAGTGCCTCATAGGCCTTGTGCAGCAGCATCATCTTCTCCTCGAGATTCCAATCGTGAAGGATGTGCCCCATGATGATCACGTCGGCTTGCGGCAGCGGGGCTTTGAAGAAATCGCCCGCCACAAACCGGAGGCGCCCATCCACGCCGCGCGCCTTGGCGTAGGCTTCGAAGATCGGCTGGACGACCGGTAGATCCATGCCGAGCCCTGTGAGGTGTCTGTGGGCCAGTGCGATCTCGACGGCCACCCCACCCTGCGCACAGCCGACATCCATATAGGTGCGATACTGTTTCCAAGGGAACTTCTTGGCAATGGCCCGGGCCGAACCAATGCTGAGACCGGTCATCGCCTTCAGAAAGCCTTCAAGCCGCTTCGGATCGGCATACAGCGTTCCAAAAAAATCCTCGCCGGTCTTGGCTTCGTTCTGCGCCTTTCCGGTCCGCAATCCTTCGGTCAAGCTGCCCCAAAAATGGTACAAACGGGCGTTCGCCATTTCCAGGATGCCACCGACATAGGAGGATTTGTTGCGATCCAGAAACAAGGCGGTGTCCGGTGTATTCGCATACCGGGTCCCCGTCCGTTTCAGCATCCCGAGCGCCACGAGGGCGTCGAAGAAATCCCGCGCGCTTCGTGGATGCAGGCCCAACTGTAGCCGTAATGTTTCGGCATCACGAGGGCCCCGTGCCAACTCCGTAAAGAGTCCCAATTCGATGGCGCTGAGCAGGGTTTTCGATCCAAAGAAGCCGGTCCCGAGTTGCATGATCTTCGCAGGAATGAGGGCTCGTTTTGCCATAGCACGTCCTTTCTTCAGAAAAGTAGGGACAGGCTACGCATGCCATCTGAAGCTGTCAACGGGGTAGTGGAAGGGGGACTAACCGACACAGAGGCGGGGGAGCCCCAAGGCGAACCGGCGTCAGGTCTGCACCGCACGCCGGTTCCGCACGAACGCTACTGTTTTTCTACGATGTCGCCCTTCATCGGGCCAAGCACCGCAAGAAGGTCGTCTTTCTCCGCCTTCCCGACTTTATGGTGATCCAGTGCCGCAACGAGATCTTCCACCAAGGCCCCGAAGGCCGTGTTGGTCACTCCCATCCCGGCATGGGTCTGTTTCATCGTTCGCCCGGTATATGTGCAGGGGCCACCGCTGGCCTCGCATATCTGATTGACCAGATGCATCTTGAGTTTGGCAAGATCCGTGCTCGCGAAATAGCCGTTGATCCGTGTATCTGCCCCCACCTTTCCGACGAAGGTGTCCACGACCGCCGTGATGGCATCTTTCCCGCCGAGCCGTTCGTACAACGGCTTCCCTTTGGCACCTTCCGCCGACGCGGCCCCACCCGACACCAACAGACCCAATACGACGATTCCAATGATCCCCGTCCTCATGGCGTCCTCCTTTGAGAGTGATACATCCCGCCCACGACCAGCTTCGTCATTCCGACAATGGAACGACGAACCCGCCTCCTTCGTGAAATTCACGCTGCTGGTGTTCACTGAACATGGCCAAGGGTTCTGCATGACAGAACCGGCATTCCTGTGTGGTCACTGAGACCGCCGCATGTCCCTGCGCGGCGATGTACGCATTGGCCAATCTCAGCGCCGTCGCTTCATCGGACGTCATGACGTCGAAGTGGAACATCCGCCCGGCAGCCTTCACCCAGGTGTCGAACACCTTGACAGTTTTCATGACGCCTCCACTAGTTAGCATTCCTATTTAATTAACAAACCTCTCCCTCTCCGTCAAGCCCCTGCTTCGGAGGGGTGCCAGGCAGAGCGTTCCCCGCCCAGGGCTCCTCCGAGGACGGCGGATAGCACCCTCCGCGCTACCATGTCTCAATGGAGGACTGCCTCTACAGAGGAGTCACGCGATGACGTCTCGCCTGACCGATGTGCTGCGTGCGGCGCTGTGCTGTCTGTGTCTGTCGGGTTGTGGAGGTCCGAAGGAAAAGCCGATCGAGTTCATTTATCTTGCGCTCGGCGCGAGCGATGCTACCGGCGTCGGCGCGCTGCCTCTGACAGAGGGCTACGTCTACCTGATCACCCGCGAACTCGACCGGCAGATTTCTGGCGTCTTTCTGGTCAACCTCGGCGTTCCCGGTGCCAGGATCGACCTCATCAAGGAACAAGTCCGCGTGGCGAAGCAGCTCGGAACCAAGGCCGATCTGGTTACGCTCTGGACGGGAGCGAACGATGTGGTGAATGGGGACGACCCGAAGCAGTTTCAGGAGCAGTTACGAGGGCTGCTGACTATGGTCAAGCAGGACATTTCACAGACGATCGTTGTGGCCAATGTGCCGGATCTCACACAGTTGCCGCGCTTCCGGACGAGTCCCAGCCCAACGGTGACGTTGGCACGCATCGAAGCTTTCAATCGTGCGATCGCAGAGGAAACGCGTTCCTCCGGGGGCACGCTCGTCGATCTGCACACGACCGCCGTGAGGGACGATCTCGTCTTCGACCTTGACGGCTTCCATCCCAATAACGCCGGCCATCGACAGATCGCCGGCCAGTTGCTCCAGGCGATCTTGCCGAAGGTCCCTCACAGATAATGGTGCCTCAGGCGGCGGAGGATGTATCCTCCGTGATGTGATGGGCAGATAATGGAGCGGCGATCTGCTCCAGCGAACGCCCTTCCGCCTTGACGCCCAAGAACAGCTCGACCAGCGCACCCGTCAGCATGAGGCCGGCCCCGAGCAGATAGCCGTAAAAGATGCTCGTCACCGAAGTTTCGATCATTCTGCCGTAGAGCCACGGGGCGATAATCCCCGCCCCTTGCGCCACCATAAAGAAAAACGCGATCGCCATGGCACGGATTTCCATCGGGAAGACTTCACTGACCGTCAGATAGGCGGCGCTGGCGCCGGCCGAGGCAAAAAAGAAGATCGAGGACCAAGCCAGGAGATGTGTGGTCACGGTAAAGGAGCCGGCCCAGAACAGGTAGCCGGTGAGCGCCAGCAGCACTCCAGCCGTCGCATAGGTGAACGTGATCATCGGCTTGCGGCCGATCGTGTCGAAAAACCGTCCCAACAGAAGCGGGCCGAGGAAATTGCCGAAGGCAAAAGGCAACAAATACAACCCGATGGTGCTTGTGGAGACATCGTAGTACTTGGTGAGGACGAAGGGAAACGTGAAGGACACCGCGTTGTACATGAAGGCTTGAGTGACCATCAGCGCCAGGCCCAGCACCGTCCGCCGGGGATAGGACCGGAAGAGCTCACGGGCCACCGTTGCGATCGTTGTACCGTGCGGGCGCGTGCGGACCGTGATCGAGCCTCTCGGTTCCGGGAGAGCGTTCATTCGTGTCCCCAGCGACACCTGCCGTTCGATGCCTGAGACCACTTCCTCGGCTTCGCGAATCCGGCTGTGGGTCATGAGCCACCGGGGACTTTCGGGAATGAACCGCCGGACGAGGACGATCGCGACGCCGAGCACGGCGCCAAAGATGAAGCACAACCGCCACCCCAGCCATTCGGGAACGATGCGCGGATTGAGCAGAACGACCGACAGGAGGGCACCGACCGCAGAGCCGAGCCACCACGTGCCGTTGATCGCCAGATCGGTGTGGCCGCGTCGCCGGGCCGGAATCAATTCATCGATCGCGGAGTTAATCGCGGCATACTCTCCGCCGATTCCGGCTCCCGTCAGGAATCGAAACCACATCAAGCTCGCAAGATCCCATGCAAACGCCGTGAGGATCGTCGCCACCAGATAGACCAGCAACGTGATCATGAACCATTTCTTCCGTCCCTGCCGGTCCGTGAGATAGGAGAAGACGAGGGCGCCCATGACCGAGCCCGTCAGATAGGCCGATGCCGCCAGGCCGACCTCCGATTCCGTCAGGGACAGCGTCGTCGGATGGGTCATGACCGGTCCGAGTGCCGCGACGATCGAGACCTCGAGTCCGTCGAGCAGCCACGTGACGCCAAGCGCCGTTACGACCAGCCAGTGCCAGTTCGACCAGGGCAGACGATCCAACCGCTGGGGAATATTGGTGACGATGAACGGAGGCGGCTCGGCCATCGGTCACCATCCCAATTGCCAGCGATGGCCATACCGTTCGAGCAATTGATCGGCCTCGATCGGCCCCCAGGTCCCCGCCGTATAGACCGAGGGCTCGGACTTGCCGGCGAGCAGAGGGTCGTAGAGGCGCCAGGCGGTCTCTGTGAAGTCGGCGGTCACAAAGAGGGTTTGATCGCCGATCATGATGTCCCGAAGCAACGTCTCGTACGCTTCCGGCAGTTCCCCTCCAAAGGCCCGCTTGTAATCGAACTGGAGGGCGCGATTGGTGAAGCTGAAGGGACGGCCCGGCGTCTTGACGGAAAATCCCAATGAAAAACCCTCGCTCGGCTGCAGCGTGATGACCAGCTGATTGGGTTCGAGACTGCCTGGATCAAGGGAGCGAAACACGAGCGTCGGCGCCGGACGGAATGTCACCGCCGCCTGGGTGATCTTTCGGGGCAGGCGTTTGCCCGTACGCAGGTAAAACGGCACGCCGCGCCAACGCCAGTTGTGGATTTCCAATTTCAACGCCACGAACGTTTCGGTCAACGAATCCGGCGGGACACCTTTTTCCTCCCGATACCCCGGAATCCTCTGGTCGTTGAACTCCCAGGCCCGATACTGACCGAAGACGACGTCGCGTGGGTCGATTGGCGGAATTGAGTGCAACACTTTGAGTTTCTCCGCCTGGATGGCATCCGCGTCGAAGGAGACCGGGACCTCCATGGCGACCACAGTCACCAGTTGCGTCAGGTGGTTTTGGACCATATCGCGCAAGGCGCCCGCCTCCTGATAGTAGGCGCCCCGGTGCTCGACGCCGATATCCTCGGCAACCGTCAGCTGCACACATTCCACCGACTCGCGGTTCCACAAGGACTCGAAGATGGGATTTGCAAAGCGGAAGGCCAGCAGGTTTTGCACCGTCTCCTTGCCCAGATAATGGTCGATCCGGTAGATCTGCGATTCGTCGAGATAGCGGTGCAAGAGGGTATTCAACGCACGGGCCGACCGGAAATCGTGACCGAACGGCTTCTCGAAGACGACCCTCACCCAGCCGCGGCTTTTCAGCAGACACGCCTGGGCGAGACGTTCGACTGTCACCGGAACGGCCGTCGGCGGCAGGGCCAGATAGAAAACACGATTTTCTGGAAGATTGCGGGTGGTTTCCAACTGCCTGATGTATTTGCCGAAGGTTTCATAGTCTTCGGGTTCGCCCAGATGGACGGACTGGTAATGAAGATATTCGTCGCACCACCGGCGCAGATCCGGGGCATTGCGGGCTTCTGATTTGTTGAGACCCTCATAGGCCCAAAGCCGAAAGGCTTCCTCGCTCATCTCGGGTTGAGCCGCCCCTACGATGACCGTATTCTGTTTCTCCAACTCGCCGTAGCCCCGAAGGTGAAACAAGGCGGGCAGCAGCTTGCGGCGGGTCAAATCACCGGTTGCTCCCAGAATGACAAAGAGATGCGGTTCGAGTGACGGCTCAGCCATAGGTTTACCACTCCCGTCCCTTGACCGTACGATTTAGAGGCAGACGAGGTCAACCCACCAAATCCCTGATTAGAGCAGCGGACGTTCACCGATGACGGGGCTCCTGCACCGGGTGACGACAACGCTAAGCGATGATCTTTTTTGAAAGAAGGACGTGTGAGCGGCAGATCGACGTGCAGTCACTCATTACACGGCCAGCAGGGTCACGTAGACGGTTCGTTCGCGCGGTCCGTCCAATTCGACCAACAGGACCGATTGCCAAGTCCCCAAAGCTAATCGCCCGTCGGTGACGGGAAGAGTGAGTGCGGGACCCAGGAGGGAAGCAGCCATGTGCGACCATGCGTGCGAGGGATCATGTGCATGGCGGAAGCGAATCGAAGGGATGATCTGCTCGACGACGTCCAGCAGATCCTGCTCGGTGCCCTCTCCGATTTCCCCGGTAGTCAGCGCTGCGGTGGTATGGGCGACGAAGAGTGCACAAAGCCCCTCCCGCATCCTCGCGCGTTCGATCAACACCTGAATGCGTGGGGTGAGATCGACGATTTCCTTGAGCTGTCCCGTGCTGACCCGAAGCACCTCCGCCATAGGACCTCCGCGCGGTCGAGGATATCCAGATCATAGACAACACGGTGCCCGGAGGGAAGCCGGCTTCCCTCCGAGCGCGAGGCGAGCGCAGAACGCTGCTACAGGAGATGGCCGGGGACTTTCACGACAACCGCGTCGAGGCGGTTGCCGCCGAGGTTGGTTGTCCAGATGAAATACCGACCTGTCACGTCCAGATTGCCCTTCGGGGCCTTGTCATAATCCGATCCCCCGCCCGACGCGTCGAGATTCGTCATGACCGGCGCCACGACCAACTGGTTCAGCGACCCGTCAAGTTTGAAACAGAGAATCTCATTCTGGGCATAAGTGAGGCGATCCGCGTTGCTGCCGCACGCATACTGCTGCTCCTTGGGCAGGTTGGGCTGGGCATTTGTGTGGCTGATGTGTTGCGCTTGTGCGAGGTCCCAGTTGTAGTCCCGATGAGCGGCTGGGCCGACCGCGGTCGGCGACAGATTCCATGTGACTGTGGCGTTCGGCAGATGATTGTAATGGTCATGTCCGACGGCGTATCCAAAGCCCATATCGTGGTGTCCGAGGCTCGCGACCCCCGGCGCATCGAGATGCCGTTCTTCATGGCCGGTCGCCAAATCAATGATCCGGTTGTCCATGCCGTTTCGTCCGTCGATCTGCTCGAAGATCATGAGAAAGCGCCCACTCTTGTCGATCTCGCACTCATCGAAATTCCCGGCCTTGGGGTAGAATGACAATTGTCCGGTCGCCTCAAAATAGACCAGACAACCGAGGAACGTGTTGGTGCCCTTGATGCGCAAGGTGGCGGCGTGAACGTCATCGTAATAGCTGGATGACATCTGCCAGACCTCACGATCGGCACCGAATTTTCCTGATACGTCGAACACCACCTCGGACGCGTGTGAGAGAACGTCGTACCGCAACATCGTCGGCCCGTCGTTGATATAAATCGTGGTCGGCCGGGTGGCGCTGAAATACCAACCGGACGTGCTTGCCCAGCTTAACCGGTGGTCCGAGGCAAAGAGGGGTCCCCGCTTCGTCACAACATCGGTGAACTTGTCATAACTGAACAAGGTAGGCCCCGATCCGCCGCGGTTCCGATCCAAGCCGAGGAAAATCAGCATCTCATTGCTATCCACGTGATTGTTCATGTTCCGCCAGTAGGAATAGCCAAGAGGCCGGACGCAATCGGCGCCGCCGCAATCCTCTGCCGTCGTGAGCCGTATGGCTTCGGTGTGGTACGGAGAAGGAAACGTGAACTTTCCGCGGCTCGGCGGCACGACTTCTTGGACCTCGGCGGTGGACCAACGGGGGCGGATCGTACTGCCCGCCTTTTCGACAAATCCCCCTGGCGCGATGGCAGCCACAGGGGTGCCGTTGCCCCCATCACCGGAGCCGCAGGAGAAAAGAAACATCGCCACGCAAGGCACCATCACCGAGAGGGCATAATTACGGAGTCGACATGCCATGAGACAACCTCATTTCCGGTAGCGGTATGGTTTGGTAATTGAGCGCTGGAAAATCGTGCGCTCGAGGTGGCCGAACCTTACCGCCGACCGAAAACGAGGTTGCTAAGAAGCCGGACAGTCTTTGTAAAAAGTCAGTGAAGGCGGGATCTATAGAGCGTAAAACCTGGGGATCAAAGCCCACACCCGATGTTTCGCTCGCAGGAAGCAATGCGCTTCGGCAAAGACCGACGTGAGCGCTGGTACGTGAGGCGCTGTTAGATGAACGGCGATTTTCGCGACCGGGCGGCGCGGGATCGCCCGAGCAGGGTGGACATGTCTCACCCGCTGTAGCCCGCCAGATCCGTCTCTGTTACGCTGCCGCCATGCCTCAGGCTCTGGTGGCGTTCATGATTCTGTTCCTCAGTGCTGCGATGTTGCGTGCCTTCAACGTGCTCAACCGGTCGCATGCCGAGCGTCTTGCCTCCCTGGTGTTCTCGTTCAGTCTCCCGGCCACGATCCTGGTCTCGCTGGACCGGATCCACTTCACGCACTCCGCATGGAAGCTCCCAGTAGCGGCCTTGCTCGTCACGCTGCCCATGCTCCTCCTGACCTGGCAACTTGCCCGACTGCTGCGTCTCCCACGGTCCACACAGGGCGGATTGCTGTTGGGGACAGGCTGTATCAATTCCATCTACTTCGCGTACCCGGTCGTCCTGGCCACCCTCGGCGACGCGGGACTCGCACAAGCTGTCCTGTTCGACCTGGGACAAACGACGCTCACGCTGACGCTGCTCTATGCGTTGGCGCTTTGGCACGGAACAGCCTCCAGCCCTTCCGGAACGGCGTTGCGACGCTTTCTTGCAGCGCCTCCTATCTGGGCATTGAGCGGAATTCTTGCCCTGAAACTCCTCGGCCTGCATCTCCCCTCATGGCTGCACGACCTGCTGCTGCCGCTGCACTTCACCACGACGCCGCTCGCAAGCCTGGTGCTGGGGCTCTCGATCAGCCTGAGCAGTCAAGGCAAATTCACACTCGCTGCGTTAGGTGTCGTGCTGCGAATGGGTGGAGGGATATTGTTAGGATTCGTCGCCGCCGAGCTCTTGCGCTTGGCCGGTGTCGAACGTGTGGTGGTGATCCTCGTGGCCGGGATGCCGTCCGCCGTGACGGCCGTCATTTTTGCGGCCGAAGCGGGCTTGGATGAAGAGTTGGTCGCCTCGATCGTGGCCTTGTCCGTGGCGACCGGCGTGGCGCTGCTGCCTTCGCTACCTCATATCGTGACTTGGCTGGCAGGATGAACGGATGAGAGGGATGAATAAACCCACCGCTGCCCCCTTCACGGAAGCGAGGGTACCGTCGCAGACCGAGCAGACGCGGTCCTTCTGAGGACGGCGAGGACTGTTCGAGGTTCCGTTCGCGCGAAGCGCAGGACGGAACAAGTTCCGCAGCCGAGCGGATGGAGGCCTAGCGCGGTCGAGCTGAAGTGTGTGAGCGCGGCGGGCTTTTCATCCCTCCGCTACGTTTCCATCATTTCCAATCTCGCATCGAATTCATGCCCGCAGGAAGCGCAGCGGATGCAATCGGATTCCACGGTGAATTCGTCCGATCTGATACCCATTCCTCCGCAGTCCGGACAGCGCGCCAGTTGCACGCGCTGGTCGTCCAGCGTTTCGTATTGACTGCCGCGGAAGCAATAGACCGGTTTCCCCTCCAGCAGCCACGGATTGCCCGCATTGTCCACTACGGGGAGAGCGAGATAGTGATGCTTCACATAGTCTTCCACGTCGCGGCTGCTTGCAAATCCATCCTTGATCAGTTTGCCGGTTGCCGCATCATAGAGAGTATTGGCTTTGACGATGGCTTTCGTCGGTCCCATGTTTCCCCTCCTGCTGCCGTGAAAAGTGAGTGCTCTAAATGACTCCGGAATAGTACCGGAGGATATTGGAGACGGAGATCACACCGATGATTTCGCCGTCCTGGGCGACCGCCAGATGGCGCGTCGCCTGTTCCTTCATCAATCTCACCGCCTCGATGAGCGGCCGATCCCCGTGGATCGCGACCAGCGGCTTGCGGACACAGGATTGCACCCGCGTCGTGTTGGCATCGAGCCCGTTCGCGACCACATCGTGTGCGAGAGCGGTGTCGGTGATAAATCCGACGTAGGTGTGATCGTCTGTCACGAGCAGGGAACCCGTTTTCCATTTTTGCATCAGCCGTCCGGCCTCCCGCAGGGTGGCGGTTTGTGGGACACTGCGCACATCAGGCGCCATATGCTCGGCCACCTGCGGGCCGGTGAGGATTTGCCGTCCAGACTGCAGTTTCTTCGGCTCGGCCGCCCGGCGGGCTTCCAATTCGGCGATGCAGCTTTCCAGTACACGGCTTCGTTGCATGAGGTTCTGTCGTTCGCCGTCAAGGCCGATGCTTTCGGGAGCCTCCTCAGTCATATTGACCAGCCCCGAGGCCTCGCCCAATTGCGCATACTGATACGCGTCGAGCAGTTCGGACGTTTCCCCGAGCAGCTCGGCGATCAGGCGCTCCGACTCCGAGTCGAACTCCTCGAGACTGTGGCTCCCCTTGCCCTTTTTAACGTAGGGGGCGAGATCGGCCAGGTGTTTACGCATGCGTTCAATGTTGCGGTCGAGGGACAGTCGAGGTTTCTTGGACGCGGTTCGGGTAGAGGCCATAGCACCTCCGATCGGTGAAACGGCAGAGAGAGAGGCCGAATCATACCTGCGTCCACTACGCCGTGGCAAGCCTCGGGTCTCGTTCGAAAGAGCGCCGCCCGCGGAGGAGCAAATTCAGGGTGTCTCGTAGTGACAGCGCGGCGCGGGGATGGAGTTTACCGTCCGAGACAGCGCTGCCCTCCCATTCCGTCCGGAGTACAGCGCACCGACCCAGAATAATCGGGTCCGACGGGAGCTGGCGTTGTATAGGCTGGAACGGACCGATCGGCACCAGCGGGCCGATTGGGAGCTGTCGGTGTGAAGGGAAGCTTCGCCGGGGCATTGAATTGCCCCGCCGATGACGAGGGTAATGGGGCAGAAGGCAGGGATTCGGAGGGCTGCACCAGAGCCGGCGCTGCCTCGGACGCCACCGACCGGGAGGTCCCTGGCATCTTTTCCTCCCCGGGCTGACCCGTGCCTGAACCTTTGAGCATTTGACGGATCGCCTTGAGATTCTCTTCGGCATCGTCCACTGAGCTTGGGTCCTGCACCTTGACTGGCCCACCGACCATGATGATCCCGCACCCGGAAACAAGACAGAAGCCTAAAAGCGATGTCATCAGAACCCGCATGGGTAAGGACCTGGATGATTTTCCCCATTCCCTCTTCTCGCACCTTCTCATTCTCTAAACACCCGCACACCGACCCTGCGGCCTTTGATCCTTGCACGTCCAAGGACATCCATAATACCCTGTGCCAGCCGCTCCGGTACGTCGACGAGGGAGAACCGGTCGTCGATGTGAATGGCGCCGATCAGGTTGCTGTTGATCTTCGCCTCATTGGCAATTGCGCCAACCAGATCGCCGGGGCGGATGCCCGCGTCCCGTCCTGCTCCCACATAGAGACGAACCATGCCCGCTTCGGGATGTCCGCCGCTTCGCCGGTGTCCCACGAACCGTGCCGCCTCTCCGCCGTGCCGGTGACGTGAGACACCATCCCTCCGTCCAGGCGGCGACCATTCGGCCACTCTCGGAGGCACGGCAGGAATCTCCTCCTCCTCCCGCTCCCCCCCTTCTGCGCGAAAGACGAGTTTGAAGGCGGCGGCGGCAACGGTTGCAAGATCCCCCGATTCGGCCATCGCCTTGACCACCCCGCGGAAGGCGTCAAGATCATCAGCGCGGATGGTCTGCTTGATCGCGCTGCGGGTGCGCTCGAGCCGTTGCGCAAGCAGGTCGGCGACAGAGGGAACCGGCGTCACGACCACCTTAGCCTTCGTATGCTGCTCGATGGTTCGCAACAGCCGCTGTTCGCGCGGATCGAGGATCGTGACCGCCGTCCCTTCCCGGCCCGCACGGCCGGTGCGCCCAATGCGATGGACGTAGACCTCCGCAGACGACGGCAGATCATAATTGATGACATGGGAGACATGCGGAATGTCGAGTCCACGTGCCGCAACGTCGGTGGCGACGAGCAACTCCGTCTGTCCGGTGCGGAACGCCTGCATGACCCGGTCGCGCTGAACCTGGCTCATGCCGCCGTGGATCGCCTCTGCCCGGTGGCCCCGGGCGTTCAACATCAGCGTCACTTCGTCGACTTCCAATCGGGTGCGGCAGAACACCAGAGCCGACTTGGCACCCGCCATGTCGATGATGCGGGCAAGGGCCGCGCCGCGATGCGGCCGGGACACGATGTAGGCCGTCTGTTGGACCTTGGGGGCGGTTCCCGCCTTGACCGGTTCCTTGGCGATCGTGATCTCGACAGGATTGCGCAGGTGACGATGCGCGATCGCTTGAATCCGCGGAGGCATGGTGGCCGAAAACAATGCCGTCTGTTTCGTCGCCGGCGTCTGTTCCAGAATCGCTTCCAAATCTTCCGCAAAGCCCATATCCAGCATCTCGTCGGCTTCGTCGAGCACTACCACCTGCACCCCGTCCAGCTTCAGCGTGTGGCGCCGCAAGTGATCGAGAGCCCGGCCGGGCGTCGCGATGATCACGTCAACGCCACGCCTCAATGTCTGGATCTGCGGACCGATGGCTTGCCCCCCGTACACAGCCAACACCGTGATCTTCAGCTCCTTGCCGTACCGCTGCACGGCGGCCGCGACTTGAATGGCCAGTTCCCGAGTGGGAACGAGAATGAGTGCCGAAGGCCGAGCTTTGGCCCCGTGGGCGATTCGCTGCAGCAACGGCAGTGTGAAGGCAGCGGTCTTTCCGGTGCCGGTGGCCGCCTGGCCCAACACGTCTCTTCCTGACAGTAACGGAGGAACGGCCTCCCGTTGAATGGGCGTCGGCTCCTCATAGCCCAAGGTCTCCAGGGCGGCGAGCAGTCCCGCTTCCAACCCCAAGGCCGCAAACCCCGGGGAGAAGCCGTGTACCGCCGTCGCCTGAGGCGTTTTGGAATGATCGTGCTTCATCGTGTCCTTCGTTCCCTTCACTCAGCCCATCTGCTTGGGCCACAGAGACTCCAGCTCGGGAAATTGCCCCCGATAGTCCGCGTGGCTGGCGCGCAAGACCTTGAGCGCTTCGTCCCGTCCATACACACTGGTGATTTCGACTTTGTGCTGGACGGTGCCCGGCGCGTGCTTGTACGTCAGAAAATAATGCCGGAGGCGATCGATCAGCGAGACCGGACAGTCGCCGATGTCCTCGAAATCACCGTACGCGGCATCTTCTTTCATCACGGCAATGATCTTATCGTCCGCTTCGCCGCCATCTGCAAGGCTGAAGCCGCCGATGGGAATGGCGGTGAGGAGAATGTCGCTGTGCGGGATGGTTTTTTCGGTGAGGACGCAGATGTCCAGGGGATCGCCGTCGCCGACCATCCCCTTGCGTTTGGCCCGCTTGGAAAATATTGCCGCAACTTTGTCGCCGCAATACGTTTGGGGAACGAGGCCGTAATAGACAGGGCAATAGTTCGAGAACCGCTGGGGCCGGTCGACTTTCAAAAATCCGCTGCCTTTATCGACCTCATACTTCACCGTATCGGTGGGGACGATTTCAATGTACGCCGTCACCACGTCAGGTGCCTTCTCGCCGATCGACACACCATGCCAGGGATGCGCCTTGAACATCAAACTCATCAGCCGTTGAATCGGATCTCCTAACGACCGCGTCATCAATGCCTCCTTGTTCTCGCGCGGCCCGCCAGAGGCTCGCGACCTGTTCCGGTGACGGCGATGAACCATTTTGGTTTTATACGTCCAAAATCGGTTCTCGCATGCCGCTTGAGCGCGGCCGCAGAATCCAGCACACGCGCGCGTCCCTGCTCGCGCACGAAGACCACCCAATGCCAATAGGCCCGCACCCCCTCGCGATGCCATTTGACGGCCAGAAGCGCCCGCGCGGGCAATGCCGACCAGGACCCGAAACGCGTCTCTCGCGAATGCGCTCGTAATCCGTACCTGTCGAGCAAGCGGCGGACATGGTTCGTGGCCGACCATAGGCGAGCATCCGAAGCGACAATTCCCAAGCGCCGCGCCGACCGCTGTGCCGCGCCATAGCTTACTCCTGCGAGCGCCGCCACACTGGCGATGCCGCAGCCAGTCCGCTCCAACTGCACCACGGGCTTCAGGAATCTCCTTCGTCGAATAGCAGATCTCCAATCTCGGATCTCAGATCTCACCTCGCTTCTTTTCTTTCCTCTTCTTTTCTTTTCATCTTCGGACATTGAACCATAATAAATTAGCGGGTGGCGCTGATTGGCCGCTCGCCCGCAGCGGGGTCCCTACACCGGGCGGGTGCGAGGACGAGCGGCGATCAGCGACAGGACCCGCTTACTCCGCCGGTTCCTCAATCGGCCCGGCCCACTCGCCTTTGGCCAACCGCACCTCCTGATAGCCTCCGTCCGGCCACTGGAATTGTCCGGTCTCATCCACTTGCACGATAAATGGATCGGCTTCATGCGCTTCCCCGCGATACCAATACCATCCTCCTTCAGGCGGTTTCGTTTTCGTCCACTGGTACATCGATACGATGCTCCCTAAGGTCTTTTTGAGTTCAAATGATTCAGATACTCGGCTTCTTCCTCGATGTGACGCTGCACGGCGGCCTGAGTCGGTGCTTTCTCTGCCTGGTTGCGCCAGAAACCATCCAGTGCCGCATCGATTTCTTCCCGTTCCATCCCTGAGTCGTCAGCGTCTCTTCTCCATTCCAGATAGGCCACAATGGCGACAGCCTCCTCGCGCGTAAAGACCGCAAGCTTGCACCGCGCAAAATCATGCCAGGTCATTGCCCCATACCGCCTGGGATTCACGAACGCCGATTTGCCGATACGCTGCTCGAAGGTCCGTGATCCGACCGGCACGCGAACGTGTCGATCGAAGAACCCGTTCGTGAGATGAAACACGGGATCTGCCGTCTGCAGCTGACCCTGGACATCCGCAATCAAATACGCCGGCAGAAAATGTCGAAAGCCGCCATCGGACAAAAAGCTCAGTGCCGTGTACTGCGGGTCGAGTATCGAAGGGTCGAGACGGGTCCAATGAGCGACTCCCTTGAATGCGGCCGTGGCCTCCGCCGGTTCACAGCCCTCGTGGCTGCCTTGCAAGAAGGCATCGCCCGGATGTTCTGTGTGACGAAATGCCTGTTGGATCAGTTCGATCAGGGTCTGCTTGTCCCGTCTCACCACCTGCCATTCCTTCTCGCAAGAGGCTTCTGTTACAGTCTTTCGCGTGATGGCGAACCCTAACATGAACCGTCTGCCAATTGAAGATGTACTCCCGGAGTTGCGTCGGGTCTTAGCGGAGGGCAACAGCGCTCTCCTGACCGCCCCGCCCGGCGCCGGGAAGACCACGGGTGTGCCGTTGGCCTTGCTGGATGTGCCCTGGCTGGCGGGGCACAAAATCCTCATGCTGGAGCCGAGACGGCTGGCGGCCAGAGCTGCTGCTCATCGCCTTGCCGCACTGGTCAACGAATCGATCGGGGAAACGGTCGGCTATCGCATGCGGCTGGATACAAAGGTGGGACCGGCCACCCGCATCGAAGTCGTGACCGAAGGGGTCCTCACCAGGCTGTTGGTCAGCAATCCCGAACTGGACGGATACGGTGCGATTGTGTTCGACGAATTCCACGAGCGAAGCCTGCAGGCCGATACCGGTCTCGCGCTCGCGCTTGAAACGCAACGGCTCATCCGTCCCGAGCTTCGGCTCCTCGTTATGTCCGCCACGTTGAATTGCGGACCCGTCAGCGATCTGCTCGGCGGTGCGCCCGTGATTTCCTCCGAAGGCCGGCTCTTTCCCGTCGAAACGCGTTATCTGGACCGGTCGCTCTCCGGCAGAATCGAGGCAGCCGTCGTCCAATGTATTCGTCGCTCGCTCGCACAGGACTCGGGCAGCCTCCTCGTGTTCCTGCCAGGCATGGCGGAAATTCGCCGTGTTGAGCGAATGTTGCTGGAACACGCGGTGGGACGCGACGTGATCATCGCTCCGCTTCACGGTGACTTGCCTCAGGAGGCACAAGACAGAGCCATCGAACCGGTTGGACCCGGCGCGAGAAAGGTCGTCTTGGCAACGTCCATCGCGGAAACCAGCTTGACGATCGACGGCATCCGCGTGGTCCTCGATGCCGGTCAGCTGCGTGCTCCTCGATTCGATCCTCGGTCAGGTTTGACACGTCTCGAGACCATGCGGGTCACACAGGACTCCGCTGACCAAAGACGAGGTCGTGCCGGAAGGCTCGAACCGGGCATCTGCTATCGTCTCTGGACCCAGGAGGAGCAGCAGACGCTGACGGCACGCCGTCCTCCGGAAATTCTGGATGCCGATCTCTCCTCTCTCCTGCTCGACACCGCCCAGTGGGGGGCCTCGGATCCCTCGGAATTGTCCTGGTTGACCCCGCCGCCGCCTGGGGCCATTGCGCAGGCACGTGAACTTCTGACCCGGCTGGGTGCGTTCGATCACAACGGACGGCTCACGTCTCATGGCCGGCAACTGGGCGAGCTGCCTCTGCATCCACGCCTCGCACACATGCTGCTCATGTCGGTGACACTGGATTGCATCGGCCTCGGCTGCGATCTCGCTGCGCTTCTCAGCGAGCGCGATCTTCTCCGCCCCGCCACGGCGCGGGACGCGGATGTGCATCTACGCCTGGACCTGCTGCGCGGCGACCATACACATGCGGCTGGTGCCCAGGTGGACCGCCGCGCGATCGAACGCATCAAGCGCACCTCTCAGCAATGGCGCGGACAACTGCAACGGGCCATGGGCACCTCCTTCTCCCGGCGCTCTCAGACTCTCGATCCGGTGGGGCCGCTGCTCGCCACCGCGTATCCGGACCGGATCGCGCAACGCCAGAAGGGCAGCGAAGGCCGGTACCTGCTGGCCAACGGACGAGGGGCCTTGTTTGCGCATCCCGATCCGCTCGCGGCCGAGCCGTATCTGGTCATCCCCGAATTGGATGCAGGATCTCAATGGGCTCGAATTGATTTGGCGGCGCCGGTCTCCCCGGAGGCTATCGAACAGCTGTACGCTGCCGACATCGTTGAATCCGAGGCGGTCGTCTGGGACGAACGCACCGGTGCCGTTCGCGCATCACGACAACGACGCTTGGGTGCGCTGGTCCTGTCGGACGAGCCCTTGTCGCAACCCGACCCCTCACTGATCACGACGGCTTTGCTGGAAGGCGTGCGGCAGGCAGGACTGCACAAGCTGGCTTGGACCCCGGAACTGCAGGACTGGCGGATGAGGATCCGGTTTCTCAGGCGCATCGACAGGGCCAACGTGACCTGGCCGGATGTGTCGGACGAACACCTCCTGCAAACGCTCGACGAGTGGCTCGGGCCTTATGTGTTCGGCATGACGACTTTGGAGCGCGTCCAACGGATGGATCTTCGACCACCCTTGTACGCCTTGCTCAGCCCGGCCCAAGCGCGTGAGCTTGGCCGTCTGGCTCCCACACATGTTGCCGTGCCGAGCGGATCGCACATCAAGCTCGATTATGGCGAAGACGTCCCAGTCCTCGCGGTACGGCTTCAGGAGATGTTCGGCTGCAAGGACACCCCGCGCATCGCGAACGGCACGATGCCCGTGATCCTGCATCTCCTGTCGCCGGCCAAGCGGCCAGTCCAGGTCACGAAGGATCTGGCCAGCTTCTGGGCCAACGCCTATCCGGAGGTGCGCAAAGAGCTCCGCGGACGCTATCCGAAACATCATTGGCCCGAAGATCCCCTCGCGGCGCCGCCGACGGCGAAAACCAAACGCCCGGTCGTGAAACCGCCCTTTCGTAGGATAGACCGGCAGACATGAACCGGCCTATGGTCGCTCATGCGCAAATGCTTCCTCCTCCTCGCGGGTCTGACGATCCTCATTCCCGCCATCGGACACGGGGAACTGGCGGACTTCTCGCCCCCGCCCCCAGATCTCCCGTTTAACGACGTCGATGAAGCCACGCAGCAAGCGGAGGTGACTCGACAGGCACTCGCCTTCCTCGAGACACTGCAACGGCATTGGGGAAACGGCCCCGAGCGGCTCCGAACCGTCGTGCCGGGTTCCGTCGAACGGGAGGAGGAGGGCAACCTGATTTATTTACGGAATGTTCATGACCATGGCGTGCTGGAGGGCTACGGATTCCGGAAGGGTTCGCTGGTGCGCGGCCAATACCTCATAGTTCAGCAGCCGCTGAACAGCTTGAACGAATTCATCGGGTACTACACTGCGCTCAAACGGGCCTTATGCGCCGCCTTCGGAGAGCCGACCCTGGACCACGTGATCTGGAACGATGATCTCTATGCGAAGCTGCCGGATTACTGGGGCGTGGCGGTGATGATCGGACACCTCCGCTATCACGCGGCCTGGGAAACAGACGAAGGCACGCTGACGATCGAGCTCAGCGGAGAACGGTACAGCCGATTATCGGTGGAGTATCGGGTCCGTGGCGAGGCGGCCCACACGTAGTGCCTATTCAGCAGAGTGTTCGGCTAGGTGGGAATGTCTCGAACTCCGTCGTACGACGTCTTCGATTGATGGGTGAGCTTCACGACGTCGCCGTCCTTCACCACTGAATCCTCACTGCCCACCTTCTTGTTGACGGCGACGAGTACTTCTCGCTGGTGCATGAACGGCACGAGCGCACCCAACTGATCCGGATGGGCGTCGATCATTTTCTTGATCGTCGTCGTCCCCGCGACGTCGAGTTCGATCTCGTGTGTGCCCATGGCCTGGCGCAGCGTCAATCCAAATACCAGCACTTTCACCATAATGAAGCCCTACCTCCTGTGATCGCATTGAACGTCTGGAAGGTGCGTGCCCTGTCCATCGGCGACGGACTCACGTCTGGCGCGCGTGACAACGGAAACAATCGGAACGCTTCGGATGCCTGGCCGGCAACGGACGCACCGCCGCCGCCGTATGGCACGTGACACAGTCTTTTTCGGTCCGGACCGCATCATGCTCGGCAGTCTTCGGAATCATCGGATTGCGGTCCTTTGGCGTCGGCAACAAGGACACGCCGACGACGACTGCGACGGCAAACACGATAAACAGCCAGTCAACCTTCCGCAACGTCATTGAGGGGACTCTCCGGCTTGCCGATCAGCGGCCGCATAACTGTCTTGCAGGATCTGCGCGACGTGCTTGACCTGCACCGTCGGCGGTAACCCCGTCTTGAGCTGAATCATGCAGGCCGGGCAGCTGGTCGCCACAAGTTCGGCGCCGCTCTCCATCACCGCTTGACGTTTGCGCGCCACGATCCGCTGTGACGTATCGAAATCCTTGACCAGATAGGTGCCCGCACCTCCCGCACACCGGTCGGCATCGGACATCTCGACGAATTGTACGCCGGGAAGCGTCTTCAGCATTGCACGCGGTTCCTTCGTGACCCCCGCGGCCCGCAGATGGCAGGAAGAGTGGTAGGTCACTTTCCGAAGTCCCGAAGACGCCGGCGCCGTGGATGGTCGCACCAACGATTGTGCGACGAACTCCGAAATATGCCTCACCCGTCGCGCCATCGCCTCAGCCGCGGACTGTTCCGGTTCGCCGGCAAACAGTGCTGGATAGTCCTTCAGCATCAATGTGCAGGAGGCGCATCCGGTGACGACCGTCTCATACCCTGCAAAGTGCCGTAAGTTCTCCCGCGCGCCCTCCTTCGCCAGGTCGCGATGCCCATACGTTTCAATCGGGGTCCCAGAACAGCGTTGAGGCGGCAAATCCGGTTCCACGCCGTGCTTCCGCAGGACGTCGATAACCGCGTCGCCGACGCCGTCATCGAAATAATTGGCGGCACACCCGTGGAAATAGGCCACTGTGGAACGCGGCGCCTGGCCGGCAGAAGGAATCCGCTCCGCATGGCGCTCGCGCAACTGCCGTCCGGCCAATGTTGGAAGTGCGATCCGCGGGGACAGCCTGGCCCCGGGTGCCAGTCGTTTCAACAGCGGACGGCTGACCAGATCCAACAGATGTCGCATCAGCGGCCGGTCCCATACGAACTGAAACTTCGCCACCCACTTCATGAATGTGTCGAAGCGTTCCGTCTGCGCGTGGAAGCGAAAGATCATTCCCGCCAGCGCATTGGGGTGCTCCGCCCGCCGGTCGAGAATCAGCCGCGACACGTCGACGCCGGCCGGGCAAGCGGTTCGACACGACTTGCAATTGAGGCAGGCTTCCACCACGCGCTGTGAATTCAGGTAGCTGTACTGTTTGTCCGTCACGATCTCGAACCAGCCCCGGGAGCTCATGTCTTCAGACCGGAACACGTCATACACCGGGCACACGGCATTGCACTTGGCGCAGGTCGCGCAGGATTTCGACAATCGTGTGTAATCGATATGTTCGGTGAAAGGCCGATCGCTGATCTTCACCCCAGGGTTCAGCACACCGGACGGATCAAAGCTGCGTTTGACCCTCACGAACAGGTCATAGAGCTCCGGGCCGAACATGGCTGCGACGTATTCCGCGCGCACCCGACCGTCGCCGTGCTCTCCGCAGATCGACCCGTCGAACCGGTCCAGCACGGCCCGGTGAATGTCATGATAGCCCTGCACCATTTTCTTGTAGTCCTGCTCGTCATTGACATCGAGGAGCGGCACGATATGCGCGTTTCCGTTGCCGATGTGGCCAAAGATGGCCACCGGGACGCGTTGAGCGCCGAAAAATTCTTCAAGGTAGCGGATGAGCTCGCTGATCCGATCCGCCGACACCACGACATCGTCAACGAAATTGATCGGTTTCTTGCGCGGGTCGAAGCGGTAGAGTGTGGGGTACAAGGCCTTGCGGGCCTTCCAGAGCTGCTCGCGCCGGTCAGGATCGTAGGCGGTAACCATCGCCGAGGCGAGCGGATAGCGCCGGCAGACAGCGGCCATCCGTTCCGCCTGCGCTTGAAGATCGACCGCAGGACCATCGGCATCGAGCTCCGCCAGCAACGTGGCAGCTGCATCGGCTGGAATGCCGTGCTGCGACCGGCCGATCAGATCGAGCGTATTGGCATCCATGACTTCGAGCGCGCTCGGACTCAACTCGAGCAGCCGGGGCACGGCCTCACCGACGTCTTCCAGGCGTTTGAAATGAATCAACGCTGTCAGTGTGGCGCGAGGTTTGTCGACCAGACGAATGGTCGCCTCGCTGAAGATGCCGAGCGTGCCCTCGCTGCCGATGAAGAGCTTCGGCAAATCGATGACGCCGCGTGAACGCCCCTCCGCCAGCCCAAAGAGGTTGTACCCGCAACTGTTCTTGCTGACCCGCGGCCTTTTCCGGTCGAGCAGATCGGCGTGCGCGCCCACGAGCGCCCACGTGTCCCGAATCGCGGCATGGGAGGACAAGAGATGGACGGCTGCGGGATCGTCGACAGCGTAGCGTCGTGCCTCCAACCAGGCACCGGACGCGAGGCAGACGCGGAGGCTTTCGACGTTGTCTTTGACGGCGCCATACCGCAGTGTATGCGGCCCGGCCGAATTATTCGCAAGCATCCCTCCCACTTTGCACATGTCACCGCTCGAGGGGTCGGGACCGAACATCAAGCCCTGTCCGGCAAGCTGTTTATTCAGCTCGGCGAGGACGATGCCCGGTTGAACGCGGGCCCACCGTTCCTCCTTGTTGACGTCGAGAATGCGATGAAGGCGCGACACGTCGAGGATGATGCCTGATCCGATCGCCGAACCGGTGAGATTGGTCCCGGCGGCGCGGGCGGTCAGCGGAATGCCACGCTCGACTGCGTACTGCAGTAGGCGATGGATATCCTCGTCGGATTCGACGAGGGCGACGGCCTGCGGTTCCATCCGGTAAATGCTGGCGTCGACCGCATAGGCGGTCCTGGTCGGCCGATCATCTTTGATCTGGTCTTCCCGCAAAAGCCGGCGAAGATCCGATCCGACGGCGCGGGACGTATCGGGCATGACAAGCATGGGGCGGCATTCTAACAGGGGATGGAAAAGATCCGCCACCGGCTTTCAGTTTGTGACCGCACGCGCAAGTCGCTAAGATACCGCTCATGGCCTCCGCCAAACCGCCTCTGTACGTGTCACGCATCCTTCCCGATCCCGTGATGTCGGCCATACGCGAGCGTTTCACGCTCCTTCAGGAACCCCTCGATGCGCCCCCCGACCCGTCGCTCCTCACATCGGGTTTGTCGCAGGCGGTCGCCGCGATCGTCACCCTCAGCGATCGCATTGACGCCGAGACGCTGGCGTCCACCTCTCGGCTGAAAATCATCGCGAACTATGCCGTGGGCTACAACAACATCGATGTCGAGGCGGCACGGCAACGGGGAATTGTCGTCACGAACACACCGGATGTGCTCACGGATGCGACCGCGGATCTCACGTGGGCCTTAATGTTGGCAACCGCCAGACGGGTGATCGAAGGAGACCGTCTCGTGCGCCACGGCCAGTGGTCCGGATGGTCGCCGACCCAGTTGTTGGGCGCAGCGGTGGCGGGGCGCACCCTGGGAATTATCGGCATGGGACGCATCGGCCAGGCCGTCGCTCACCGCGCAGCCGGCTTTCGGATGCGGGTGTCCTATTGTTCCCGCCGGCCTGTCGAGAGCCCTCGCGGTGAGGCATGGGAATTCCGGCCGCTGCCGGACCTGTTGGCCGGCTCGGACATCGTCAGCATTCATGTGCCTCTCACTCCCGACACACGACATCTGATCGGTGCGCAGGAGTTCGCGCACATGCACCGCTCTGCAATTTTGGTCAATACCGCCCGAGGGCCGATCATCGATGAAGCGGCGCTTGTCGATGCCTTGGCCAATGGCGCTATTGCCGGAGCCGGATTGGACGTATTCGAGAACGAACCCCGGCTTCACCCCCGCCTCGCTTCGTTCCCCCAGGTCGTGCTGCTGCCGCACCTCGGATCCGCCACGATGGCCACGCGCGTCAAGATGGGCATGCTATGCGTTGACAATGTCGACGCGGTGTTGTCCGGACGACCGGCGCCCAATCGGGTCAATTAAATGAATAGACGACGAGGTGCGGTTACGTGGCGTAGCGAAACGCCTTGGCGGCGGCCGGTTTGGGGGCCGTACGGATTGCAGCGAGGCGTTGAGGGACATCGTGGAAAGTTGGGATCGCTTCAAACATCGTGGTCGCCAGCTGCCACTGCTCCTGTTTTTCATAGAGCAAGCCCAGCTCATAGCGGATCGCTTGGGCCTTCGCCCCGTGGCAACGCTGATCGGTAAGGAGCCGTTCCAACTGTGCACTGGCCAAGTCGTACTGTTCCTGCTCCTTGAGACAGACGGCCGTCATGAGGCACGCATCGAGAAAGACGTCGACACCTTTCATCGCGAGCGCGAACTCTTCTTTCGCCTCGTCCACCAGCCCCATGTTCTTGTACGCGACACCGAGCGTGTAGTGGGTATCAGGATCGATGTCGTCGGCCGGAGCCTGAGGTGCAACGGGCACAAACAGCACCGACAATTTCGAGACGATCGGGCTGGCAGGCGCCAGTTCCTTCACCTTGTCAAAGAGATACCGGATCGATTCCCCGTCGGAGATGGCCTGACCGGCGGTCTGGAGTTCAAGGGCTCGTCCGTACTGAAGCGCGGCCCCGGCGCCATCGCCTTTGTGCTCAAGCACCCGACCTAAGAATTCCCTGCACTCGGGATCCTCAGGCTTGGACTTCACGACCGTGCCGAGCCACTGTTCAGCCTGAGCCCACTGCCCGGCCTCGACATAGGCACGGAATCGCTCCGCGACCGAAAGACCTGGCGCTTCCTTTGCCGAGGCGGGCGGATCGGCTGTCACACCTCGCTCACCGTCAGGCGCGGCATTCTCGATCAAAAACTCATCTGTCGTCTCTGAAGCGGCGACAGCCCCACTCTCGTCAGGCGCATGGAGGTGCCGGTCCTGCAGATGCCGATCCTGCCCCGGCATCGCCATCGTCGTGTTCCAAGCATCATCGGGCGCGGCGCCTTCGATGGAAAATCCTCCGATCGTTGGGGCCGGAGCCGGGGACGACGGCGCCTCGACCGGCGCCTCACCCCGCATCAACACCGCCAACCGCTGGACCACGGGACTCTCCGGCGCCAGAGACTGCACCTTTTCAAAGATCTCTTCGTGCAGCATCGGCATTCCCGGTTCCGGATTTTTCAGCAGGACTTCGATGGCCTGGCCGTAGTGCTTCACCGCGGTCTCGATCTCGCCTTTTTCTTCGTACAATTCGCCGTGCAGCTCCAGAAGCGGGACGGAATGAGGTTCGACGGCGAGGAACTCGCCAATGAGCGCTTCAGCCTGCGGATAGTCCTGCGCGCGCAATGCTGCACCCGCCAGGAAGCGGTACTCGCCGAGGGCGACCTGCAACTGACCCTGCTGAAGATGCAGCCGGGCGAGCAACTGACAGACCCGTGGATTGCCGGGCTCCTTGGTGAGCATTTGGTTGAGGATCGCTTCAGCACCCGCATACTGTTTCTCCTCGATGCGCCGGCTCGCTTCAGCCAGCAGATCGGTCGGCTCTCCGGTTTGCGGTGCCGCTGCCACAGTCTTCGTCGGGCGCACCGGCGTGCCATCGGTTTTTTTGTAGTGCTCGATGTACTGATGCGCCTCGCTGTTGCCCGGGTCGATGCGCAGCACAGACTCATACGCTTCCTTGGCTTCGGCATACCGTTGCTGTCCCGACCGCTCGCGCCCGAGTTGCAGATAGACCTTCGTGGCCTCGTCCTGCATGTTTTCCTGCAAGCAGAGCTCGGCTACACGTTGCTGGGCATCGAGATTCGAGGGATCCTGGCTGACGATCTTCTTGTAGATATCGAGGGCTTCTTTGGTCTTACGCTCTTTGAGGTAGTGCTTTCCCAGCGTCAGGTAGTCCTGGACGGCGCTGCTCAACAGTCCCCGCTCGGCATTCAAATCCCCCAGGAACCGATACATATCGTAACGCGATGGATCGAGTTTGAGGACCTTTTTGTAGGTGGCGATGGCCTTGAGTGTCGCCCCCTCGGCACGGAAGGCGTTGGCGGCCTGGATGAACGAGGCGACCGCATCTGCCGTTGCGTTGCGTTTGAGGTGCAGTTCGCCGATGGAATTATGGATGCCCCCGTCACCCGGCGATTCGGCCGAGAGCTTCTTCCATTCACCGATGGCGGCGTCGAACTGACCTTTTGAAGCAAACAGCTGAGCGCTGTGCAGAACCTTACTGCGGTCGATGCCCAAGTGAAACCTCCAATAGTCAACAAACGCTAACAGTATCAATGGTTTTTGTCAAAAGAATCCCCCAATAATTCCGCACCGCTCCTGGATAAAAACACGAAGGCCCGCCGGAGTGATCCGGCAGGCCTTCAACTGAAACGGACAAGGAAGAGATCGCGGTTAGGAGGCCGCGATCGACATCTTCATGACATTGGCCGCCTGTGGTCCCTTGGCGCCCTGAACGATATCAAATTCGACGTTTTCACCCTCCTTCAATGATTTGAACCCCTCCCCCTGGAGCGCGGAGTAGTGCACGAAGACATCCTCTCCGCTGTCCAGACGGATGAATCCAAACCCTTTACGGTCGTTGAACCACTTCACGGTACCTTTTGTCTTCACAAAAACCCTCCTTTCCTCAACGGTCACGCGTGCATGCGCAACCGTGCCCGAACCCAGTTAAAGCACACCGCAGGAATCATGAATTAGAAATGGATTATGAGATCCGGGAACGGATGGGCGGGCTCTGTGCAGAAGAAAAGACGTGCTCACGAGACCCATCTTGGTTACAAATCGCGGGGCAGCATGTACCATACGGTTTTTAATGTTGTCAAGTCTCCCTTTCCCCTCGCGGGCGATTTTGCTTCCGGTGGACAAGGTGGAACCAGTCCCCTATAGTGTGCCGGATCCCTCGGAAAGGGCCCGCTCCGATGATGCTCCGCAGGCTGCTGGACCGGTATATTTTCACAGAGTTACTGTCGCCATTCAGCCTGAGTCTGGGCGTCCTGTGCTTTGTCATGCTGACCCGGGAACTGCTCCGTCTGGTCGAACTCCTGGTCTCCAAAGGGGTAGGACTATGGGCCGTACTTAAAGTATTTGCCCACCTGCTTCCCTCCTTTTTGGTCCTGACTTTGCCCATTGCAGGTATCATCGCCTCCATCACTGCGTTCGGCCGGCTTTCGCTCGACAAGGAACTGGTCGCCATGCGGGCCGCCGGCTTGAGCCTGCTGCGGCTCGCCCAGCCGGTGATGCTGTTCGCCTTGTTGGTCTTCGGGCTGACGATATGGCTCGCACAATGGGGACAGCCGTGGAGTTCGATCAATCTCAAAAAGGTGGCACTCAGCCTCCTGCGTGACCAGCTGGTCCTGGCCCTCGATCGCGGCTCGTTCGCCGAACCAATTCCCAAAATGACCATTTACGTGTCCGAAAAAGGGGACGACACGTCTGGCGGCATCTTTATCTCGGATGAGCGCAATGCCGAAGACCCGCGTATCATCGTCGCGGAGGGCTACAACGTGCTGATCGACAACTCGACGGACCAGGTCGCCTTACGGCTGCGCAACGGCGTGATCCATAGCCGCCCCGATGAGATTGATCAATATCAGCTGGCTTCCTTTTCGAACTACGATCTGAAACTGTCCCTCGCGCAGAGCGGGTACACCGCGACTGAAGAACGGCCGTCCTATGATCAGTTGATCGAGAAGCTGAATCAAACCCAATGGCGCGATCCCTCGGCATTGCGGCGGCTGACCGAATATTACAAGGATATGGCGTTTCCTACGGCCTCACTCATCTTGTGCATGCTGGGTGTCCCGGTCGGGATTGTGTCGAAACGCTCCGGGCGGATTGGTGGATTTGCCGTCGGAGTGTTCGTCATCGTCTCGTATTACGTCCTGAATGTGGCATGCGAGTTTCTCGTGACCGCCACCGTCATCCCCCCGTTCGCGGGGGCCTGGATGCCGAATATCCTGTTCCTGATCCTCACGCTGCTATGGTTCACCCGCATGAGCAAACAATAAATGCCGCTGCCGATCATCTTCCGTTACCTGTTCCGCGAATACGCCAAGATCTTCACCATGTGTTTCGCGGGTCTCATGACGGTCTATCTCGTCATCGACTTTTTTGAAAAGGTCCGCCGCTTCTTGAGCTACGACGCCCGGTGGGTGGATGTGCTGAGCTACTTTGCGCTCAAGATCCCCGCGATCTCGTTTCAAATCATCCCACTCGCCGTGCTCATGGCCACCTTGCTGACGCTCGGATTGCTGTCGCGCAACAACGAGATTACTGCGTTGCGGGCGTGCGGTGTCAGTCTGCCTTGGATCGCCTCCCCTTTCCTTACCTTCGCCACCCTGATGACCCTTGTGCTGCTACTCTTCAGCTCCACTGTCATTCCTCTGGCCACGAGTAAGGCGGAAGAGATTCGCGTGATCTATATTGAAAAGAAGCCGCCGTCCGCGGTCGTGAAGCTGCCGCAGCCCTGGGCGCGAGTCGATGCGGATACGCTGCTCCACGTGACCAGCGTCGCGCTTGGCGGCGACACTTTGGCAGGAGTGCAACTCTTTCATTTCGACCAGGCGTTTCGCCTGATCGACATGACGGAGGCGCAGGAAGCGCATTATGCCGACCAGACTTGGACCTTGCACCGCGGGTTTCAGCGCCGCTTCAATCGCGATGGTACGGTGACCTTCACTGAATTCGACCGTAAACGAATCATTCTGGCATTGATCCCGAGCGATTTCACCGGGGGACTTGCGGGCGAACCTGAGATGATGACATTCCGTGCCATCCGGGAATCCCGCGAGCGGCTCTACCAGCACGGCTCCCAATTCGCACGGCTCCTGACCGATTATTACGGACGCATCGCCTTTCCTCTGGTCACCATCATCATGGTGCTCGTCGGCATCGCACTGAGCCTCCGGCGGAGCGGGAGGAGGGGCGGCAGCATGGCCATCGGTATCGGCCAGGCCCTGGTCGTGGGCTTCCTCTATTGGGCCAGTCACTCGATCGCGATTGCCTTCGGCCGCGGGGGCGTACTGCCGCCCGTCGTCGCGGGCTGGCTGACGAACGTGCTCTTCACCAGCTACGGACTGTACCTGATGCTGAAGTTGCGCTATTGAAGCTGTGATGCGGTTGACTGGGCACGACCGCTTCCGGTAAGTAAAGGCACGAGCCGCAAGAGGAAACCACGCATGCCGAGTCAAATCGTCGTGACCGGATTAGGGATCATCAGCCCGATTGGTATCGGGGTGAGTGAATTCTGGAAAGCCGCTCTGGATGGCCGTTCCGGGGTATCCACGATCACGGGCTTCGATCCTTTTCCGATGGATGGCTATCGCTCGAAGGTCGCGGGGCAGATCCATGGCTTTGCGCCGGAGCGGTATCTCGACAGTGTCCAAGCGGAACGGGTGGACCGGTACGCTCAGTTTGCGCTCGTCGCGACCAAAGAGGCCCTGGCGGACTCCGGCTTGCAACTGGCCAAAGAAAATCCGCGTCGGATCGGCGTCATCGTCGGTGCCGGGATGGGCGGGATGGTGATGGGAGAACGGGAAATCACCCAACTGTACCAGTCCCAGCGTCCACATCGCGTGCACCCCAATTTCATTCCTGTCATTACGCTGAACTCCGCCTCCGGGATCGTGGCGATGGCCCATGGCGCCAAAGGACCGAACTACACAATTTCCACCGCCTGCTCTTCAAGCGCGCATGCGGTGGGCCAGGCCATGCAATGCATCCGAGAAGGCCGAGCCGATGTCGTCATCACGGTCGGCGCCGATGCGAGCATCACACCGCTGGTTTTCGCGGGATTTTGCTCCCTGCGCGCGCTCTCGACCCGGTACAACGATCAACCGGAACGAGCCTCGCGTCCCTTCGATCGTCTGCGCGACGGATTCGTGATGGGCGAAGGTGCAGGTGCGCTCGTGTTGGAATCCGCGGCGCATGCGAAAAAGCGCAAAGCGCGCATTTATGCCGAAGTGGCGGGCTATGCGGCGACGAGCGAGGCCTATCATATGGTCATCCCGCGGGAAGACGGCGAAGAGATCGCGTCCACCATGCGCTTGGCCATGGCCGATGCCGGCGTCGCAGCCTCCCAAATTGATTACATCAACGCCCATGCAACATCGACATCGATCGGCGACGCGGTGGAAGCCAAGGCCATCCGCCAGGTCTTCCGGTCCCGCGCGGACAGCATCGCCGTCAGCGCAACCAAATCGCTCGTCGGGCATACCCTGGGAGCGGCCGGCGCCATCGGAGGCATTGCCAGCGTGCTCGCCATTCATACGGGGCAGATCCATCCGACCGCCAATTATGAGGAGCCGGATCCGGCATGCGCCCTTCGTGGCATCAAGGCCGCCGTGCAGGAACGGAAAGTCAAAGCCGCGCTGCTCAACGCCTTTGGGTTCGGCAGCAACAATGCGGCGGTCGTCATCAAGCGTTATGCGGCCTGAACCGTCAGCCCCACGGCTTCCCGCCGCAAAGGACGTTGCAGCATGAGCGACCGCGACGTAAGTGAAAAAATTGTTGCAGCTCTGGCCGACTACCTGAAGCGCGATCCCTCCGCCATTCAACCAGACCACCATTTGCGGGACGATCTGGGCCTTGACTCCATGGCGGTGATCGAGCTCTTGTACAAGATCGAAGAAGCCTTTGACCTGCAGATTCCGGATCAGGACCTCGTCGGTCTGTCGTCGGTCGGTGCAGTGATCCAGTACGTCGAGCACCGTCTCGTGCCCGTCAAACGCTCAGCCCGCCCTACCGTCAAAGGGAAGAAAAAAACTTAAACTGCTATGGGATCCTTGTCTGCGCCCACGACCCTCACGCTCGTACAGATCCATCACCTGGTCGGAGGCACGCTGCACGGCGACGGGACCTCTGTCCTATCGTCATTGTCGAGCCTGAACGACGCGACTCCGCAATCGCTGGCCTTCATCGCGAACGACCAGGCCGCGAAGCTTCCCGGCGGGATCAAAGCAGGAGCGCTCCTGGTTCATCGTCATTTTCCAGACCTCGCCATTCCGCAGGTCGTCGTTCCGAATCCTCTCCTTGCCTTCGCACAAGTGGCCCAGACCTTTTTCGTGCGCTCGCCGGCTCCTCGGGGCATCGCCACGGAAATCACCAAGGGTGCCGGCGTCGTGATCGGCAACGATCCATCAATCTGGCCGTTCGTCACGCTTGGAGACCGCGTCACGATCGGATCGAGAGTGACGCTCTATCCCGGCGTGTACATCGGGGCCGACTCCACGGTAGGAGACGACAGCGTGCTGTATCCCAACGTGGTCGTCCGGGAGGGCTGTTCCCTCGG
>Ga0070664_100000379_pt1 | contig 33049 bp, 21 predicted proteins | sample KBSC73metaG_FD_65863 | JGI IMG/M metagenome (GOLD analysis project Ga0070664, IMG submission 65863) | Corn rhizosphere microbial communities from Kellogg Biological Station, Michigan, USA - KBS C7-3 metaG | ecosystem: Host-associated > Plants > Roots > Rhizosphere > Soil ... | reverse complement strand
CAGAAGGAGAAGGACAAGACCGACACCGCGCGCGAGGCCATCGTCTACCGCCGAAGCGCGGACCAGAAGCTGATGATCCTCTTCACCAAGCCCAAGGGAGAGGCGGGGAAGGGCTATCTCAGGCTGGACAAGAACCTCTGGAGCTACGACCCCACCACCGGCAAGTGGGACCGGCGCACCGAGCGCGAGCGCATCGCCGGCACCGACAGCCGCCGCGCCGACTTCGACGAGTCACGTCTCGCCGAGGAGTACCAGTCCACGTACGGAGGTGAGGCGAAGCTCGGTGCGTTCGACACCTGGATCATCGACTCGAAGGTGAAGCCCGGCGTGGACGTGGCCTTCCCGGTTCTCAAGCAGTGGGTGGACCAGGCGACGGGCAACGTGCTCAAGCGACAGGAGTTCGCGCTCTCGGGCCGCCTGATGCGGACGCTGTACTACCCGAGCTGGAAGAAGCTCTTCAGCGAGTCGAAGGGCGCGGACGTCTGGTACCCGGGCGAGATCCGCATCTACGACGAGGTGGAGAAGGCCAACAGCACCATCGTCGTGCTCAAGTCGGTGGATCTCCGACCGCTCGAGGCCAACATCTTCACCAAGGCCTGGCTGGAGTCGAAGAGCCGATGACTCGCTGGGCGGCGTCAACGCCGAAACCATTTGGATCGATCCGTCCCTCGCTTGCGATCATCCGGTCGATCCAAATGGTCTCGGCGTTTGCGGCTCTCGTGCTGTCGGTTCCTGCCCTGGCCCAGCGGCCGGACGAGAACGCGCTGTTCGGCGGCACACCCGACGCGGGCACCTCGCCCGGCCGGCCCAGCGAGGAGTCGATGCTCGGCGGTGCTCCGGACGGGGGCAGCCCGGGCACGCCCGAGGCGGGAAGGAGCACGGGCCCGCCGGGCACCAGGACGGACGAGTCCCGGGGGCTCGACCAGACACCCTCCTCGGATGCGTTCGCCACCGGGCGGGTGAAGGAGAATCCGCTGAGCATCGGCGGGCTCTTCTACCTCCGTGGCTTTCTCTCGGTCGCGCAGGACCAGCCCTTCGACCAGTCCCGGGTCTCGTTGCCGACGCTGGTGGACCTCTATCTGGACGCGAGGCCGACCGACCGGCTCCGCGCCTTCGTGCTCGGGCGGATGACCTACGACCCGTTCCTCTCCGCGACCGTCGGAGCGACGCCGCTCCCCGGCATCCCGGCGACGACCTCGGTGAGCAATCCGGCGGTGTACCTCGACCAGGCCTGGCTGGCGTTCGACATCGCCCGCTCGGTGTTCGTCACGGTCGGACGCCAGCACGTGAAGTGGGGCGTCGCGCGCTTCTTCTCCCCGACGGACTTCCTCGCTTCCCAGCCCCGGGACCCGCTCGCGCTCTTCGATGCGCGCCTCGGGGTCACCATGGCCCGGTTTCAGATTCCCTGGGAGAGCGCGGGGTGGAACTTCACCGCGGTTGCTCTCTTCGAGCCGACGCAGAACGTGGGCGGTGGCTACTCGGGGACGTCCTCGGTGGAGAACCCCGGCGGCTCGGGCGTGAATCCGGCGGACACCGGCACCCTGCTCCGGGACGTGGGAGGGGGAGCCCGCGCCGAGTTCTCGTTCAAGAACGGCGCGTTCGGGATCGACGGGCTGGCGCAGCGGAACCGTGCCGCGCGGGCCGGGGCAGACGTGACGATGGCGATCGGAGACTTCGACGTCTACGGCGAAGTGGCATGGAAGCAGCGCCTGGACATCCCGACATCGCGGACATTCACCATCGGGACTCCGATCGACGTCAGCGGGCTGGACCCCAGAATCCCTCCGGGGACCACGGTGACCGCGAACACCCAGGCCAGCGTCACTGTCCCTCCGCGACCCACGCCGGTGATCCAGGCGGTGGGCGGGGCGAGCTACTCCATCAACTTCGAGGGGAACAAGAGCATCACTTTGGGTGGGGAGTACTTCTACAACTCGTCGAGCTACGAGCGGGACGAGTACCTACCCCTGCTGATCCTCGGGGGATTCCAGCCGTTCTACGTGGGCAAGCACTACCTCGCCCTGAACGCGACGCTGGTCGACACCAGCGCCAAGACGACCTGGAGCCTCACCGGCATCGGCAACCTGAGCGACGGCAGCTACATCGCCCGGCTGGACTTCGTGATCACCGTGCTCAGCTACCTGACCGTCGAGAGCTACGTCGCCGGCCACTTCGGAAGGACCGGGGGCGAGCTTCGACTCGGCTTCCCCCGCACCGACCTGTCGATGGTGGACGGCGTCACCGGCGTTCCCGCGAATTCGTTCTTCGGTCCGCTGAACGCTCCCCTTCTCGACGTGGGAGTCGGCCTCCGGCTCAGCATCTGACGCGTCGGCCGGGGAGCGTTGAAATCGCGAGCCGGGGCGAGCACTGATTTCGGCGAGGACCTCGCGGAGGTTTACGGCATGGACGAGAAGAAGAGGGCCGAGCGCAGGGAGCAACGGCACAACCAGACCTTCGCCGAGTTCATGACCTACCTGCGACGGGTGGGGCAGATCTCCGAGGAGGTGGCGGAGCAGTCGGCGGTCGCGGTGCTCTGCGCGCTCGAGCGACGCATCCTTCCCGACGAGGCGAAGGATCTCGAGTCGCAGCTTCCGCTGAAGCTCCGCGAGCTCGTTCGTCGCTGCGACACTCACGCCGGGATCAGAAAGCACAAGATCGACCGGACCGAGTTCGTGGCCATGGTGGCGGAAGACCTCGGAGTCTCGCCCGAGCGAGCCGAGCATCTGGTCCTCTCGGTGTTCCATGCGCTACGCGCGCAGGTGAGCCCGGGTGAGGCCCGCCAGGTCGAGGGGCAGCTCCCGCCCGACCTCCGACTGCTCTGGGAGCGCTCGCTGGCCACCCACGGATGACGCGGTCTGCGGCGTCTCCGCCGATCGCTGACGCAGTCCGCCACCTGTCCCGCTGATCCACGCTGGCAGCGCGGGTCGCGCGGCGATGTCCCCCGATCGGGCCACGAGCGTCCGAACGCCGGCCAGCGACGCCCCGGACCGACAGCCCCTGGTGCCGGTCAGAGCGGCGACGCGCTGCCTGCCTGGCCGACGGGCGTGACATAAATCATAAACCTCTGGTAGGACTCGTATTTTCGAGGTGTCTTACACCTTCGAAAGCCTGGCTCATCCGGGTCAGTCCCTGCGCCGATGGGCCCACGTTTGAGCAGGGTCAGCCACGTCCCTTACGCTGTGCGTTTGCCGCTGTGCGGCAGACCGGTCGGTCGGGAGGTCTGAAATGCCCCTGCCCTCGAGGCACGGACTGTACGAGCCCACGATGGAGCACGACGCCTGCGGGCTGGGGTTCGTCGCTCATCTGCGCGGGGAGAAGTCGCGCGCCATCGTCGAGCAGGGGCTGGACATCCTGGTGCGGCTGTCTCATCGGGCTGCCTGCGGCGCCGACCCGCAGACCGGCGATGGCGCGGGCATCCTGCTCCAGCTTCCGGACGCCTTCTTCCGCAAGGAGGGCAAGCGGCTCGGCTTCGAGATGCCCGAGACCCGCTGCTACGCGGTGGGCCAGGTGTTCCTTCCCACGGATCCGGCGGCCCGCGCCGCCTGCGAGCGGGTCTTCACCGAGGTCGCCGAGCGCGAGGGTCAGCGCATCCTCGGCTGGCGCGACGTCCCGGTGGACGCCTCGCGCCTGGGGTGGCTCGCACGGCGCTCCATGCCGGTGCTCCGGCAGGTCTACATCGCGCGGCGCCGGGTGGTGCCCTCCGCCTTCGACCGGAAGCTCTTCGTCATCCGCAAGCTGGTGGAGAACCACATCCGCGCCGAGGGGCTGGATCCGGAGCGCCGCTTCCACGTCCCCAGCCTCAGCTCCGAGACGATTGTTTACAAAGGTCTGATGCTCCCCTCGCAGCTGGCGAGCTTCTACCAGGACCTCCGCGACGACGACGTCCAGAGCGGTCTGGCGCTGGTCCACTCCCGCTTCAGCACCAACACCTTCCCCACCTGGGAGCTGGCCCAGCCGTTCCGCTTCATCGGCCACAACGGGGAGATCAACACCCTCCGCGGCAACCGGAACCACCTCAACGCCCGCCGCAGCCAGCTGTCCTCGGCGAAGTTCGGAGGGAGCCTCGACCGGCTCTTCCCCATCGTGCGGCCGGAGCAGTCCGACTCGGCCCAGTTCGACAACATGCTCGAGCTGCTGGTGCTCGGCGGCCGTAGCCTGCCGCACGCGATGATGCTGATGATCCCCGAGGCCTGGGAGAAGCACGCCGCGATGGACGAGAACCGGCGCGCCTTCTACGAGTACTCCAGCGCCCTCCTCGAGCCGTGGGACGGTCCCGCGGCGATCGGCTTCACCGACGGGTCGCTGATCGGTGCCACCCTGGACCGCAACGGCCTGCGTCCCGCGCGGTGGCTGATCACCGACGACGACCGGGTGATCCTCGCCTCCGAGACCGGGGTCATCGACGTCCCGGCAGACAAGATCCGCAAGAAGGGCCGTCTCCAGCCGGGGCGCATGTTCCTGGTGGACACCGTCGAGGGCCGCATCCTCGAGGACGAGGAGGTGAAGCGGGACATCACCGCCCGCTGGCCCTACCGCCAGTGGCTCAACCGGAACGTCTTCACCTTCGACGAGCTCCCCCGCGTTCCCGCCCCGGTGCGCCTCGAGGAGCACGAGCTGCGCGTCACCCAGCGCGCCTTCGGCTGGACCGACGAGGACCTGAAGCAGATCGTCACCCCCATGGCGGAGACCGCTCACGAGCCCACCGGCTCGATGGGCAAGGACAGCCCGCTGGCGGTCCTCAGCGATCAGGCCCCGAGCCTGTTCCGCTACTTCCACCAGCTCTTCGCCCAGGTCACCAACCCGGCCATCGATCCTCACCGCGAGGCGCTGGTGATGAGCCTGGCCACCGCCACCGGCCCCGACGGAAACACCCTCGAGGAGACGCCCGATCAGTGTCACCGCCTCACCCTTCCCGGCCCGGTCCTGACCAGCGGACAGCTCGCCCGGCTCGCCGAGAGCCATCACGAGGGGATGTTCAATCCCCACCGCCTGCTGGCGCTGTTCGACCTGGACGCCGGCGAGGGCGGGCTGGAGTCGGCGGTGGAGCGGCTCTGCCAGCAGGCGGTGGAGGCCGTGGACGAGGGCTGTGGCCTCCTCATCCTCAGTGATCGCGGGGTGAACGCGCGCCGCGCTCCCATCCCGGCGCTGCTCGCGCTCTCCGCGGTGCACCAGCGGCTGACCCGGGACGGCATCCGGATGCAGACCGGGCTGCTGGTGGAGACCGGCGAGGCGCGGGAGATCCACGACTTCGCCGCGCTCTTCGGCTTCGGCGCCGCGGCGGTGAATCCCTACCTCGCGCTGGACACGGTGCGGGCGCTGGCCGACTCGGGGGAGATCGCCCTCGACGAGACGGAAGCCCAGAACCGCTACATCAAGGCCATCGAGGAGGGGTTGCTCAAGGTGATGTCCAAGATGGGCATCTCCACGCTCCAGTCGTATCGCGGGGCGCAGATCTTCGAGGCGGTGGGGCTCGACCGCGCGCTCATCGACCGGCACTTCACCGGCACGCCGTCGCGCCTTGGCGGCGTGGGGTTCGCCGAGCTGCAGCGCGAAGCCCTCGAGCGCCACGCTCGCGGCTACGGCCCGCAGACCAGCCCGGCGCTGCCCATCGGAGGGCTGTACCAGTGGCGGCGCCAGGGAGAGCAGCATCGGTGGAATCCACAGACGGTCGCCCTGCTCCAGGCCGCGGTGCAGGGTGCGGACTGGGAGGCGTTCCGGAAGTTCAGCGCGGCGGCAAACGACGAGATCCGCTCCGGGGCCACCCTCCGGGGGTTCCTGGAGCTCGTGCCGGCGAAGGAGCCGGTTCCGCTCGAGGAGGTCGAGCCGCTGGAGTCCATCGTCGAGCGCTTCGTGACCGGGGCCATGAGCTTCGGCAGCATCAGCGCCGAGGCCCACGAGACGCTGGCCATCGCCATGAACCGGCTCGGCGGACGCAGCAACTCCGGCGAGGGAGGTGAGGAATCGCGGCGCTACGAGCCCGATGCCAACGGCGACCTGCGCCGGAGCGCCATCAAGCAGGTGGCCAGCGCTCGCTTCGGCGTCAGCGCCGAGTATCTGGTCAACGCCGACGAGCTGCAGATCAAGATCGCCCAGGGCGCCAAGCCAGGCGAGGGCGGACAGCTCCCCGGGCACAAGGTGGACGAGCGCATCGCCCGCGTCCGCTGCTCCACGCCCGGGGTGACCCTCATCTCTCCGCCGCCCCACCATGACATCTACAGCATCGAGGACCTGTCCCAGCTGATCTACGACCTGCAGTCCGTGAATCAGGAGGCGCGGATCAGCGTGAAGCTGGTCAGCGAGGTGGGCGTGGGGACCGTGGCCGCCGGGGTCACCAAGGCAGGCGCCGGATGCGTGGTCATCGCCGGCTACGAGGGCGGCACCGGAGCCTCACCGGTCTCCAGCATCCAGCACGCCGGGCTGCCCTGGGAGCTGGGCGTGGCCGAGACCCACCAGACGCTGGTGGAGAACGGGATGCGTGGCCGGGTCCGGGTGCAGACCGACGGGGGGATGCGCACCGGACGTGACGTGGTCATCGCCGCGCTGCTGGGAGCCGAGGAGTACGGAATGGCCACCGCCTCACTGGTGGCGATGGGCTGCGTGATGCTGCGCAAGTGCCATCTCAACACCTGCTCGGTGGGCATCGCCACGCAGGACCCGGAGCTTCGCGAGCGCTTCGCCGGGACGCCGGAAGGCGTGGTCCACTTCTTCCTCTTCGTCGCGCGCGAGGTGCGTGAGCTGCTGGCCCGGCTCGGCGCCCGCAGCCTCGACGAGATCATCGGGCGGCGGGATCTGCTCCGCCGCCGGCAGGACATCGGACACTGGAAGGCCCGGCGCCTCGACCTGTCGCCGATGCTGGTCACCCCCCGGGCTCCGGCGGACGCTCCACGCCACTGCATCGAGGTGCAGAGGAAGGACGTCTCGGATCACCTGGACCGGGTGCTTCTCCAGCGTGCGAGGTCGACGCTCGAGGGAGGGGCTCCGAGCCTCATCGTGGTTCCGGTGAGGAACGCGCACCGCGCGGTCGGGGCGATGCTCTCCGGGGAGATCGCCCGGCTCCGGGGAGCCGCGGGCCTGCCCGACGACAGCATCCGCGTCCGGCTGCAGGGCTCGGCCGGGCAGAGCTTCGGCGCGTTCCTGGCCGCAGGAGTGACTCTCGAGCTCGAGGGAGACGCCAACGACTACGTGGGCAAGGGTCTCTCCGGAGGCCGGGTCATCGTCCGGCCGCCTGCAGGAGCGCGCTTCCCCTCGGAGGAGAACGTCATCATCGGAAACACCGTCCTCTACGGCGCGACCGGCGGCGAGCTGTTCGCCTCCGGGCTCGCCGGCGAGCGGTTCGCGGTGCGGAACAGCGGCGCCTCGGCGGTGGTGGAGGGCGTGGGCGACCACGGTTGCGAGTACATGACCGCCGGCGTGGTGGTGGTGCTCGGGCCCACCGGCCGGAACTTCGGAGCCGGCATGAGCGGAGGAATGGCCTTCGTCCTCGATCGCGAGCGCCGCTTCCGCGATCGGTGCAACGCCGACATGGTGGAGCTCGAGTCTCTGGTGGACGAGTCGGACATCTGGCTGGTCTACGGCCTGGTGGAAAACCATCTCCGGCACACCGGGAGCTCCGTCGCGCGTCGGGTGCTCGACCACTGGACACACCTCGTGCCGCAGTTCGTGAAGGTGATGCCCACCGACTACAAGCGCGTGCTCCAGGCGCGCCGCGCAGCGCAGCGGCCGCCGACGACGGTCCCTGCGCGTCCGCGGCTCCGGGCGGTGGAAGGCTAAGGGGAGCACCGAATGGGCAAGACCACCGGATTCCTGGAGTGGCAACGCGAGGCTCCGCCGAAGCGCCCGAAGTCCGAGCGGGTCCACGACACGCGCGAGTTCATCCTTCCCCAGCCGGTGGAGCAGAGCCGGCGGCAGGCGGGACGCTGCATGGACTGCGGCATCCCCTTCTGTCACCAGGGCTGCCCGCTCGGGAATCTCATCCCCGATTTCAACGACCAGGTGTGGCGGGGCCGGTGGGAGGAGGCCTGGGCCACGCTCTCCTCGACCAACGACTTCCCCGAGTTCACCGGCCGGCTCTGCCCCGCGCCCTGCGAGGCGGCCTGCGTGCTGGCCATCGACCAGTCGCCGGTCACCATCGAGCAGATGGAGAAGGAGATCGCCGATCGCGCCTTTCGCGAGGGCTGGGTGCGACCCCGGCCGCCCGCCTCCAGGACCGGGAAGACGGTCGCGGTGGTGGGCAGCGGGCCGGCGGGACTGGCCGCGGCTGCCGGACTCAACCGTGCTGGTCACACCGTCACCGTCTACGAGCGCGCGCCGGCCGCCGGCGGCCTGCTCCGCTTCGGCATCCCCGACTTCAAGCTGGAGAAGTCCGTGGTCGAGCGGCGAGTGAAGCTGCTCGAGGCCGAGGGGGTGCTCTTTCGGTGCGGGGTGGACGTGGGCAGGTCCCCCGGCTTCGACCAGCTCGCCGCCGCGCACGATGCACTGGTGCTCGCCCTGGGCGCACGACGGCCTCGCGACCTGCCGGTCCCCGGACGCGAGCTGCCCGGGGTCGTCTGGGCGATGGACTACCTCGAGGCGCAGAACCGATACGTGGCCGGCGCGCCGCTTCCTCCGGAGCTGTCTGCCTCTGGCAAGCGGGTGGTCATCCTCGGCGGCGGTGACACCGGCTCGGATTGTCTCGGCACCGCACACCGGCAGGGCGCCGCGCACGTCGAGCAGATCGAGCTCCTTCCCGCGCCTCCTCCGAGCCGCGCTCCGGGAAACCGGTGGCCGGACTGGCCAGTCGTCTTCCGTACCTCCTCGAGCCAGGAGGAGGGCGGCGACCGCGAGTTCGGCCTCTCCACCACTCGCCTCATCGGCCGGAATGGCTGGCTGGCGGAGATGGAGCTCGCCCGGGTCGAGCTGGAGAGAGACCAGTCCGGTCGGAGCCGCGTGGCCGCGTTGCCCGGGACGGAGACGACGCGTCAGGTGGACCTGCTCGTCCTGGCGATGGGGTTCCTCGGTCCGGAGACGGCCGCGCTCGAGTCGCAGCTCGGCGTGGCCCTCGATGCCCGGGGCAACGTCCGGGTGGACGGACGGTTCCGAACGTCACGGCCCGGGATCTGGGCAGTGGGGGACGCGCGGAGGGGAGCGAGCCTGATCGTGTGGGCGATCGCCGACGGTCGCGAGGCGGCGCGCGACATCGATGGGGCGCTGACCGGTGCGGCGTCACGCCTCCCCACGCGCGGAGTGGACCTGGCCTTCACCGGAACCTGACCGGGCTGGCGCAACTCCGTCGTAGGAGCGCGCGCCCGGACACCGGTCGCGCGCATCGTTGCGGGGACCTGACGCACCGACGACAGTGTCCAGTGGGTGTGCGTAGCAGCGGGCCGCGCTGGCGGCGCGCGCGCTTCGGGCGTCTACCTCCGCCCCTCTCCAAGCCAAGGGGTGGGGCCGATGAACCGACAGGGGAACTCCGCACGCAAGACCTTGCTGACCGCCGCCACGCTGATCGCGCTCGTGCCAGGCATGGCATGGGCGGACAAGGACGACGACCCGCTTCCGCCGGTGCGACCGCCGGACGGTGTGAAGGTCAAGCCGCAGAAACCCGAGCGCGAGCTCAAGCAGATTCTCCGGGAGGTCGACCCCCGGAACGTCGGGCACATCATCACCACGCTCGCCAACTTCGGGACGCGCCATCTGGAGTCGAGCCAGACCGACCCCAACGAGGGCATCGGCGCGGCGATCAACTTCGTCTTCGAGACGCTCCAGGGTTACGCGGCGCGCTCGGGCGGACGGATGACCGTGGAGAGGCAGACCTTCCATCTGGGTCCGATTCCGGGGACGATCCTCAATCCGGCGGGAGTCGACGTCACCAACGTGGTGGCCACCATCCGGGGGAGCCTCACCCCGGACCGGATCTACCTGATCTCCGGTCACCTCGACACCCGGCGAACCGTGCTCACCAATCCCGACGCCCCTCAACCCGGCGCGGACGACGACGCTTCCGGCGTGGCGGTGGTCATGGAGGTCGCCCGGGTCCTCGCCACTCACAGCCCGGAGTCGACCATCGTCTTGACTGCGGTGGACGGCGAGGAGGAGGGGCTCTTCGGCTCCGACTTCCAGGCGAAGCAGTACAAGGCCGCCGGCGCGAACATCGAGGGCATGTTCTCCAACGACATCGTCGGCGCCAGCCGGTCCGAGAACGGGGTGAGCGACGCGCACCGGCTTCGCCTCTTCAGCGAGGGCGTACCGACCACCCTTCGTCCGTCGGCGATCCCGCCCACCACCCCGCCGCTGAGCGGCGCACTGCTCACCTCGGCCCAGTCGCTGGCCCTTCAGCTCCTGCAGCTCACCGGCGGAGAGAACGACAGCCAGTCCCGTCAGCTGGCCAGGTTCGTGAAGAGCGTGGCCGAGAACGAGGAGACCGACATGCGCGTCTGGCACCTCTACCGGCGTGACCGGTATCTCCGCGCCAGCGACCACGTCTCGTACCAGACCCAGGGCTACCCCGCGGCGCGCTTCACCGAGCCGAACGAGACCTTCGCCCACGAGCACCAGGACGTGCGGGTGGAGAACGGCGTCCAGTTCGGTGACCTGGTCGAGTTCGTGGACTTCGACTACGTCGCCCGGGTGGCGAAGGTGAACGCGGCCACACTCTGGTCGCTGTCGCAAGGGCCAGGGACGCCCAAGAACGTGCAGATTCACGCCGCGGTACTCACCAACAGCACCCTTCTCACCTGGGAGGCGAACACCGACCCCGACCTCGACGGATACGAGGTGGTCTGGCGGCAGACCAGCGAGGAGGAGTGGACCAACGCCATTCCGGTGGGGAACGTCACCAGCGTCATTTTCCCGGACGCACCCAAGGACAACTTCCAGTTCGGGGTGCGGGCGGTGGATCGTGACGGGCACCACAGCCCGGTCGGGTTCCCGGTGACCAACTTCACCAACTGAGGCCGGGCTCACGGTACCGGCGCCCGGGAGAGCACGCGCCGCACACACGAGCGGGGAACGTCGCTCGACCAGCTCGTTGCCGGAGTACCGCCTCTAGTGGATAGCCGACGATAGAAGTGATTCGACCGGCGCCGCGCCGCTCGCCGCCCCAGAATCGGGCCTCGAGGTCAAAGCTCCCAGGAGGTGCGCTCAGGCGATGGACGTCAGCCGCTGGCCGGCATTCGAGACGCTGTCGCGGATCCTGCTCGCTCTGGGCGTCGGTCTCTTCGTCGGCCTGGAGCGTGAGTGGCGGGGGAAGGAAGCGGGGCTGAGGACCTTCGCCTTCGTCTCGTTGCTCGGCGGGCTCGGCGCGCTGCTCGGCACACCATTTGCGCTGGCGGCCATCGCCGGAACGGCGATCCTCATCCTGGTGCTGAACTGGGCGTCGATCCGGGCTGGTCAGGGCATCGAGCTGACCACCTCGGCGGCGCTGCTGGTCATGACCGTGACCGGTATCACCTGCGGGCTCGGCCACCGCTTCACCCCCGCGGCGGTCGCGGTCATCACTGCCGGCCTTCTGGCCTGGAAGGAGCGCCTGGCCAGCTTCAGCCACCGGCTGACCGCCGAGGAGCTGCGGTCCGCCATCCTGCTCGGACTTCTCGCCTTCGCCATCTTCCCCGTGCTTCCCACCGAGCCGGTCGATCCGTGGAAGCTGGTGTACCCGCGCGCGGCCTTCACCACCGTCCTGCTCATCGCTGCGCTGGGCTTCGTCAACTACGTCCTCCTCAAGGCTGCCGGTCCCCGCGGAATCGCGGTCACCGGATTCCTGGGAGGGCTGGTCAACAGCACGGTCACCGTCACCGAGATGGCGGAGCGGACCCGGGTGGGTGGACTCGGCTGGATCGCTCCGGCCTCGCGGGCCATCGCCCTCGCCACCACGGCGATGCTCCTGCGCAACGCCGTGCTGCTCGGAATTCTCGCTCCCGCGGCGCTGCGGGCGGCCTTGCTCCCCTTTCTCGCGCTCCTGATCACCGCCGCTGCCTTCGCCTTGCTGCAGGGCCGCGGCGCAGACGGGGCCGCGGTCCCCGAGCTCCCGCTGCGCTCACCCTTCTCGCTCCGTTCGGCGCTGTACTATGGCCTGCTCTTCATCGCGCTCGAGGTGCTGGGGGAAACCGGGCGGCGAGCGCTGGGCCCCTGGGGACTGTACGCGGTGAGTCTCGTTGGCGGGCTCGTCTCCAGCGCCTCCGCCGTTGCCTCGGCAGGATCGCTCAGCGCACACGGGATGGCCTCCTGGGCGCTGGCGGGGAACGCCGCGCTCATCGCGAGCCTGGCGAGCATCTCGGTGAACGCGGTGATCGTGAGCCGCGTGGCGCGCATGCCGGCGCTGGTCCGCGCCACCCTCGGCATGGTGCTGGTGCTGGTCCTCACTGGGTCCGCGGTGCTCATCGGTCAGCACCTGGTGGTGCAGTGGTTGCACGAGCCCGTGAGGCACGAGGTGTCCGCTGGACCTCGCAAGGTGGAGACGCGCGGTTCAATCGGCGTGAACGGAAGCTGGCGAACCGACCGATCTTCGAGGACCCGGCCGGCTCCTCGCTCGGCCCGGCGCCTCGCACCTTCGTCCGCATCACCGCGCCGAATCCTGACCAGCCAGCTCGGCGGCAATCTCCCTCGAGAGCTTCTCCATCGCCCGGCTCAGCGCGGGCGCGAGGTCCGGCGGGGCGCCGGCTCCCGCGGATTCGGTCAACCGGCTCCGGTGTGTCCGCTCGGGCTGATCCGCGCCTGCCGGCAGGATGAACCAGACCGCGTCCATCACCAGCTGCCCGGACAGGTCCAGGCGGTTCATCGCCACCACCACCGTCTGGTCCACCGCCAGGCCCGGGATCGCGTCGCCGAGCACCTGCTTCTCGGGCAGCAGCGCGCCCAGGTTCAGCACCAGCGTGTTGCGGAGCAGCGCGTCCAGCGGCTCGACCCACCGGTCGAACTCGTCCAGCACCACGGTGTTCTCACCCGTCCGCCGGACCATCTGCGGCCGGTCCACGCCCTCGGGCACGGTGACCGGAGCGACGCGCACGCGGAGCCCCGGGCCGCCGCCACCGCCGCCCTGGCCCTCGCGCGGGGACAGCGTGGAGAGCGTGTAGAACCGCGAGGCCGGAGAGCTCCCGAGGCATCCGGCGGATCCGAGCGTGAGCAGCATCAGCGACGACAGCGCGCGCCCGCTCACGGCCGCTTCCCCTGTACCAGGGCCTCGGGATGCCGCTCCAGGTAGTCGGTCAGCAGGCGCACCGACCGCGAGGCATCGCGAAGATCCCGGAGCGCCCGCGGGAGCTCCCCGGTTCCGGTGGCGGAGTTCCCCAGCATGCCGGAGGTCGCGGAGAGCGTCCTCTCCAGCTGCACCGAGGCCTCCTGGAGGCTCTGCATGGTCGGGCCGATGCGGGTGCTCGCCTCTCGACTGAGCACCTCGAGGTTCTTCACGGTCCCGGCGAGCTCCGGCGAGCGAATCACCTGGTTGGCGCCCTGGACCAGCGTGCGGGCCTCGGCGAGCAGCCCGCTCGCGGACTGCGCGATGTCCTCGAAGCCGCCGCCGGAGATGGTGGGGATCTCGGGGTATTGACCGCCGAAGCCCAGGCGCGCCCTCGGGGCGCTGGGGTGAAAGGCCAGGGCCACCACCTTGCTCCCGGTCAGGAGACTCGCGCTCTGCAGCTCCGCCCGGAGCCCTCGGGCGATGAGCAGCGCCATCTGCGCGTCCGTGGACTGCTGGAGCTTCTGACCTTCCGTCGGCAGCTCACCCTGATGCAGGAGCACACGCTCCGGATCGAGGGTCAGCGTCACCGGCACCCGGAGCCGACCCTCCTGGCCTTCGAGCCGCACGTCGGTCACCCGGCCCACCCGGATCCCGAGGAGCTCCACCGGCGTTCCCACGTCCACCCCGCGCACCGAGCCGCCGAAGTGAGCGAGGTACGAGGCCTGCGGTCCGTAGGGCGCGCTCTCCGCCGTCCCCTTGTCGGGGTAGAGCTCGAACTCGGCGTCCTTCTGACTGGGCGGCTCGTTCAGCCCCTCGGGCCGGGTGTCGAAGGCGATTCCCCCGAGGATGACCGCCTGCAGAGACTCGACGCGTGCCCTGAACCCCCCTCCCCCGGCGCTCACCTCGATGCCCGAGGCGTTCCAGAAGCGCGTCTCGGGTCGCACCAGCTGGTCGTGGGGCGCATGGACGAAGACGTTCACCGCCACGCTCTGAGCATCCGGAGCGAGCGTCGCGCCGAGCACCTCACCGACCGAGACCCCTCGGTAGTACACGGGCGACCCACGGCTCAGCGATCCCAGGCCCCCGGCGCGAAGCACGAACGTCCTGCCTTCGCCCGACGGAGGGAGCACCGGTGGCTCCTCCAGGCCCTTGAAGGTCTCGGTGCGCTTGCCTTGCCCGGGTTCCATCTCGATGTAGACCCCGGAGAAGAGCGTCCCCAGACCGGACACCCCACCCACGCCCAGTCGCGGCCGCACCACCCAGAACCGCGTCCCGTTGGTGAGGTGATCCTTGAGGTCGCTCCGCAGCCGGGCGTGGACCTCGACCCGGCTGAGATCCCGGGTGAGGTCCAGGAATTCGACCATGCCCACCTCGACGTTGCGGAGCATCACCCGGGTTCGCCCCGCCTCGATCCCCTCGGCGCTCCCGAAGGTGATGGTGATCAACGGCCCACGCTGGCCGTAGGTCTTCCACCCCAGCCAGCCGGCGATCGCCACCGCGGCAATCGGTACCAGCCAGATGGGCGCGAACCGGCGCCGCTGGATGCGGGCCTCGCGAACCTCGGTCATTCGTCCCTCCGTTCGACCGCGTCCCACATCAGCCGCGGGTCGAAGGCCTCGGCGGCGAACATGGTGACGACCACCACGGCGGCAAACGCCACCGCTCCGGCCTTGGGCTCAACCGTGGCGAGCACCCCGAACTGCACCAGCGCGACCAGGAGCGAGATCATGAACACGTCGATGTTCGACCACCGGCCGATGGCGTCGACCAGACGGTACAGCCGCGTCCGGAACCTGAGTGCCCAGCGCCACCGCTGCCGCACCGCCACGACGAACCAGGTCAGGCTCACGAGCTTCAGCACCGGGACGAGCACGCTCGCGAAGAGAACGATGATCGCCAGCGGCCAGTAGCCGCGGCGAACCAGCTCGCCGATGCCGGTGAGGATGGTGTCCGGGTTCGGCCGGCCGAGGCGGCCCACGGCCATGATCGGCAGGATGTTCGCGGGGAAGTAGAGCGCCGCACCGGCGATGACCAGGGCGACGGTGCGGTTGAGGCTGTTCGGCTTGCGGCGCCACATCGGACAGCGACAGCGCGGACAGCGCGAGCCCTCGGGAAGTCCCGTGACCAGGTCACACTGCGGACAGCCCAGGGTAGGCCCCGGTCCTCGGACGGGTGTGGGCCGGCGGATCGAATTCCACACGTGCCGGCGGTCCAGGACCTGGTCCACGAGGAAGGTGAGCAAGGCGGTCGCGGCCACCGCCCAGCCTCCGATGCCGATCGACACCTGGCCCAGCTCCTCCAGCCGGGTGAAGGCCACGAAGCCTCCGATGACGTACACCTCGGTCATCGCCCACGGGCGCAGGCGCTCGGCGAGCCGGAACAGCGGCCCGAGCTCGCGCGCCCGGGTCCCCGCTCGCACTCGGAGCAGCACATAGGACACCGCGCCGAGCCAGAGGAGGGGGAACACGATGGAGAAGAAGGCGACCAGCAGCCCGAGCAGCGGCATTCGGTCGGAGATCAGCGCCCGCGGTCCGCTGACCAGCAGGTTGCTGCTGACCCGCCCGGCGAGGCTCACCTCGATGATGGGGAAGGCGTTGGCGATGAGGCCGCAGAAGAGGCCCGCCAGCGCCAGGGCCAGCGGAGTCGAGTCGGGAGGATCTCGCCGGTCCAGCACCGCGTCGCAACGGACGCACCTGGCCAGCGAGCGCAGCCCGAGCGGAGCCAGCGTCTGTATCTGCGCGCAGTCGTGACAGGCGACCTCCTCGGCCGCCCCCGATTCCTCGAATGTAGTGTCCACGGTGCAGCACGGGAGGTAGGTCGTCTGCTCGCTCCTGCCGACCCCCCGGTCGGGGGCGGACGTCCGCCGGAGAACGTCAGTCCCCTCGCCAGCCGACGCGTCGCGCCCAGGCCTCGAACTCACGCCGGCGGGCCGCCGGGTCCGCGGGCGGACGGTCACCCGGCTCGCGAGACGCCGTGCTCGCCGCCTGCAGCGCTTCGACCATCGGGGGGAGGCCGAGCGCCGCGCGGCGGGCATCCAGCTGTTCCGGCGCCTCCACCGAACCGGGCGACAGGCGCCCCGCCTCGTCCCAGTCGAGCAACGTGCCGTAGAGCGAGGGACGGCCCTCGAGCTGGCGCACCCGGTCCTCCAGCATCGCCGCCTGCAGATGGGTCGCCTCTCCGCGCGCGGCGGCCTCGCGGACCAGGGCCAGGAACCGGCGCTGGAGGTCGGGCGTGGCGATGGCGTGGTGGGCGATGCGAAACGCCGCTGCGGCGCCGTCCTCGCCCGCGACGGAGCGGCCCGGCCAGCCGTGCCGCTCCACGAGCCGGTCGAGCCGGCCGGCCAGCGCCCGGTGCACGGTCTCCATCCGCGGGTCGTACCCCTGGAAGAGTCGCCCCTCCGCGACCAGCTCCGACCGCACCGCCTGGTCCTCGGCGTCCATGGCCAGCAGCTCCAGCCGGAGCGCGTCCTCCGCAGGCGGCGCGAGCTTCCAGCGCCGGTGCAGCCAGAGCCACTGCTCGGGCGTCTGGCGGATGATGCGCTCCAGCGCCGCGGTCACCCTCGCGGTGTGGATCCAGAGGTCGCGCTGCCGATCGCCGCTGTCCCCCACGACGAACGGCCCTTCGACCCGGAACCGAAGGCGGCCGTCCTCGCGCAGCGCCACGACCACGAGCGTCGGCGCCCCGGTGCGCACTGCGGCCATGGAGAGCGCGGGGGTGGTCGCCGCCGGCCGGCCGAAGAAGGGAACGAAGAGCGCGTGCTTGCCCCCGATGGCCTGGTCGACCAGCATCGCCACCACCTCGTTCCTCCGGAGCGCGGCCACCATCCCGGAGAGCGCACCGCGCGCGGGGATGAGCCTCAGTCCGGCCCGCTCGCGCGCCTCGACCAGTCGGGCGTTGACGCCTCCGCGGAGCGGCCTCACCACCGCGTGGAGTGGCACCCGCTGCGCCATCGCCGCGCCGAACAGCTCCCAGGATCCCAGGTGGGCGGTGGCGACCAGCAGACCCTTTCCTGCCGCCAGCGCACGCTCCACCGGTCCGAAGTCCTCCACCTGAACCTCGGCGAGGAGCTGGGAGCGGCTGGCCCCGAGCGTTCGCAGCGCGTCCACCACCGCCCGCGCCATGTTGGCGTAGGCGGCGCGGGCCAGCACCCGCCGCTCCTCCGCGGAGCGCTCGGGAAAGGCGTGGTCGAGGTTGTCCAGCGTGACACGCCGGCGGATGCCCAGGGCATAGGCGCAGCCGGCGACCGCACGGGCGAGACCGTCGACGAACACGGCGGGGAGCGCCTGGAGGAGACGCACCAGAGCCCCCGCGGCCGCCCGGGAAAGGACAGTCGACTGGACGAGCGCGGGCCTCTCCACCACGTTGCCTGCTAGCACGAGCACCTCCGGTTCTGGAGGAGGTTCGGTCCTGGCGGAGGAGCGCGTCGACGTGGTGGTGGTCGGTGCCGGCGCGGCGGGGCTCGCCGCTGCCGAGGTGCTCACCCGCGCCCGGCTCGGCGTCCGCGTGCTCGAGGGCCGGCCCCGCATCGGCGGACGGGTGGACACCCACTCGCTGCCCGGATGGCCGGTGCCGGTCGAGCTCGGTGCGGAGTTCGTCCAGGGGAAGGCACGCAGCCTGCTCACCCGGGCACGGAAGGCGGGACTGCGGCTGAGAGCCACCGGGCAACGGCACCTCACGCTGCAGGACGGTCGGCTGGTGGACGCCGGCCCCGCACTGAAGAAGGCGCTGGCCCAGGTGGCCACGCTGCACGGCGACGTGCCGGTGGAGGGAGTGCTGGAGGCCTGGCTGCGGTCCGGCGAGCTCGCCCCCGAGGAAGCGGCGCTCGCCCGGAACTACGTCGAGGGGTACTACGCCGCGGACGTCACGCGGGCCAGCGCCGAGGCGATCGGGGCGCTGGAGCGGGCCTCGCGCGCGCTCCACGGCGACGAGGCGGCGCGGGTCCAGGGCGGCTTCCTCGCCGTTCTCGAGCGCGTCCTGGCCTCGGTGCTCCGGCGCGTCCCCGGCGCGCTCCGGCTGTCCACCGTGGTCACCGAGGTCCGCTGGTCGGCGGGCCGGGTGGTGGTGGAATCGAGGAAGAGCAGCGGGTACTCGCTGCCGCCCCTGCAGGCGCGGGCGATCATCGTCACCATCCCGCTCGGGGTGCTCGGCGCACCGGTCGGCTCGATGGGCGCGATCCGCTTCGCGCCGCGCGTGCACGACGTGGAGCGCGCGGCTGGCGCGCTGGTCCACGGACCGCTGTTCAAGCTGCTCCTCCGGTTTCGCGAGGATTTCTGGAGCTCCGGCCGCCGGGGGCGTCTCCGAGGCTTCGGCTTCGCCCATCTGCCCGGGGGCGCGGTGCCCACCTGGTGGACCACCGCCCCGGTGGACTCCGGAGTGCTCACCGGCTGGGCAGGTGGGCCGCTCGCCCAGGAGCTGTCGGTGCTCGCGCCCGAGACGCGCCGGGCACGTGCGCTGGACAGCCTGCAGCGGCTGTTCGGGACCCCGCGCTCCACGCTCGAGGAGCTGCTCGAGGACGAGGCCCATCACGACTGGCAGGCGGATCCGTACGCGCGCGGCGGCTACGCCGTGACGCCGGTCGGCGGCCTCGGTGCGGCGCGGATGCTCGCCCGACCCGTGGCGGAGACGCTGTTCTTCGCCGGCGAGCACACGCACACCGGAGGGCAGGCCGGCACCGTGCACGGCGCGCTGGAGACCGGGGAGCGCGCGGCCCAGGAGTGCATCGACGTGCTGCGGGCGCGGCCTCGGCCGAGGTGAGCCGAGCGGCGGCGGTGTCGAGCGAACCAGCGGGCGCGCCGTCGTCCTCGCGCGGGTGGCCCGGGCGATCCGGGGTGGCCCCGGGCGTCCTGTCGCTCCAACAGCCAGGATGTTTCCCCTGCGACCCGGCAGGCCACGGCGCAGGCCCCCGGGTTAGAGTGCCCCCGGGATGACCGGTCTGTTCCTCCTCTCCCTCGTGCTTGCCGCCCCGGACGCCGGCGTGTCCCCGGGGCGAGGCGCCCCGGATGCAGGAGTATCCAAGCGCCCCGCCGCCTCCGCCGGACATGCTCCGGATGCGGGAGCTCACCCGCGCACGCCGGACGCCGGGGCTCCACGGGCGGACGCACGCTCGGCGCCTGATGCCGGAGCCGCGCCACGCGATGGCGGCGGTGCGCGGGCCACCGCCGTGGACGGTGCACCGCAGCCCGCGACGAGCGTCGCGGTCCAGGAGCCGGCCGCACCGGACGCCGGGAACGGCCGCAAGAAGAAGGCCCGTGCCGACCGAACGGACGGTCAGTCAGATGATCCGGCCATGGACGCGCTGCTCGAGCAGTCGCGCGCGCAGACCGAGGCGCTGCAGCAGATCTCCGCCCAGCAGCGGGCTTCCGAGGAGGCGCGCGTCGCCGAGCAGCAGGCCCGGACCCAGCGCGCCGCGCAGATCGACGGAGCCCGGTACTCCATCGACAGCACCATGCAGTCGCTGCAGGGAAGCGGAAACTGGAGCTCCCAGTCGCTGGAGTCCACCCGCGCGTCGCTGCAGGCAACCGCAGCCGCCGCGTCAGCGGCAGGATCTCCTGCCGAGGCCAGCCGCACGGCAGAGGCCGCTCGCCTCGTCCAGGCCGCACAGGCGGCGCTCGACCAGAAGAACGCACAGCAGGCGCAGTACTACCTCCTGCAGGCAAACCAGCTGCTGGGCGGTGGCGGGCAGCAGAGCGGCGGGCGCTACTAGTCCTCTCGCAGACCGCGACGCACGGCGGCACCCCACACGGCGGAGCATCCGGCAGTCGGAGGCGATACATTGATCGGACGATGAATCCCGGTGTCCCCTTCGCCGGAAGCCCCGAGTCCAGTGCGCCCAAGGCTGGCGCGGAGGACATCGTCCAGCTCGATCAGAATCATCCCGGCTTCCGCGATCCGGACTACCGCGCGCGCCGGAACCACATCGCGCAGCAGGCACTCCGCTGGCGCGCGGGCGATCCGGTGCCCGACGTTCAGTACACCGAGACCGAGCAGGGCGTGTGGCGCACCGTCTGGGAACACCTCGCGCCGCTGCACCACAAGCACGCCTCCGGCGAGTACAAGGTCTGCTCCGAACGGGTCTCCTTCTCTCGCCAGCGCATCCCCCAGCTCCGCGAGGTGAACCAGAAGCTCTCCGCGAGCCCGACCGGCTTCCAGATGGTGCCGGTGGCCGGGCTGGTCACCTCCCGCGCCTTCCTGGGGAACCTGCGCTTCGACCAGTTCCTCTCCACCCAGTACATCCGCCACCACACCGTGCCGCTCTACACGCCCGAGCCGGACATCGTGCACGAGCTGGTGGGCCACGCGGCGACGCTGGCCGATCCCGGGTTCGCCGAGCTCAACCGGGCCTTCGGACACGCCGCCGAGCGGGTGAGCGAGGACGTGCTGAAGCAGATCGAGCGGGTCTACTGGTACACGCTCGAGTTCGGCGTGGCGAAGGAAGGAGACCTCCTCAAGGCCTACGGGGCGGGGTTGCTCTCTTCCTTCGGTGAGCTGGAACGGTTCCAGAGCCACGCCAAGCTCGTCCCCCTCAACATCGAGGCGATGATCGCGCGGCCCTACGACCCGACGGTCTACCAGGAGGTCCTGTTCGTGGCGCCGTCCTTCCAGGACGCCGTGCGCACGGTGACCCACTGGCTGGACAGCGTGTCCAAGTGAGCTAACCTCGAGTCGTTCCTGTGCTTTTAACTACGACCAACCGCGTCGTGAATCTTTCTGCCAGTGAGGCGGGCGGGCCATCAGTTTGCGTGATGTTACCGCCGCGTTAGGTTGGAGGGCTACTGGCAATCCGGCCCGTTCGGCAGTAGAGGGCCGCCGCCCGCCACGTCACAGGCGGGCACTCCCCTGCACGGCAGTCCTCGAGGAAGCAGACACTGATCATGGCGTCCAACATCCCCATCGAACGCGTTCGAAACATCGGCATCTCGGCCCACATCGATAGTGGGAAGACCACGCTGACCGAGCGCATCCTCTTCTACACCGGCCGCATCCACGAGATTCACGAGGTGCGTGGCAAGGACGGGGTGGGCGCCAAGATGGATTCGATGGACCTGGAGCGTGAGAAAGGCATCACCATCCAGTCCGCGGCGACCTACGCGCTCTGGAAGGACATCAACATCAACATCATCGACACTCCGGGCCACGTGGACTTCACCATCGAGGTGGAGCGCGCGCTGCGGGTGCTCGACGGCGCCATCCTCGTCCTCTGCAGCGTGTCCGGCGTGCAGTCTCAGTCGATCACCGTCGACCGGCAGATGCGTCGCTACAGGGTTCCCCGCATCGCCTTCGTCAACAAGATGGACCGCGCCGGGGCGAACTACTCCCGGGTCGCGGCGCAGCTCAAGGAGAAGCTCAATCACCACCCGGTGATGCTGCAGATCCCCATCGGGGCGGAGGACCGGTTCCAGGGCATCGTCGACCCGATCGTGGGCAAGGCCTACTACTTCGACGGTGAGAACGGGGAGCACGTCCGCGAGGAGGAGATCCCCGCCGACCTTCGAGATGCGGCGAAGCAGGCCCGTCACGACATCATCGAGGGTGTGGCCAACGTGGACGACCACCTGGCAGAGCTGTTCCTCGCCGACAAGCCGGTCTCCAACGAGGAGCTCAAGGCGGCGATCCGCCGCGCCACCCTGGCGCTGAAGATGACGCCGGTGATGTGCGGCTCGGCCTACAAGAACAAAGGCGTCCAGCTGCTGCTCGACGCGGTGCGGGACTACCTCCCGAACCCGACCGAGGTCACCAACGAGGCGCTGGACCAGAAGAACAACGAGGCGAAGATCGTCCTCGAGTCCAACCCGGACAAGCCCTTCGTCGGCCTCGCCTTCAAGCTGGAGGACGGGCGCTACGGGCAGCTGACCTACATGCGCATCTACCAGGGGCGCATCGCCAAGGGCGACTTCATCGTCAACCAGTCCAACCAGCGGAAGGTGAAGATCCCCCGCATCGTCCGGATGCACAGCAACGAGATGAACGACGTCACCGAGGCCAGTGCCGGTGACATCGTCGCGCTGTTCGGGGTGGAGTGCGCCTCGGGCGACACCTTCACCGACGGCCGGCTGTCGGTCACCATGACCTCGATGCACGTACCGGACGCGGTGATCGACCTGGCGGTGGCGCCAAAGGAGCGCACCGGGCAGGCCAACTTCTCCAAGGCCCTCAACCGGTTCACCCGCGAGGACCCGACCTTCCGGGTCCACCGGGACGAGGAGTCGGCCCAGACCATCATCAGCGGGATGGGCGAGCTGCACCTGGAGATCTACATCGAGCGGATGAAGCGGGAATACAACTGCGAGGTGGTGGCCGGGAAGCCGCAGGTGGCCTACCGCGAGACCATCACCCAGCGCGGCGACTTCAACTACACCCACAAGAAGCAGACCGGTGGCTCTGGCCAGTTCGGACGCGTCATTGGTTACCTCGAGCCGCTGCCGGCGGACTCGGTGGAGACCTACGAGTTCGTGGACGACATCACCGGCGGCGCCATTCCCCGCGAGTTCATCCCCGCCGTGGACAAGGGCTTCCGCGAGGCGATCAAGAAGGGCTCGCTCATCGGCTTCCCGGTGGTGGGGGTGCGCGCGGTGATCAACGACGGCGCCAGCCACGCGGTGGACAGCTCCGAGCAGGCGTTCAAGACCGCGGGGATCATGGGTTTCCGCGAGGGCTACGAGGCGGCGAAGCCGACGATCCTGGAGCCGATCATGAAGGTCGAGGTCCAGGCGCCCGAGGAGTTCCAGGGCTCGGTCGTCGGCCAGCTCAACCAGCGCCGGGGGACCATCGTCAGTACCGAGAACGCCGAGGGATACGTCACCGCGGTGGCGGAGGTCCCGCTGAACTCGATGTTCGGCTACAGCACAGACCTCCGCTCCGCGACGCAGGGCAAGGGCGAGTTCACGATGGAGTTCGCCAAGTACGCGCCGGTGCCGCGGAACGAGCAGGAGGAAATGATGAAGGCCTACCGCGAGAAGCAGGCCGCCGAGCGCCGGTAGTCAGCGGCTCGAACGCATCGAAGCATTCCCGAGGGCGCCCCGGAGCACATCCGGCGGCGCCCTCGGTGTTTCCCGGCGCACACGAGGTGGCGGGTCACCGCGGAACGGTCGGCGGAGAGGCCGGCGCCTCTGGCTTCGGTGGAGCGGTGGTGCCCGGCTCGCTGGCAGGTGGGGCGCTGCCGCCCAGACCGCTCTCCGTCCCCGGTGCCGTGCCGGCAGCTGCCGGACCCCGCTCCAGGACGATCTCCACGCGACGATTCTGCGCGCGTCCGGAGGAGGTGGTGTTGCTGGCGACGGGCGAGGACTCCCCCTTCCCCAAGGAGCGAATTCGATCCGCCGGGACACCCTGGGAGGTGAGGTAATCGGAAACGGCCTGGGCGCGCCTCTCGGAGAGCGACTGGTTGGCACTCGAGGACCCGCGGGAATCGGTGTACCCCTCGATCACCACCGGTCGCGGCGAGCTCTTGAGGAAGGTGGCCACCCGCGACAGCCTGTCCTGCGAACCAGGTAGGAGCTCGGCCTTGCCGCTCTCGAAGAGGACGCCCCCGGCGAGGGTGATCACCGTGCCACGCGCCACGTCCCGGACCTGGGCGAACTGCTCGAGCTCCTTTCGGCTCGCGGCCAGCTCGGACTCGGCAGCGTTGCGCGCCTGCCGCTCCCGGTTGAGCTCCTCCTGGGTCTTGCTGAGCATCTGGTCACGGGTGATGTTGAGCTCCTTCAGCGCCGCATCGCGCTGAGCCACGGCCTGCTGGGTCCGGCCGACGGACTCCGCGAGGGAGACCTTGCTCAGGGCGAGAGAGGCCTTGTCGTCGACCAGGTCACGGTCACCGCTTTCCAGCGAGGCGTTGGCCTGGTCGAGAGCCTTCTTCGCTGTGGCGAGCTCGGCCGGACTGTACTGGGCCGCGGGACCCGCCGCAGCCTTGTCATAGGCGGCCTGTGCTTCCTTGAGTCGCGGGGTCGCTTCCATGTGGCCGCAGGCGAGGATCAGGAGCGCCGTCGCCGCGATTGCACCGAACCACTTCATTGGCCACCCCCAGTTCCCGAGAGGTTCTTCTGTGCGGAGAGCAGCCTCGCCTTGGCCTCGTCGGCTTCGGCGCGAGTCGTCTGCTCGCGGGTGATCGACTTGGCCAGCTCGGCCTCGGCCTGGGCGTTGTCGAGCTTGCGAACGGCGACTTCGGGCTTGTCCTTGCTCAGCTTCTTCGCAGCGTCGAGCTGATCACGTGCCTGCTGCAGATGAAGCTTGCCCTGCGGATTGCTCTCGGCACCGATCTCCTGGGCCGCCTTGATCTCCGCTTCTGCATCGGTGAAGCGTTGCGCGGGGACGGGTGGCGCCCCAGCACACGCGGCCCCCAGCACGACGCATGCTGTCACTGACAACCATCGCATCATGAGTTCTCCCCCTTTCGCGGAAGCGCTGGGCCGGAAGGTTGAGACGAGTGTCTCGCTGGACAACTCCGAGGCGAACGCATCCGCCCGAGCGAGCGTCCGGGGGCTCGCCCGGTTCACCCCCTCACGCCGCCATGCGGAACCAGGCCACTCCCCGGGCCCGAGGGTCGGGGAGGCCGCCGCGGGCCCAGGTGGGCGAGGGTGAGGCCGTGATCGCGATGAGCTCGGGCGCGCCCCTGTCGCCGCTCAGTTCCGCATCGGCCCCGCGTCGGGCAGACCCTTGCTCTTCGAGCTCCTCGAGCCTGCGCTCGCCGTCGCCTTGTCTCCCGACTTCGGGGGCGGCGTGGGCTGAGCGATCGCCTGCTGCAGCCGTGCGGTCGCCACGTCCAGCGACGGGCCGGTCGCTGCGGCCATGCTGGTCTTCTTCTTCTTGGGCGTCTTCTTCTTGGTCTTGCTGGGCGTCAGTGTCGGCGGCGGGCTCTCCGGCACCGAGGCGAACGGCGCCGTCAGCGCGGGCTTGACCAGGTCCTCGGGCGTCACCTTCCGGGGAGGCGGAGGCGGCACCGGCGAGTCGTCCACCTTGGCGGTCATCTCCGGCTCCAGCGCTGCCCGGAAGGCCAGCCGGTTCCGCGGGTCCTCCTGCTCCTCCTGCACCTCGACCCGGAGGTGAACGATCAGCCGGAGCCCCCGCTGCGCCTGGAACTCCACCTTGCCCGGCACCCGGTAAGCGAACGAGCCGCTCCACGGGTAGGCGCCGGTCTTCGACCCGCGGTAGACGAGCATGGCGGTGAGGACGTGGTTCCCCGGAACCACCGGCCCACGGAAGAGCTCCTTTCCCCACCCCGGCTCCAACCGTCCCTCCAGCGGGCGGCCATCCAGCTCCACCGTCCCCTCCAGCAGGTCGAACCGCTCGGGGTCTGGCCCGTCGGTCACCACCACCAGCTCGGGCCCGGGAATCTTCGCCTGCTGCGCTGCCAGCTCCGCCTCCAGCTCCTCGGCAGCAGAGCGGGTGGGCGCATTCGCCCCCAGCGCCAGCGCCGGCAGCATCCAGCAGACCCACGGAAGCAGGAGACGCAGCATCACCTGCCTCGGAGGATGCCACACTCTAGAGGTCGATCTGCATTCCCAGCTCCACCACCCGCCCAGGTGGGATGGAGAAGAAATCCGTGGTGGCGCGGGCGTTTCGGGAGATGAACCGGAAGAGCACCTTTCGCCAGTAGGCCATGTGGCTCCGTCCGCGGGGGAGCACCGTCTCTCGACCCACATAGAAGCTGGTGGTCTCGGGCTTGGTGCCGAGGCCCAGCGAGCGCGCCCTCCGGAGGATCTCCGGCACCCGGGGGCTCTGCCGGTACCCGTACTTGGCGGTGACCCGGTAGAAGCCGAGCTTCAGCGGCTCCACCGACACCCTCTGCTCCGGCTCGACCTCGGGCACGTTCAGCGGGAGGACGGACAGGAGCAGCACCTGATCGTGCAGCACCTGGTTGTGCTTCAGATGGTGGAGCAGGACCGGGGACACCAGGGTGGTCGACGAGCTGAGGAACACCGCCGTTCCGCGGACACGGGTGACGGGGCTCCGCTCCAGGTCCGCGAGCAGATCGTCCACGGTGAGTGCGGTCGCCGCGAAGCGCTCGGCGAGCTCGGCCCGCCCCCGCTTCCAGGTGGTGAAGCAGGCGAAGATCGCGACCGCCACCACCACCGGGACCCAGCCGCCCTGGATGAACTTGATGAGGTTGGCGACGAAGTACGGAATGTCGATCGCCAGGAAGAGCAAAGTCACCGACAACGCCTTCCACAGCGGCCAGCGCCAGGCGTGGACGGTGATGAAGTAGAAGACCAGGGTGGTGATCAGCATCGTCCCCGTCACCGCGATGCCGTAGGCCGACGCCAGCCGGCTCGAGTGCTGGAAGCCGAGCACCAGGGCGATGCAGGACACCGCTAGGAACTGGTTCACCTCCGGGAGGTAGATCTGCCCCTCGTTCTCCCGGCTGGTGTGGACGATGTGCAGCCGGGGAACATAGCCCAGCTGTACCGCCTGGCGGGTGAGCGAGTACGCGCCGGAGATGAGCGCCTGACTGGCGATGATGGTCGCCACCGTGGCCAGCACCACCGAGGGGACGAGCAGCGCCCGGGGCACCAGCGCGTAGAATGGATTGGGCCGAGCCGCGGTGTCACTGAGGAGCAGCGCCCCCTGGCCGCAATAGTTGAGGAGCAGCGCGGGGAACACGATGCTCCACCAGCTCAGACGGATGGGACGCCGACCGAAGTGCCCCATGTCGGCGTAGAGCGCCTCTCCTCCGGTGATGGCCAGGACCGCGGCCCCGAGCACCTCGAAGCCCCGGAACCCGTTCTCCCGGAAGAAGCGCACCGCATGCCAGGGGTTCACCGCGCCGAGCACGCCCGGGAACTTCACGATCTCCACCAGCCCGACCACGGCGATGAAGAGGAACCACAGGAACATCACCGGCCCGAAGATGCCCCCGATGCGGGCTGTGCCCCGACGCTGCACGAGGAACAGGAGCCCGAGGATGACCACGGTGATCGGCACCACCAGTGGCTCGGCCGCGCTGGTGGCCACTCTGAGCCCCTCCACCGCCGAGAGAACGGAGATCGCCGGGGTGATCACCCCGTCGCCATAGAGGAGCGCAGCCCCGAACAGGGCGAGCAGCACCACGATGGTCCGCTGCCGCATCTCCGACCGGGTCTCGGCGCGGGGGATGAGGGCGAGCAAGGCGAAGATGCCTCCCTCGCCCTTGTTGTCCGCCCGCATGATGAAGCCCATGTACTTCACCGCCACCACCAGGGTCAGCGACCAGAGAATGATGGAGAGGACGCCGAGGACGTTCTCGGCGGTGGGGGTGACCCCGTGCTCGCCGAAGCACTCGCGCATCGCGTAGAGGGGACTGGTCCCGATGTCTCCGAACACGATGCCCAGCGCGGCGATGGCGAGCTGCGCGCCGGGCCACCGGCTGGGCGCGGGTTCACCGGGACTGGACATGGGGCGGCCGACCCTAGCAGCGTCCCGGGCGGAACCAGTCTCGATGAAGACGAATGCGGCCAGGCTCCTGGACACACTGAACATCCGCTACGAGTTGCGGACCTACGCCGTGGATCCGGAAGACCTCTCGGCCGTCCGGGTGGCCGAGAAGGTCGGCCTCCCGGCCGCCCAGCTGTTCAAGACCCTGGTCTGCAGGGGGGACCGGACGGGGGTATGCCTGGCGGTCGTGCCGGCAGATCGCGAGCTGGACCTCAAGGCGCTGGCGCGCGCCCGGGGAGACCGGCGGTGCGAGACCGTCCCGCTGAAGGAGGTTCAGCCGCTCACCGGGTACGTCCGCGGGGGCGTGACGGCGCTCGCGGGCAAGCGGGAGTACCCGGTGGTGCTCGACGACTCGGCCCTTCGATGGCCGGTCATCTCGGTGTCCGCAGGCATCCGCGGGGCGCAGCTGCTGCTCGCCCCTTCGGACTATCGACAGGTCAGCCGGGCGACCGTCGCCGCGATCGCGCGCGTTCCTGACTGAGCGGCCCCGGCCCTCAGGCCTGAGGCGTCTTCGCAGCCTTCTCCGCCGCCTCGTGGGCAGCGATCTCCGCGCGCACCTTCTCCATGTCCAGCGCCTTGGCCTGCGACACGACGTCCGCCAGGGCCGCCGGGGGAAGGGCACCGGCCGTCCGGAAGAGCAGGACCTTGTCCCGGAAGATCATCAGGGTGGGGATGCTCTGGATGTCGAACGCCGCGGCGAGCTGCTGCTCCTCGTCGGTGTTGATCTTCCCGAAGACCACGTCCGGGTTGTCCCCGGCGGCCTTCTCGAAGGTCGGCGCGAACCCCCGGCAGGGGCCACACCAGGGGGCCCAGAAGTCGAGGATGACGATGCCCCCGGCCTCGATGGTCTCCCGGAAGTTCTGGGCAGTGAGGGTTCGCGCGGTACTCATGCGGGGACAGGTAACCCACCCCCCTGCTCCTTGCAGCGAACGGCTGCCCATCTCCGCGCGCAACGCGCATTTTGACACACTGCGCAAGGCCGGCGGATGCCCCCAATTCTCTTGGCGCATGCGCCGAAACCATCTACAAGCGCCCTGATTTCCGAGTCAGTGGCCGCGGCTCGGCCGACCCTTGCGGAGGGGGTTCCCAGATGAAGAGGTTGCTGCTTCTGGCGCTCGCGGCAGCGTTCACCGCGTGCAGCCCTGACGTCCCGCAGAATCCCGGCGAATCCGACAGGCTGGTGGTTGCGGAGTTCGACCCGGCGCACAGCATCATCCCGCTCCCCAACGACCTCGTGTTCCTGAAGCCCGATGGAACGATGGACGGGAGGCTGCATGCCCCGGTGACCGGTGGGACCGATGCCCAGAACGAGTTCAACCGGGATTACCTGAACCTGCTGGACGGGTTCCCGATGGAGTCGACGGCGTCGGTGCTCTTCGACAAGCCGATCGACATCTCCACGGTCCATCTCTTTCCGTCGGCCGGCGCGACCCTGGCGGTGTTCGACATCACCAACGGTGTTCCGATCACCAACGTGAACGTCAGCGTGGCGGACGCTCACGACGGAGCTCAGACGCTCAACATCAGCCCCCAGGGTGGGTACTGGGCGAGGGGTGGGCGGTACGGCGTCATGGTGCTTGGCGGTGCCAACGGCATCAAGGGCGCGCAGAGCGGTCAGACCGTGACCGGCTCGCCGACCTGGGCGCTCGTCACCAGCAGCACTCCGCTGATCACCTGCGACGGCAACGGAAACAACTGCATCCTTCACACCTCGGCCATCCCCACCACCCAGAAGGATCCGGCGGCGCAATACGACGAGCAGGTCAGGCTTGCCAAGCAGCTGGAGCAGCTCCGGCTGGGTTACAAGGAAGCCATCGACCAGGCCCTGGCCACGGTCCCGGGGCTGAACCGGGCCGACATCGCCCTGTTCTGGACCTTCACCATCACCACCCAGCCCGAGGTCACGTTCGATCCGGGCCGGAGCATCATCCCCTTCCCGAACAACGTCCTGAACCCCACCGGCAGCCAGGTGACGCTGCCGGTTCCGCCCGACGCCGGTGCGCTCACCGCCCTCTACAGCGGGCTGAACACGCTCGACGGGTTCTCCACCACCGCGCCGATCGTCACCGAGAATGGAGACAACACCGGGCCCCTGATCGGCGCGAACGTCAAGGTGGACTCGATCGTCTTCGGCGACCAGGGGAACATCAACATCGTCGCCGCGGGCCCCGGTGAGGCCGCGCTGCCCACCACGCCGGACGGCACCATCAAGGCCCACGCCTGCCTCAACTGCCCCCCGATCGTGATGAACGAGCTGGACGGAGGACCGATCCGTCTCCCCGACGGCGGGCTGAAGCCCGAGACCCTGGCGATCATCCCCGACGTGCCGCTCACCGAGCGCACGCTGTACGCGGTGTACATCACCACCGACCTGAAATCGGACGTCCCGGGCGAGAAGAACGTCATTGCCAGTCCGGCGTTCGCGCTCATTCGCTCCTCCGCGCCGCTGTACGAGAACGGTCACAGCACCGTCAGCCTGCTGACCGACACGCAGGCACAACTGCTCGAGCCGCTGCGGGCCGCGCTGAAGCCGCTCTTCGATACCTTCGCGGCAAGAGGGCTGCCCCGGACCAAGGTCGCTCTCGCCTGGGCGTTCACCACCCAGACCACCGTGACCCAGCTCTCGCAGCTGCACGGCATTCCCTTCTCCCAGGCCGCGGCGGCGATCCCCGCCGTTCCGCTGTGGGTCCAGGCGATCCCCCCTCCGGGGGCACCGGTGGTCACGACCAACGTGGGCGCCTGGTACATCGGCGAGATCGTCGACGTCTTCCTGCTCACCGACCCGCGCGGGGTGTTCGACCCCACGAACCCGGCCACGCCCTTCATCCCCTTCGTCATGAGCGTGCCGTCGGCCGCCGCGCCAGCGGGTGGCTACCCGGTGACCATCTACGGCCACGGCCTCACCCGCACCCGTACCGACGGCTTCGTGCTGTCCAGCGCGCTGGCCACCGCGGGTCAGGTGATGATCGCCATCGACGAGCCGTGGCACGGCGACCGGAACACCTGCAAGGGCTTCGGCGCCTTCCTCACCTCGGCAGGAATCCCGGGAGGCCAGGACGCCTTCGCCTGCTCGAACCCCGCTGCCCAGACCTGCAACGCCGTCGGCCGTTGCCAGTCGACCGACCGGAGCGGGGCGCTCGCCTGTGCGCCGTCGGGCCCGGGCATGGCGGACCAGGACAAGCCCTGCTTCCTCGCCGGACAGGGACACTGCGCGTCCGACGGCAAGTGCGAGAACGGGGCCTTCGCCTCGGTGTTCACTCCGGCGCCGGGAGTGAACATCCCGGTCAACGGCTGGAACCTGCTCAACCTGAGCAACTTCTTCGCCACCCGGGACAACTTCCGGCAGCAGGTGGTCACCCACGGGCAGCTGGCTCGCATCCTCCAGCACACCGGAACCGGGAACCTGGGCCAGCAGACCGGCATCACCATCGACGCCTCGAAGATCAACTACGCCGGTCAGAGCCTGGGAGGGGTGCTCGGAACGCTGTACTCGGCGGTGGCGCCGGAGGTGAAGAACGCCGCCCTGAACGTTCCCGGCGGAGACATCTTCACCGTCCTCAACACCTCGCCCGCCTTCGCCCCGCAGAAGGCCGCCGTCCAGGCGGCGCTCGCCGCGCAGGGCATCGCGCCCAACTCGCCGGCCTACGACTTCTTCACCGGCATCCTGAAGTGGATCATCGACCCCGCGGATCCCATCAACGCCGGGCCGTACCTGGTGCGGAAGACGAGGAACGGCCAGTTCCCAGCCGACCCGCTGGCGAACAACGGTGAGAACCGCCGCGGATACATCCAGTGGATCCAGGACGACCAGGTCATCCCCAACCTCTCCACGCAGGAGCTCATCCGCTCGGTGGTCGCTGACCCGAACGCGAGCGGGGTGATGCTCAGTCCGAGTGCGGACGTGCCGAGGTTCTGGGCGAAGCGGTTCCCGACCAGCGGGACCCCGGCCAACAACCACGGGTTCCTGCTCGGGTCCGCAGGGGCTGGCACCGCGCAGGCCGCCCAGGGCGAGGTCGCAGGCTTCGTCACGGGCGCGCCGCCGTTCTGATCCCGCCGACACCGAAGGAAAGGCACATGCACATGAAGAAGCTCATGTACGCAGTGATGGGCCTGGCCGCGGTGGCCGGGGGCTCCGCTCACGCAGCGGGCATCGCCGTCGACCTCCAGTCCGCCCGTGGCGTGGGCATGGCCGGTTCACTGATCGGCGCCGTGGACGACGCCTCGGGCATGTACTTCAACCCGGCAGGCATCGCGCAGGGACAGGGCCTGGAGGTGATGCTCGGAACCGCTCCCATCATCCCGGCCTTCACCGTGAAGAACCCGCAGGGACAGGAGCTGAAGGGCATCGTCAACATCATCACCCCGGTCCACCTCTACGCGACGTGGGGGATCAGCGACGAGTGGACCGTGGGCATCGGGGTGTTCACTCCCTACGGCCTCAAGGTGGAGTGGGATCCGGAGTGGGAGGGCCGCGAGGTCATCAAGAAGGCGGATCTCAAGGTCTTCGACATCAATCCCACCGTCGCCTACCGCTACGGGCCACTCCGCATCGGTGGCGGAATCCAGATCGTCCGTTCCACGGTCGAGCTGACCAGGGACATCAACCTCCTCGATTACGGCTACGTCGGGGTGGATCTGGGCGCCGGGGCATGGGGCGTCGGCGGAAACGTCGGCGTCCAGTTCGAGGCGATCGAGAAGGTGCTCACCATCGGTGCGACCTATCGCAGCTCGGTCAAGCTCAACTTCGACGGCAAGGCGCATTTCGAGAACGTCCCGCCGCCCTACGCCGGCACCTTCCAGGACCAGGCGGCGCACACCAGCCTCAAGCTCCCCGACACCTTCGGGCTCGGCGTCGCGGTGCGGCCGATCCCGGAGCTGGTCCTCGATTTCGACGTGAACTACTTCGCCTGGCAGCAGTTCCAGGCCATCGACATCAAGTTCGACAACCCGCAGCTCAACATCTACGAGGCCAAGCAGTGGCATCACAGCTGGAACTACCGGATCGGCGCCGAGTACACCCTGAACGAGCACATTCAGCTTCGGGCCGGCATCCTCTACGACCAGGCCCCGAGCCCGACGTACACCCTGCTCCCGGACATCCCGGACAACGACCGCATCAACATCGGCATCGGTGGCACGTATCGCTGGGGCGCGTTCCGCGTCGAGCTCGCGTACATGTTCATCAAGTTCCTCGGTGCGACCAGCACCTATCCCAACCCGAAGTACCAGTACGACTACAGCGCGACGGCCCACGTCATCGGCCTGACCTTGGGCTTCAAGATCTAGAGGCGTGCCGTTCCGCCCGGACCACCGGGCGTGCTTCAAGGGGAGCCGTGAGCGAGCCTCCGGCTCCCCTTCCTTTTCCGGACAGCCTCTGCCACCGCTGTGCGGCGCCCCCACGCTACGTGCGCACCGCGCGAAGCACGTTCATCCTCTGCCCGCTGGTGCCCGAGCGCTACCCGCGGCAGCCGGTGCGAGCCTGCCCGTACTTCCGGCCCCGTG
>Ga0070664_100000375_pt1 | contig 33197 bp, 28 predicted proteins | sample KBSC73metaG_FD_65863 | JGI IMG/M metagenome (GOLD analysis project Ga0070664, IMG submission 65863) | Corn rhizosphere microbial communities from Kellogg Biological Station, Michigan, USA - KBS C7-3 metaG | ecosystem: Host-associated > Plants > Roots > Rhizosphere > Soil ... | reverse complement strand
GCAACGCAGTTCTTCGGTGATCGGGTTGCTTAGCAACTCGGTAATTTCAACTGATTGGCTCGGGCGATTGTCCGTGCGTGCTTCGATGCATTCCCCAGGTGATCGGAGATTCCATCGTCTTGTATCTTGAGATTGAAATTATTGTTGAGGCGGCACGCATTCCGCCGAAAATCCGAATCTCTTAAATCTGGCTAGAGTTCGCGTCGTCCTTCGAGAGCTTTAGTCATCGTCACTTCGTCGGCATATTCCAGATCTCCACCGACGGGCAGACCCAGACCAAGTCGAGTGACTCGAATTCCCATGGGTTTGATCAGGCGCGACAGATAGAGCGCTGTGGTTTCTCCCTCGACGTTGGGATTTGTCGCGACGATCACTTCCTCGACGATACCGGACTCCAGTCGGCGAAGCAGCGAAGTCATCGTCAACTGGTCTGGCGTGATTCCCTTCAGGGGTGAGAGCGAACCCATCAGGACGTGGTAGCGGCCATTGAACGCGTGCGTCCTCTCCACGGCAAGAATATTGTTGGATTCCTCGACGATGCAAAGCGACTTATCCGAACGTGAAGGCAATGAGCAGTACTGACACGGATCCACATCCGTGAGGTTGTTGCAAATCGAACAGCAGCGAATGGATCTTTTCACTTCGAGGATGGCTTCCGCGATCTGACCGGCATCGGCGGAGTCCATCTTCAGGACGAAGAAAGCCAGCCGTTGTGCGGATTTCGCCCCGATACCGGGAAGCTTCTTGAATTGATCGATAAGCCGGCTGACCGGTTCGGCGACATCACCCATCGCTAAAACATGCCCGGGATTTTCAGCCCGGACGTCAGGCCGCCAAGTTGTCCGCTCAACGCTTCGTCGACCTTGCGAACGCACTCATTGACCGCGGCGACAATCAGGTCCTGCAACATTTCCTTGTCCGCCGAAGCAAACACTTCAGGATCGATCTGAATGGAAACAAGCTGCTTGTTGCCGTTCATCTTCAGGGAGACCATGCCGCCACCGGCTGTGGCTTCCACGACTGTGGCATCCATTTGCTTCTGCAGTTGTTCCTGCATCTTCTGAGCTTGTTTCATCATCTGTTGCATGTTCATTGTGATTCTCCCTTCGAAGGCTTTACCTGTGCGACATCTCCCCGGAATACTTCGAGAAATCGCCTCACGAGCGGTTCATCTTTTGCTGCGTCCAGATTGCTGGCCGGATCGGACCGTGAAGGAACCGGATTTGTTGTACCCGGAACACTTTCAACCGGAGAACCTGCAGCTGTTGCGTGCCGAACCGGTGCAGTCACTGCAGGGGCGGCGGGTTTTTCGAGTGGTGCGGGTTTGGCCGGGTTTGACGGAATCGATGTTTTTACGGGAGTTGGAGACGGAGAAACACCTTGCCGAAAATCCCGGATGACATCTTCGATGTCACGGACGCGTCCGGCCATGGCAAGCTTCACCAGTCCGGCTTCCAGATGAAAGCGCGGTTGAGATGTCCCCTTGAGTTCATATTCCAGGCGCAGCAGCATGTCGAAATTTCGAACCAGTTCCTGTTCCGAGAATTTCCTGCTGTCGCTGGCGAGCATTTTCTTGTCTTCGGGACTGGCGAGAACTTTGTTGTCCAGTTCAAGCTTCATCATGAGCAGATCGCGCATTCTGGCAATGCATTCCCGGACGTATTGCTGAATACTCAGACCCTGTTCCACGACAATGCTGATACATTCCAGTAGCTCTCGTGAATCCTGATTTGCAAGTGCAGTGGAGGTACGATCGATAACCTCATTCGGAATGAATCCCAGGACATCCCGCACATCGTCCTGGGCAATTTCCTGGCCGCCAAAGGAGATAATCTGGTCCAGAAGCGACTGGGCGTCACGCATGCTGCCTTCTGAAGCCTTGACGATATAGCTGAGTCCACGGTCATCAATTTTTGCCCCCTCTCGATCGGCGATCTGCCGTAAATGAGCCTGAATCTCGGGGGCCGATATCGTCCGAAAGGTAAAGATCTGGCAGCGGGAGAGAATGGTTGCCGGAAGTTTGTGACGCTCCGTGGTCGCCATGATGAAGACCACGTGCGGTGGTGGTTCCTCGAGAACTTTCAGAAGCGCATTAAAAGCGGGCGTCGAAAGCATATGAACTTCATCGATGATGAAGATCTTGTAGCGGTCGCGTGAAGGGGCATACCTGGCGCTGTCGCGAAGCTCCCGGATGTCATCGACGCCGTTGTTGGATGCACCGTCGATTTCAAGCACATCCATGGATTGAGCCGCGGCGATTTCAGTGCAGGATGGACATTCGCCGCAGGGCTCAGTAGATCGCCCTTTCTTGCAGTTAAGTCCCTTGGCCAGAATTCGTGCCGTCGTCGTCTTCCCGACACCGCGTGGGCCGGAAAAAAGGTAGGCATGACCGACGCGATCGGTCTGGATCGCATTCTGAAGGGTTCGGACAATGGATTTTTGCCCAACCACCTCATCGAAAATCTGGGGGCGGAATTTTCGGGCAATGACCTGATATTTCATAGTGGTGTGGCCGCCGTAGCTGGTCAGGCCCGGGGGATACTGTGGCACATTAGATGATCCGCTGCCGTTGCTTCCTTCCGGACCTGGCGGGGTTCACGGGGTCCAATTGCACAGCCCCCCTCAGCCTGATACGGAGAGAGTGGGATTCGAACCCACGGTGGAGTTTCCCCCACACACGCTTTCCAAGCGTGCTCCTTCAACCACTCGGACATCTCTCCAGACTTCAGAGCCTTCCGACTCTATCACAAACATCCTTTATTTTATTCGAGCGATCCGAACAGGACGAGGGCACAGATCCTTGTCGACTTCCCGAAGCTGCTGGATCAGATCGAGGGTATCGACAAAGTGCGGGTTCTCCTGAAATTTCGTCAAATGGCTAATCGACTTGGCGATCTGACCTCGTGCCCCCACTTCATTTCCTCGACACAAATGGTGTAATCCAACGGCTGCCTGGATCAATCCCTGATAAAAAACTCGGACCGGGCCCTCGGTAACTTTCCAGAGATCTTCCCAGCTTTCATGGGCCTCGTAGTAGCTACCGGAGTTAAAAAAAAGCAGTCCTTTTTCAAAGAGATTCCGGCTCGGCACGGTTCGTAAATTATTGATTATGCATGGATTGGTGTCAGACCTGTTCGAATAGGCCTGATAGGATAGCGAAGTATCATCGTGGATTCAATCCCTTTCTGGAACCCGGGATTCTGAGCTTGCAAACGCATGCCTGCTCGGTATTATTCGTGGGTGCAGACTTGAATATCGAGTCGGACACCTCAATCTAATTCCCGCGGGTTCCCCTGTTTTATTTCGTATCCCGTTCCAGGCCCTCTTAGTCACAACCGCGCGAATTGCTCATTCTGGGAGGAGTCAGATGGCCATAGCGTTCTGTAATCGATGTCGAGGGATGAATGTTGGATATAACAGGCGGTATGTGATTCATCGTCTGTTGTGCGGAAAATTGGCTTCCAGATCCGCTAAGTTCCTGGTTTTAAGCGCCGTTCTGCTGTTTTTCGTTTTTAAATCTCCGACCGGGTTGCTCAGGGATATCAGCCAACCCCAGACCGGCGCTGTTGCCGAAGCCAGCTTCATGCCGTCGGTACCCGAACCGGGTCAGGTGGCGTCCCTCAGCGAACTTCTCGCGCGCTACGGAGTCGATGTGAGCCACAGGGAGCGCGTCGCGAAGGCTATCGCAGCCAGCAGTCTAAAATACAACGTGGATCCCAAGTTGGTGGCGAGTGTCGTTATTGTGGAGAGTGGAGCAAACCCGTTTGCAGTCTCAGAAAGCAATGCAGTTGGAATCATGCAAATCCATTTGCCGACCTGGGGCCTTCTGGCCGAACAACAGGGGATCAACCTCTTCAAAATTGAGGACAATGCGGATCTGGGGGTTCGAATCCTCAGTGGGTACATCAAATCGTACGGTGAATGGGGCGGAGTAGCCCACTACCTCGGTCAGACGGACGATCCGGGATCACAACAGGCGGCAGCAGAGTACGTGCAGAAAGTGCAGAAGGTTTACGGCCTCAGACAAGCTCAATCCTCGATTCCTGCCCAGGCGGTCCTCCGGTAGACCCTTTCCAGATAAATCCATATTTCACGTTTGCAAATGATGGTGGTTCCATCAGAGCCACCATTTTCGCTGATTAACCCCGTTCTATCCTTGGGCGATCCAGGTTGATTTCGAATCTGATGTCGTTAGGATAAGATGTCCTTGACAATGGTGCGCTCACATTTTATAGTGTCTCCCGTTATAGTAATAAGTCACGTGTGGAGGAACTCAGCCAATGAGCAAGATTATCGGAATCGATTTAGGGACAACCAATTCAGTTGTCGCGGTAATGGAGGGCGGTGAGCCGGTGGTGATTGCCAATCAGGAAGGCGGGCGGACGACGCCGTCGGTTGTCGCATTTACCAAAGGGGGAGAACGCCTTGTCGGACAGGTGGCCAAACGGCAGGCGGTCACGAATGCCGAAAACACCGTTTATTCCATCAAGCGGTTTATGGGACGTCGTTTCGACGAAGTGAACGAAGAGATGAAGATGGTTCCATACAAAGTTGCTTCCTCGAATGGAGAGGCGCGGGTCGTGATCAACGGGAAGGAAAATTCGCCGCCCGAGGTTTCGGCAATGATTCTTCAAAAGCTGAAATCCGCCGCGGAAGACTATCTTGGCCAAAAAGTCGACAAGGCGGTGATCACTGTCCCGGCATATTTCAACGATGCTCAACGTCAGGCGACGAAGGACGCCGGGCGTATCGCCGGGTTGGAAGTTCTCCGAATTATCAATGAGCCCACGGCGGCGGCGCTCGCGTATGGCCTGGATAAAAAGAAGGACGAAACCATCGCGGTGTATGACTTCGGTGGCGGTACGTTTGACATCTCCATTCTGGAGGTTGGCGAGGGTGTTGTTGAAGTCAAGTCCACAAACGGGGATACGCATCTGGGTGGAGACAACATCGACCAACGGATCATCGACTGGATCATTGATGAGTTTAAGAAAGATCAGGGTATCGACCTATCCAAGGACAAGATGGCGCTTCAACGATTAAAGGAAGCCGCGGAAAAGGGAAAATGCGAACTGTCTACGGTTCAGGAAACGGAGATCACACTGCCGTTTATCACGGCGGATGCTTCCGGCCCCAAGCACCTCAATCTGAAGCTGACGCGCCCGAAGTTTGAATCGTTGGTTGAAGACATTCTTCAGAGAACCTCTGGACCGTCGCGCCAGGCACTCCAGGATGCTGGGGTCAAACTCAGCGAAATCGACGAAGTGGTTCTCGTGGGCGGCAGCACACGTATTCCAAGAGTTCAGCAAATCGTGAAAGAACTCTTCGGAAAGGAACCCCATAAGGGCGTGAACCCGGACGAAGTCGTCGCTGTTGGAGCTGCGGTGCAGGCGGGCGTTCTGGGAGGCGAAGTCAAGGACGTCTTACTGCTGGACGTCACGCCATTGTCCCTCGGCATCGAAACCCTGGGAGGCGTATTTACGCGATTGATCGAGCGCAATACGACGATTCCTACTCGAAAGAGCGAAACGTTTTCGACTGCGGCGGACAACCAAACTTCCGTGGAGATTCACGTTCTTCAGGGGGAAAGGCCGATGGCGCGGGACAACCGGACTCTCGGGCGATTCCATCTGGTCGGGATTCCTCCGGCTCAGAGAGGTGTTCCACAAATCGAAGTGACATTCGATATCGACGCAAACGGGATTGTTAACGTTTCCGCAAAGGATAACGGCACCGGCAAGGAGCAGAAGATCACCATCACGTCTTCGAGTGGACTGAACAAAGATGATATCGACAAGATGGTGAAAGAGGCCGAATCCCACGCCGATGAAGACAAGCGGAAACGAGAAGAGATCGAAGCGAAGAATCGGGGGGACTCTACGGTTTATCAGGTGGAGAAAGCTTTATCGGAGAACCGCGGCAAGATCTCGGAAGATGACGCCAAAACGGTCGATGCCGCGCTCGCGGATGCAAAGAAAGCCCTTGAAGACGGCGGTGTGGAGCGCATCAATAAAGCCGTCGAGACGTTAAACCAGGCTTCGCACAAGGTCTTTGAGGCCATGTACCGATCGGGTGCTCCGAACCCGGACGGAAGCTCTCCCGGTGCGGATGGATCTGCATCGAAAGGGCCCAAAGCGGACGGAGACGTCATTGATGCCGAATACGTTGACGTTGACGATAAAAACAAAAGCTAGGCGGAATTCGGATGGACGGACGGGACGATCCTTATCTCATTCTTCAAGTGGGCCGCGCTGCTACCGTCGCGGACATAAAGAAGTCTTTTCGAAGACTCGCACGGCGATTTCACCCGGATGTGAATCCGGGTGATCGCGGTGCTGAAGAACGCTTCAAGCGAATTTCTGAGGCGTATGAAATTCTCAGCCATCCGGAAAAGCGTCTTTTCTACGACGAAAACGGTTTCTACACCGAAGGCGCCACCGAACGGAAAAGCGGATCGACGGCCTGGGGATTTACATTCCAGGGATTCAATTTTTCGACTTCTCCAGAGAGCCAGTCGTCTGAAGTATTCGGCCAGTATTTCTCTCGCAGGTCGACACCGCGAACGCCGACTCGCGGTGCCGACCTGGAATATCAAATGTCGGTTAGTTTTGCAGATTCCATAAGCGGTTTGAAAACGCGAATAAATATTCGTCGTCAGCGAACCTGTATGTGCGTTGGATCCATGGGCTCCGTCTTTCAGGGCGAGAGCAGATGTCCAAGGTGTGGTGGTACCGGCAAAACAGAGCAGATGAAAGGTCGCCTTCACTTTTCTTCAATCTGCACCGAGTGCAATGGAAATGGGGAAGTCCGCCGTAGCTGCGGCGAATGTGGAGGTCTGGGTCGAGTGCCACGGACGGAGAATTTGGAAATCGAAATTCCGGCCGGAGTAAGCACCGCTTCACGCGTGCGATTTGCGGGTGAAGGCGATGCCGGCATATATGGCGGGCCGGCCGGCGATCTTTATGTGATCACAAATGTCGCTCAACATCCGTTCTTTCACCGCGTTGGAGAACATTTCCAATGTACCCTGCCGATCAGCTTTTCCGAGGCTGCACTCGGGGCAAAGGTGGATGTTCCGACGGTAGATGGAACAAGTTCGGTTGTTCGAATTCCTCCAGGAACCCAGAGCGGCCAGATCTTCAGGATGCGAGGAAAAGGACCGCCATCCCTGCTTCAGCCAGGCACGCGTGGGGATCAGCTGGTTGAAGTCCGTATCGTTGTGCCGCGAATTGCGGACGAAAGATCGAAGGAGATCCTAAGGGAATTGGCCCGTCTAAATCCGGATGACATCCGGAAGGATATTGCGAAGGTTTAGGGATGCAGGGCAAGAAGAAGAACAGCAAGGCCGCCTATATGATAAGCGCCGTGGCTGAAACCTATGGGATTCATCCCCAGACATTGCGGCTATATGAACGAGAAGGTTTGCTGAAGCCCTCACGTTCCGATGGCAACACACGTCTATACACGCAGGAAGATCTCGAAAGGCTCGAAGTCATTCTCAGCCTGACACGGGAACTCGGGGTGAACCTTGCTGGAGTCGAAGTCGTACTAAACATGAGAAAACGCATGGGAGAGATGCAGCGCGAGTTGCAGGACTTCATTGAATACGTCGAGAGGGAAATCGTTCATCGGTCCCCTGAACTCGATCAGAAGATCCAGCTGGCTCTCGTAAAAGTCACGCCTCCCCGTGTTGTGGTAGCAAAATCAGGGAACAACGCCAAGTAAACATTATGAAAACGATATTTCAGGAACGTGTAACGGAAGGCCCAGACACCTTTCGAATGTATCTCAAAGACCTCGCCCGGTTTCCCCAGTTGACACCAGAGCAGGAGCACGAATTGTCGGTTCGAGTTCGAGGTGGGGATCAGGATGCATTTCGAAAACTCGTGGAATCCAATCTTCGGTTCGTGGTTTCCATGGCCAAAAAGTATTCGCGTTCCGGATATCCATTACACGAGCTGATTAATGAAGGAAACCTTGGTTTGATCGAAGCCGCAAATCGGTTCGATCCGGACAGGGGAGTCCGGTTTATCACCTACGCCAGTTGGTGGGTTCGTCAGGCAATTCTTGCCGCGATTGCTCACTATGGTCAGGTGTTTCGTGTGCCGCCGAAACTGAAACACGAGCTTTATCGGTTCCAAACGCGCGTTGCGAATCTGACTCAGGATCTGGGGCACAAGCCGACCGTTGAAGAAATCGCCACCAGCCTGGATCTCTCAGAAGCGGAAGTTCGATCGATGCAGGAAGGAGTTCCTGCAGAGGTTTCTCTCGAAGCACCAATGGGAATCGATGGAGAAATGAAGCTTCAGGACGTGATTGAAGATGAAAGTATCATTCCCATTGATACGGCGCTCATTCGGGAGTCGTTCGATGAACAACTCCACGGTCTGCTGGAACAACTCGACGAAAAAGAACGGACCATCATCAAACGGCGTTTTGGATTCGACGGCAGAGACGCCGAGACTCTCGCGGAAATCGGAACAGATATGAAACTGTCGCGCGAAAGAATCCGGCAAATCGAGGAGCGAGCTCTCACGAAGCTCGGACGAACTCAGCGCGCCCGCCAGTTGCTTGGCTACTTGAACTAGCAGTTACATCCGATTCGAGTACAATGCGGTTGTGAGTAAAGACAGCTGCCCGAAGTGTCATGGCTCCGGCTGGGATCATGTCGTGCGTGATGGCGTTGAAGGTGTGGTGCGATGTGAATGCATCCGCGGTTCAAGATTCGAACGCCTGCTCGCGAGCGCCAATATCCCCAGCCGCTATCAGCACTGTGAACTCGATAATTTCGACAATTGGAGCCGCACGACGGAAATCGCAAAAGTTGCAGCGGAAAAATTTGTCAGCGAATACCCGATGCCACAGCCCTTTGGACTATTGTTCATGGGACCCCAGGGTATCGGCAAAACGCATCTTGCCGTCGGCATTATCAAGAAGTTGATTCGTCAGAAGTCCATACCCTGCCTGTTCTGCACATTCCCGGAGTTGCTCAAAGAAATTCAAAATTCCTACAATCCCAATACTCAGTCTTCGGAGATGTCAATCCTGGAGCCGATTTTGGATACGCAGGTGCTTGTGCTGGATGAGCTGGGAGCTCAAAAGCCTTCAGACTGGGTGCGCGATCAGGTGGCTTACGTACTGAACTATCGATACAACGAAAACAAGGTCACCATCATTACGACCAATTTCATGGATCACGGGGCCGAAGGTTCCAAGCCGGTGGTAACGGATTCTCTGGCTCAGCGGATTGGTGACAGAATCCGATCCCGACTATTTGAAATGTGCAAAGACATTAAAATGGATGGTAAGGATTTCAGAGCGGAAATCAAACAGGCAAACCATCATTTCTAGGTGATCTCAGAGCAACTCTAGTACTCGTCCTCATCATCTGCTTCGGTGTCCTCTTCCTCGTCGTCATCGCTTTCGTCGTCTTCGTCCTCCTCATCCTCTTCTTCCTCGTCGTCATCTTCATCGACCACTTGAATCAGAAAACGTGTTTCACAATCATCGCAGACGAACTTGTCATTATTTCCGGAATCCAGTTTTCCGGCACAAAGTGGACAGAAGGAAATTTCAACGCTCATGTTTCTTAAATACTAAAAAGACGATTTCAAAGTCAAAGCCCATTTACGCGCATCTTATTTACGGCTCTTGACATAACACACCGTGGACCCTAGAATTGGCACTCTGGTTATATGAGTGCTAATGATGCACCGCATTCTTCCCGAAGAATCTATCCACAAAACCAAAAGGAGTTAGCGCGATGAAAGTACGTCCATTGCATGATTATGTGATCCTCAAGAGAGTCGAAGAAAAGGAAACGGTGCGAGGCGGCATCATTATTCCGGATTCCGCGAAGGAAAAGCCTCAGGAAGGCGAAGTTATCGCTGTCGGCGCGGGCAAACGTCTCGAGAACGGCACATTGATTCCGATCGAAGTCAAAGAGGGTGACCGGGTTCTTTTCGGCAAGTATTCCGGAACCGAAATTAAATTGGATGGCGAAGATTTTCTCATGGTCCGCGAAAGCGAGATCCTTGGGGTACTCGCCAGCAACGCCACGGCGGCAAAAAAGAAGTAGGAGGATAGAAGTAGATGGCAGCAAAACAGATTGTACATGGTGAAGATTCCCGTCAGGCGATCCTTCGTGGGGTCAATGTGCTGGCGGACGCAGTCAAGATTACGCTTGGTCCAAAGGGACGAAACGTCGTCCTCGACAAGAAATTCGGATCGCCGCTGATCACCAAAGACGGCGTGACCGTCGCAAAGGAAATTGAGCTTAAGGATTCCATGGAAAACATGGGGGCTCAAATGGTGAAAGAAGTCGCATCCAAGACCAGTGATGTTGCCGGAGACGGCACCACTACTGCGACCGTTCTGGCTCAATCGATCTTCCGCGAAGGCGTCAAGACGGTTGCCGCCGGCGCAAATCCGATGGCCGTGAAACGCGGCATTGAGCGCGCTGTCGCCGTGGCCACTGAGAAGATTCGTGAACTGGCCAAACCGGTCAAAGGGGACATGATCGCCCAGGTTGCCACCGTGTCCGCAAACAACGACTCCATGATCGGCAACATTATTGCCGATGCGATGAAGAAAGTCGGCAAGGATGGCGTCATCACGGTGGAAGAAGCCAAGACCATTGAAACCTCCCTTGACGTGGTTGAAGGAATGCAGTTCGATCGCGGCTATCTGTCTCCCTACTTCGTGACGGATCCGGATCGCATGGAATGCGTTCTGGAGAATTGCTTCATCCTCATTCACGAAAAGAAAATCAGCGCGATGAAGGATCTGCTTCCCGTATTGGAACAGATTGCCAAGCTTGGCCGTCCGCTGCTGATCATTGCCGAGGAAGTTGAAGGAGAAGCGCTGGCCACTCTGGTTGTCAACAAGCTTCGTGGAACGCTTCAGGCTGTCGCCGTGAAGGCGCCGGGCTTCGGAGATCGCCGAAAGGCCATGCTCGAAGACATCGCCATCCTGACGAACGGCAAGGCGATTACGGAAGATCTCGGCATCAAGCTCGAAAACATCCACGCGGAAGATCTCGGCCGCGCGAAGAAGATTGTCATCGACAAGGACAATACGACGATCGTCGAAGGCGCCGGAAAGTCTGGCGACATCCAGGGCCGCGTCAAGCAGCTCCGGACTCAGATCGACGAAACCACATCGGACTATGATCGTGAGAAACTTCAGGAGCGTCTCGCCAAGCTGGTTGGTGGTGTTGCCATCATCAAGGTTGGAGCCGCGACAGAGACTGAAATGAAGGAGCGGAAAGCCCGCGTGGAAGATGCAATGCATGCCACCCGTGCCGCCGTTGAAGAAGGGATCGTTCCCGGCGGTGGAGTCGCGCTGGTTCGCGCGATTGTGCCTCTGGAGAAGCTCAAGCTCGAAGGCGATGAGCAGATCGGCGTCAATATTGTGAAGAGAGCTCTCGAAGAGCCGCTCCGAACGATTGCTTCCAATGCCGGACATGAAGGCGCGATCGTGATCGGTAAGGTTCGCGATTCGAAGGATCCAAACTATGGATTCAATGCCGCGACCGAAGAATATACCGACATGATCTCAGCCGGGATCATCGACCCCGCAAAGGTGACCCGGACTGCCTTGCAGAATGCAGCGTCGATCGCCGCATTGATGTTGACCACGGAAGCTCTGATTGCCGAGATTCCGGAAGAAGACAAGGCTCCTGCCGGCGGTCCTGGCGGCGGCGGCCCCCCGATGTACTAGAAGTCCTGAATAAAAAGGCCCGCAGCTTCTGCTGCGGGCCTTTTTTCATTTAATGCAAAACTTCAACTTCCCCGATAAGAAGGCCCGGCACTCATGAGCACCGGGCCTCTGTTGCAAGCATCGATTCAACGTGTAGTAGCACCCACAGGGGAGTTCTTCGAATCAATGTATGTCGCGGGAGTCGAAACCTGACCTGACGGTGTGCTTGCCGTGGGCGCTGGTGCAGGTGCAGCCGTTGCAGGGGAACTACTGCTGTTATCGGCTGCAGTGCGAGACGGCCCACCACCGGAGGCTGTCGCTGAGCCGTCTGCCGCGGAATACGTTCGAACCGGGCGGCTACCCGGAACCGCGTAATATCGATTTCCGTAAGGGGACCTGTAGTCCGACCTTGGAATGTAGGTATACAAACGCAAGTACGGTGAAAACAGCCAGACATCAAAGTCGCTGTAGCCTGCCGTTCCCCCGGAACCCAGACTGGAAACCATCGAGAGATTTGCCTCGGCGATGATACCGGACCTCGCCTGGCTGTAGGCATCCAGGTTCGTCTCCAGCATTTTGCCCGTCCTTCTTGCCCGATAATTGTCCTGATAGAAAACCTGCCAGCCCTTTTCGTAAGTGAGATTCGAATCCGCCGTATCCAGTTTTCCCTGAAGCACCGTCGCAACGCCGTTCTCAAATCTATAGATGCCGGTATTCCGGATCTTCGTTGTGAGGTTTCCCGTGGTAATCGTAATCGGATGATCCTTATTGATTTCAGCCGCCTCCAACAGCGCCGGTCCATGCTGAATGGTCACTTTCACGTTACTCAGATCGGCAATATCCAGGGTCGCTTCACTGTCTTCACCCAGCCTTAGAAATGAACCCGGCCGAAGTAATAACTCGACGTAGCCATCGCTGCCCGTTCGAATGGGGCGACCGACATCTACCGTTTGCATCATGGACACATTCGCCGTCCCCTGGACATCATTCACAAGGCCGGCTTTGATGGAGACAACGTACTGCACCAACAGCGCTGCGATAAGTACCTGCATGTGGCCTCCCGATAGGATGACTCGATGATTCTCCCCGTATTCTAGTGTCGACCGCGCCGGTTTCCTAACTATTCGCTTGTTGTAATTCTGAACAGGCGGATACGCTACGTCGCAGATCCGCCTGGGGGTACATCCAATGAAACGTCCAATCGCCGCGTGGCGTCTGGTTTGGCCTGCTCTGATCGCGCTATTTTTTGCAGGCACGGCTATAGGACAACAGAAGGCCGGTAGTCTCGCCGGAACAGCATCGGACGATGCGGATGCGGTTCTACCGGGCGTTACCGTAACCCTTACCAATACAGCCACACACTGGACTACAAGCGGAATAACGGGACCCTATGGAGACTACACGATCCGGGACGTGGCACCGGGACGGTATTCGGTTGGATTCACTCTGGCGGGCTTTGCCCGCACGGAAGTATCGGACGTCGAAATCCTCGTCGCGCAGAATCGCAGGCTGGATGTGCGGCTGAAGCCTGGAGCACCCTCAACCGTTGTGCTGGTGACCGATATTGCACCTCTAATTGATACGCAAAGTTCGTCCATGGTCCTGCACGTCACTCAGGATGAATTTGATCGCCTGCCCAAGGCGCGAACCTATCAGCACCTCGCGAATCTGGCGTCCGGCGTCAACGCCGGCGAGATCGAAGGCGGCATGCAAGTCAACGGGGCCAGCGGCGCAGAAAACGTTTACCTGATCGATGGCGTCTCCACGCAGAGCGCAATCGTTGGAACCTCGCGGCAGGATGCAGTCTTCGATTATGTACAGGAAATCCAGGTGCAGACGTCAGGAGTGGAAGCCAGCTACAGCGGCGCACTCGGTGGGGTGATTTCAGCCGTGACTCGTTCCGGCGGTAATCGGTTTCATGGAGGCATATGGTTTTACTACTCGGCCGATTCTCTCAGCGCTTCCCCTGTGCCCCGGCTGGTTCTGGATCCGAACGACAATCGCACGGTCGGCACCTATCAGGACGACACGAACGCGTTTCAGCGAAACGAGCCCGGATTTTCACTGGGTGGTCCAATCCTGTCGGATCGGCTTTATTTCTACACCGCGTGGAGTCCACGCTGGGCGCAGCAGGATCAGTTGTATCGGTTCAGTAGCGGCATCGAAACCGGCACCATCCATCGCGAGCAGACCTTCATGAGCGGTTTCAACAAACTTTCCTACGAATCCAAAAAGAAAGTGCGATTGAACTTCTCATGGCTGTGGACGCCAACGAAATCGCAGGGCACGCTGCCGGTTTACAACGGATCGTGCGCCAACTGTATCAGCAGCACCATGGTTTCAAACGAAGCGAATAAGCAGCGCGGGTATTTCAATCCCCAGTCGACATACGGCCTCACTTTGGACATCCCATTGAGCCCCAATATTGTGGTGAGCACCCGCGGAAGTTACTTCTGGGATAACTACAAGGACACGGGCATACCAGACACGACCAGCGTGCAGTACCGGACTCCTGCGCTTGGCCCCCTGGTTCCTTCCGCCTTTCAGGGCGGCGTTGGATTTCAGAACACGCCCGCTGTCCTGAAATACGAGCATGATCTTGTAACCCGGACAACGGGCCAGGTTGATGTCAGCATCTACAAGCACTTCGCGGGAACACACACTTTGAAGGCCGGACTGGGTGTGGAGAAAACCATCAACAACGTGAACAGCTTTTATCCGGGAGGCTATGTCTACATCTGGTGGGACAGTTCATTTACCAGCCTCGCAACCGGAGTTACCGATCGGGGACCGTACGGATATTACGAAGTGAATGATTTCCGGACGCTCGGTTCGGCGGCGGGAACTACGAAATCGTTCTACGCTCAGGATAGCTGGAGAATTCAAAATCGGCTGACGCTCAACATCGGTGTGCGATTGGAAGAAGAGAAAGTTCCATCGTTCCTGGACATCCAGCCAGTTGCCGTGGACTTCGGTTGGAAAAACAAGGTTTCTCCGCGAGTCGGAGTCGCCTACGACTATTTTGGAGATGGCCGGCTGAGATTGTTCTCCAGCTGGGGCCGCTACTTCGATCCCACGCGGTTTCAGTTGGCTCGCAACGTCTTTGGTGCGGAGAAGTGGCACACATATTACCGGTCCCTCGATGATCCCGATGTCTTCGTTCTGAACCTGAACAACATGCCGGGCCGGGATCTGTGGAATCCTGCCGTTCCCAATTCCTACCGTGACAACCGCAATGCCCTGGCAGGTCTGGCGAGCATCGCTCCCGACCTGAAACCCATGTCCCAGAATCAGTTCGCAGCAGGTGTGGACTACCAGCTGAGTACGCGCACGACAATCGGCGCGCACTACACTCATCAGGGTCTCATTCGAACGATAGAAGACCTTGCCGTGCTGGTTCAGGGAAGTGCGGCCTACATTTACGCGAATCCCGCTGAAGGCATTGCCGTCTCCGCGCCCTTTGTGACTGGACAGACTGCGAAACCGCTGGACTATCCAAAGCCAGTCCGTGCCTACGATGCCGTTGAGTTCAGCATCGGGAAGCGCCTGGCGTCGCATTGGTTCGGAAACTTCAGCTACACGTGGAGCCGCCTCTACGGAAACTATGCCGGACCGGCAAGTTCCGATGAACTGCTGACACCAACGACGGGTTTAAGTTATGCCACAGCGCAGGAACCGGGAGGAAACATCGCTCATCCGGCGCGGAACGCAAATTATTCCTGGGACCTTGACGAAATTCTTTTCGACTCGAAAGGGAATCTCGATCCGCGAGGACTTCTGGCAACCGACAGGACGCACGTTTTCAAACTGAACGGCGGTTATGATCTGGATTTCCGAAAATGGGGCGCAACGAATATCGGCGCGTTCGTCTATCTGGGAAGCGGCACACCGCTTTCCACAGTCGTGAATACCTTAAACCACATTCCGGTATTCGTGAACGGCCGCGGGGATATGGGACGAACGTCGTTTCTCGCCAACGCGGATTTACAGGTAGCGCATACCATCCCGCTGACCGAGAATCAGAAACTGCGAATCGAGCTGAACATTCTCAACGCGTTCAACCAGAAGACGGCGCTGCATCGGTTTGATAGCTTGAATCGTGGTGACGGGACGCCGGTGGACTCTTCGGCGATCAACCTGTCCGCGGTGGATCTGCGCAAAGGCTACGATTACAACGCCCTGATCACGGCATCGCCGGATGGAACGAATGCGTATGATCCGCGTTACGGAAAAGAGGACTTGTTCAGCGAAGGATTGTCCGCGCGCTTTTCCCTCAAGTGGAGTTTCTGAGGCGGATCATTACAGGTTCGTTAAGAGTTGTATCCGTAATCGATTTCATTCTTGGCGGGACTTCCGCTCGTGTGTTTTCATCCCAGATGGACTATGAACGTGCCAACTCCACTCTCGGATCCAAAGCGGCATTTCCGTGTGGTTCTTTCCACCACGGCATTGTTGTCGTTCATGTCGGTATCGAAAGCGACAGCCCTCGTGCTGTCCGAACTGGGAGTGGCGATCTTTTTTGTCGTTGGTTCGGCTCGAGCGTTATCCGGTGAATCCGCGCCATGGTTCGTACTCGGTGCCTGTCTGCTTGGCTTCTTCGTTCGCTCCATCGATATTGAAAGCTGGGCATTTTTTATTCCGGGAGGCCTGATCGGCCGTACGGAGCGTGTGTATGGAGCACGAGCCGGCAGCATTGCGACTGCCGTCATGCTCACCGAACGGTTGCTGCTGTTGGTTCTGGCGTGCGTGCTCTGCGTCCAGTACGTGGTCAGCTTCGGCATTTCATGGATATCCCAGTGGAGCCTGACCGCGCGGTTGAGCGTGCAGGAACTGGTCACGGTCGGCAGTGTGCTGATGATCGGCATTCTCTGGACACGGATCAGGCTGGGATTACCATTTCCCTCCGCAACGATGGTGAAGGGCATCTGGGGCGGCGTCGTTGTCCTGATTGCGCTCGTCGTTGTCGGGACGATTTCCGTACTGCGTCATGGAATGCCGATACTCGCACCGACATTGACGCCTTCAACCGAGCAAACGCTCGTTCAACAAATCATGCACTGGCTGATTGCGGCGGCAATGGTGCTCCCGGTGTTGGGTGGTGGCGGTTCTCTTGGGCGGTCGGCGCGCGAATTTGCGCCTCCGCGACTGAATGCCGTGCGGCGCACGGCATTTCTGGTCGCCATGTTTGTGCTGATTCTGGCTGTTTCGACTTCATTTCTGTTCGTCGCGGCCGTTCCGAAAGAGCAGGCCGCAGTCTGGTCGGCAATTCCTCTTTCGGCGCTGGCTCAATTCCTTCCTGTACCGGCGTGGATGACCGGTCTGTTGACGGTTCTTGTTTTCTTTGCCGCGATGGCCATGCTGGTCTCCGCAGCCAACGCCGCGTTTGAGGACACCGAACAGCTGTTGCGGCGGTTGTCGGCCGAAACCATTTTTTCGGAGAGTGCCGCAAGCGTCGGTGGAGTCGCTGCGGCTGCCGCTGGACTCATTGCCTTTGTCAGCGGCGCGCAGGTCAGCTGGCTGGGACGTGCTTACGGAATCGCGATCGCCGTGGCCCTGCTGCTTCGTATCGCGGTCAATTTCCGGCTGCGCAAGGTTCATCGTGAACCGCAACCTTTCCGCATGCCGGCTTTCGCATCCGGTCTGGTCGCCGTCATCGTGGGATTGAGTTTTCTTGGGATGCTTTGGCGGAGGGATGTTCCGTCGATTGCATCTCTCGGTCTGATCGGTGGCCTGGGAATCACGTTTGCGGTGAGGCGAAAGAGCGCCGGAACTCCCGCCAGTGTGGAGGATTCTGCGTTTGATTTGTCGAAGTCCGGAGATTTGTCTCTCGGGCACATCGAGGCCCGGCCGGGCAATATCATCGTGACAGTCCGCCACCCTCATTCGCTGGGCCATCTTGTCGAGGCCATGAAAGCCGCGGGGGATCGGGATGTCGTGGTGCTGGCCGTACGTGTGCTTGGCGCAGATGTCGACGACGATTCCGCCGAGGCGACAACTCCAACTCGTGACGAGCGCTATCTCTTTGCGCAGGTTGTTGCGTTAACGGAGCGGTACGCGCGTCCCGTGCGTCTGCTCATCGTTCCCGCACAGAATGTTTTCGAAGGAGTGATCCAGGTGGCTCTTCGGCTCCATTCCTCCGAAGTTTATGTTGGCGAATCGTCGACACTGCCGACTGCAGAACAGGCGCGCCTTCTGGGCGAGGCATGGGAACATGCCGATAAGGACGAAGATCAGAAACTTCGACTTGTCATTTGTCATCACAGCGGACGCACCGATGCGTACCATCTTGGAGCTCACCCGCCAGCCCTTTCCCCTGGGGATCTCGAACGGATTCATCATCTGTGGCGCGACGCGGTGCAGGCCATCGGCCCGCACGTGCATCATCACGACGTCGTTCGTGCCGCACTTACTTTTATGGAACAAAAACTTTCAGGTCCTGAGCGCGAGGAAGCGCTCGGGCTTATACGCCAAATTGCAAGACCTGCAGACGAGCTGGCCTCCGCGGTTCATTCCGGGGACTATTCGAGGCTGCGTGATCTGCTTCGGAATCGACATGCCAGCGATGTCGCTCAGATTCTCACGGATCTCGGCATCGAGGACCAGGTCATCGTCTTCCGGATCATGCCTCGCAAGGATGCGGCGGCGGTTTTCGAATATCTTTCGCTTGAGGAACAGGAAGCCCTGCTCAAGACGATGGCCCATGAAGACGTCGCGACCCTATTGAACAGCATGGCGCCCGATGACCGCACCATGTTCCTCGAAGAACTGCCCGCTTCGGCGACGCGACAGCTGCTGGCCATGCTCACTCCAGCGGAGCGCTCCATTGCAGCAAAGCTTCTGGGGTATCCGGAAAATTCCATCGGCCGGTTGATGACGCCGCACTACGTCAGCGTCCGCGAGCATTGGAGGATCTCCGAGGTTCTCGACTATATCCGTACGCATGGCCAGGATAGCGAAACGCTGAATGTCGTTTACGTGGTCGATGAATCCGGCCTGCTGATCGATGACATTCGGATTCGCGAATTCCTGCTGGCCCCTGTCGACAAGCATGTTTCGGATTTGATGGATCGGCGGTTCGTTGGACTTAAAGCCACTGACGATCAAAAAGCGGCCATCGCCATGTTCCGGCAGTATGACCGTACGGCTCTGCCGGTGACCGATTCGGCAGGAATCCTCATCGGTATAGTCACGATCGACGACGTCCTCGACGTCGCCGAAAACGCCGCAACCCGGGAAATCCAGAATATCGGCGGTACCGAAGCTCTGGATGAGCCCTACATGAAGATTTCAATGCCCCGCATGATACGCAAGCGAGCGACATGGCTGACGGCGCTGTTCCTCGGTGAAATGCTGACTGCGACCGCAATGGGAATATTCGAACACGAGATCGAAAAGGTGGTTGCACTCGCGTTGTTCATACCTTTGATTATCTCCAGTGGCGGCAACTCGGGTTCGCAGGCGGCTACACTGGTGGTTCGCGCCCTGGCGCTGGGAGAAGTGAGTCTGGCGGACTGGTGGCGAATCGTGCGACGTGAAATTGTCGCGGGGTCGGCACTGGGTGCCATTCTGGGCGTGATCGGATTCACACGAATTACAATCTGGAATGCGTTGTTTCCCCATGCCTATGGCGAGATATGGCTTTTGCTCGCGATGACGGTGGGACTGGCGCTGGTAGGAATTGTGCTGTGGGGATCGCTGGTCGGATCAATCCTGCCTATGGTGCTGCAGCGTCTGGGCTACGATCCGGCGGTGTCGTCCGCACCATTTGTGGCGACCCTGGTCGACGTGACCGGTTTGATTATTTACTTCTCTGTTGCATTGGTTGTCCTTCGCGGGAAGATGGGGGCAGGTTGAATCGCTTCTGAGCTTTCGGCGAGTGGGACTGCGAAACACTGACAGCTCCGAATCGCTTAGTTCTCCGTGACAAGTCCAGTGCCGGATGCGTGAAATGAAAGATCCTTCTGGTAGAAGTAAAGATTGAGTGGGACCTGGTATTCGATATTCACCTGGAGTTGGGAATCGTTTGCCGTAAAGTTGATGTCCCGGGCTGTCACCGGCAGATTGTTTCTTTCCGCCTTTTGAAGGATGACCTGCGTCAGGACACCCTTCGAATGAATGCCGGAAGTCTGCTGCTGAACGTAGCTATTGAATTCGGATGTACGGTACCAGACCGGGGCAAACCGTATTACCACGAACGCAAGTACAGCCAGAATTGCCAGTTTCACCACTTGCATCACGAGCCTCCTGCTCAGTACCCGGTCGTCCTTGAACCGGTGCAATGGGAGTAATGCAACCCGGAGGCCAATCCCTATCTCGTTCAGAGTCACCAGTTCGGTTCGGAAGTCTCCGGAAGATAGCTCCAGGCTGACAAAATCTGTCACTCCAGGTGACGCTGCGCGTTATAGAAGACTTCGGTCGAAATGGTTTTGCGATTTCTCCTCAGGTCGCCAGTTGACATACACTGCAGCCACGAAATTCGAAGATCTTTGATCGGGAACCATGACGGAGGCGACGATGGTTGCGAATGGTTCAGGCAAACGAGGACCAGATCCCATGCGAAAACGACTTCAGGTTCATGTTTGGATTGCGTGTGCCGTTGCGGCCCTTGCCATACTGGCTGGATTCGCACAGGCCGAAACGATGGTCGAATACAGCGCCGAGGCACGCTTTCAATTGGACCTCCGTGTTCCGGATGCGGCGCTGGCCAGCTATCTACCGCCGGGTTGGTCGCCCAACATTGCCACCACCGGCGCTGCAAAGGATGCCAATCTGAGGGCCGTTTTCATCGATCGCATGACGATCAACGGACCGGATGGAATGCCAATTGGAAAGGGATCGAATCGACTGGTCTACCTGGCTGCACCGGTAAAGGATCCCACCGGCACAAATGTTCAACTCATTATCGGAGGCTTGTCCGAAGATCCCGGCTACGCTCCAGGGCCATTCGGCGTTTATCTTCCAACGACGACACACACCATGCAGCGTTCCACCACAACCGGAAACGGTGCGCCGATGGAAGTGCAGGACTGGGCATTTGCTGCAACGGCCGGCGAACATCTGGAGATGCACATCCGGTTCGAAAAGGGAGTCGGCAACAAATCCAATCCGACGGACACGCGGTTTTACTCCGCAAAGGTTCCGACGTTCTTTCAGATTTCACGTCAGGAACAGGTTCTCGATATTTTGAAGAATGTCACGACCAACCCGCCGGATCGTGTGAAGGAATTTTCTTTCAAGGCCGGTGGAGGTTCTTACGCCAGGCTGTTTGACGGCACCGAAAAACTGCTGAGTTGGGACAACATTGTCTGGATTCATCGGTCCATACTCTTGCCGTAGTTTCTGGGAGAGGTTCAGGTTCCTAAAAGGGCGGATACCAAAAGAATCATATCCGGAAATGCGAGTGGCGAAACCTCATCACCCGGCTGGAGTACGAGAGAGGTTTCATATCCATTGGGATGTCTGTCGCGAAATACCAACAGCGTGTTGGTGTTGAGATCCTCAATCCATACTTCATGGACACCATACTTCGCGTATATCGCCAGCTTCGGGCCGCGGTCGTAGCGGATCGAAGTCTCCGCGACTTCAATTACCAGAAGCGCATCTCGAGTGACCGGTCCCCCGTTAGCATAGAAGTCTTCGCGCGGATTCAGAAGGACGACATCGGGCTGCGGCTTCGTGTTGTCGCTAAGACGCATTGGTCCCTGAATTCGGACGATTGCTTTGCCAGAGAGACGAGGAGCGAGGAGCATGGTCGCGCGATCCGTGCACGCGGTGTGCCGCCATCCGATAGGGCTCATCTCCAGGATTTCTCCTTCGATAAGCTCCACACGGTCATTCTCCGTAAGAATACCGACCTCCGCCATGCGGTCGTATTCTTCCACGCTAAAAAGTTTTCGTACGATTTGTGCTGGCATGTGCGCAAGCATAGCTGAATGTCCACCGCGGTGTCTAACGGCACGCGGTGATCCAAATTCATCTACTTGCAGACTGGGAGTTGCGGGAAGAAACGCGGACGAAATCCATCGAAAACGCGAAAAAAGATCCCGCTACTTTCGCGACTTCCGTCCGAGCCCCGACATTTTTTCCCAGAGAGATTTCTTCGGTTTCGGACCGACGAGCAGTTGCGGCCTGGACGGGCTGGGTCGATACAATTCGATATATGCGCGGCTCACGTGTTGAAACGTTCTTTCGATGCGGTCGCGGTGCCTCATGTCCGCAGAAGTGACCCAGCGGTCCGGATGGAATCGACGTGCAAGCTTCCGATACGCTCTCTTGATTTCGAATTTCTCCGACGCATGGCCGACTCCCAGAACCTTATGCCAATCGCCGGAGACGAACGCCTGTTCAATTTGCGCCATCTCTTCAGTAATCAGAACCGTGGGTCGCTCGAGTGTCGCAGAACCAGACACTGCCAGCCGCATCAGCCGGCGGAGCAGGCCGGAACCGGAGGCGAGATGCTGCTTCACGAAGGTATTGTGAAGATCCTCGTCCAGCCGGAATACGATTCTCCATTCGGCGTAAGGTTCCCACACCCGAAGCAGACACTGATGATCGGCGGCTTCGATTGCTTCAATGAGCAGTGACGCGCCTGGAACATAACGTCCGCCGCCGGGGCGTTCCATTGCCCTGAACTGAAAATCGTCCGGATTCCGAGAGAAGCAGGACAGGAGGACGGCTCCGTCCGCCGCGATCGCCCCGTGGGAAACGGGAATCGATACTTTGCTGTCGGGGTAATCTACGGTGAGGCATCCTGTGTCTTTCGAAACCAGTCGATGGCGAACTTCCCGCGCCAGCTCGAGCACCGTGGGCATACTGCTGAATCGGCATTTTCGATGGAATACATTAGCAACAATTGCCATGTGGAGAGGACCACACTTGTCCTCTTTGCAGTTCAATATCATCGACATGCGAAATGACACCATGCCCGAAACCGCGGAACTATTTGCTCCTGAAAACCTGATTGCGCAATCGCCCGTGGGAAGTCACGCCAGGGATTTTGTCCAGTGGTGCTTCAGTCCTGGCGATGGCTTTCGAAATAGCCCGGACAATACGAACTTCCAAACGTGGTTGAAGAAAGTCAAACTGAAGATCTCGAAGGCGGAAGAAGCCGAAATCCTTATCGAAGCACGCCGATTGTTCAATACGAAGGTCGAGCAGCATGTCCGCCGGGCGAGAGCTGCGTCCACCGCATCCGCTGGCACTCCGGAGTAGTGTGAAGAACGCTCGATCGCGGATCGAGGAACTCCGATCGATAATCCGCGATCACGAGAACCGGTATTACGTTCTGGACAGCCCGACAATCTCCGATTTCGAATTCGACCAGCTCATGCGGGAGCTCCAGCAGTTGGAAAAGGAGCATCCCGACCTCATCACTGCGGATTCTCCGACACAGCGTGTCGGAGGTATCGCTGCTTCCGATTTCCCCACACACCAGTTCTCGCGCCCCATGATGAGCCTCGATAACGCCTACTCTGCCGAAGAGCTGATGGACTGGCATGCGAGGGTTCTTCAGCTTTCAAAGCGGGACTCCGTGGACTATGTGGCCGAACTGAAAATCGATGGCCTAAGCATCGCACTGATCTACGAGAACGGAATTCTTTCGAAGGCGGTCACCCGGGGCGATGGACGAACCGGCGAAGTTGTCACCGGAAATGTGCGAACCATTCGCTCCGTCCCGCTTCATTTGAAAGAACCTCAATCGATTGAGATCCGCGGTGAAGTCTTTCTCACCCTGAGGGCCTTCCGGCAGATCAACGATGAGCGTGAACAGGCCGGCGAAGCCCGCTTCGCAAATCCCAGGAATGCGGCTGCCGGATCTCTTCGAATGCTCGACCCCACGGTTGTTGCAAAACGTTCCCTGGATTTCTTCGGTTACTCCCTGATTCCTTCGGAAGAAACACAGCTAAAAAACCTGGAGTGGATTCAAAAGCTGGGCCTGAAAGTGAATCCCAATAAGAAGATTTGTCATTCGATTGAGGACGTCGCGCGATTCTGTTCCGACTGGGAAGAACGCCGGGACACGCTGGACTATGAGATCGACGGAGTTGTCGTGAAAGTCAATTCGGTGGCGACACAGGAGGCTCTGGGCTCCACCGCGAAATCTCCGCGTTGGGCCATTGCCGTGAAATTCAAGGCGCGGCAGGCAACAACGAAACTCGAGGATATTCGGATACAGGTCGGCCGTACCGGAGCGCTCACTCCAGTAGCCGTTCTCGAACCGGTTCAGCTGGGAGGTACGACGATCCGCAATGCGACGCTGCATAACGAAGATGAAATCGAACGTCTGGGAGTTCAAATTAACGACCGCGTCCTTCTCGAGCGCGGAGGCGATGTCATACCAAAGATCGTGAGCGTCGCGGAGCAGGGACAGGATCGCCGGCAGTTTGCAATGCCGACACGATGTCCCGTGTGCGGCGGAGAAGTTTATCGCGTCGAAGGCGAGGCGGTACGACGGTGCATGAATCAGAGTTGTCCTGCAAAGTTGAGAGAATCGCTGTTGCACTGGGCAAGCCGAAAGTCGATGAACATCGACGGTTTGGGAGAGAAGCTTGTGGATCAGCTGATTTCGAAGGAACTCGTCCACGACGTTTCGGACCTCTATCGCCTGACCACGGACAATCTTTCCTTTCTGGACCGTATGGGAGAGAAATCCGCACGGAATCTCGTTGCGGAAATCGACGAAAGCCGAAAGCTGGATTTCAGCCGACTCCTGTTTGGCATTGGCATCCGTCACGTCGGCGAGCGGACGGCCCAGTTGCTCGCCGAACATTTTGGGTCGATGGCGCGTCTTGCGGAAGCAACCCCCGAAGAACTCGAACAGGTGAATGAAGTCGGACCAAAACTGGCCGAGTCGATTCATCATTTTTTCCATGAGAAACACAATCGGGCTCTCATTAAAAGGCTGGAAGACCTGGGATTGAAGATGAAGTCCGATGTCCAGATCGATCGGCCCAGGCAGGTACTCGCCGGTAAAACGTTCGTTGTCACCGGGACCCTGGACGGCTTGAGCCGCGACGAGGCCGAGGCCCTGATTTCAAAACTTGGTGGACGGGTGACCAAATCGGTCAGCAAGAAAACAGACTACGTTTTGGCAGGACGTGACCCGGGGTCCAAGTTGGATAAAGCGAGGGAACTGGGGATCGCAGTCATTGATGAGGCGGCCCTGCGCGCGATGCTATAATCCCGGGAGTTATGAAATATCTGAGATTTCTGTTGGTGATTCTTTTCCTGCCACTGATTCTGGCTGGCTCTCTTTCTGTGGCGGCGACGCAACAGATCGAAATCAACGTCGAACGCGTCAATATTCTGTTTTCCGTGAAAGACAGCAAAGGCAGGCTCATTACCAACCTCAAGCAGTCGGACTTCAAGCTTTTTGAGGATGACAAGCCTCAAACCATCGAACGGGTCAATATCGATACAGACCTGCCTTTGAATATCGCGATGCTGATTGATCGCAGCGGCACCGTTCAGAATCAGCTCAAGCTGGAAAAAGACGCCGCCATTGAATTCCTGAACAAGACGCTGAAACACGGCAAGGACAAGGCCGTGGTGATTGGTTTCGATACCGCAGTCGATGACCTGACGAAGGGATTCACCGACGATATCGAAAAATTATCGGAACCAATCCGCAAGATTCTTGCAGGAGGAAGCACTTCCGTTTTCGATGCCGTGTATATTGCGGCCAATCAGTATCTGGCCAAGCAGCCATCCCGCCGCCTTATCGTCCTGATCAGCGATGGCGATGACAATAACAGCCGCAAGACTCTCGAGGATGCAATGCTGACTTCGCAGAAGAGTGAAGTAGCCATCTATGCCATCAGCACGAATCTCAGCGTGGGGTCCAGCGGAGCCGATCGAGCCCGTGGCGACAAAACATTGCGGAAGCTGTCCGAGGAAACCGGCGGTCGTGCTTTCTTTCCGAAGAAGCTGGAGGATCTTGAAACCGGATTTCAAAGCATCGGAGAAGAAGTACGTTCTCAGTACTCGCTCATCTACTCACCAACCAACAAGACTCGAGATGGGCTGTTCCGTACCTATCGCATCGTCCCCAACAACAAAGCGTACAAAATCACGATGCGGAAGGGCTACTACGCGCCGGGTCCCTCAAAACCCTAAAGAACTTTCAGTTTTCTGGCCTCCACACCGGCTTCCTTGAAGAGCTTGAAAGCGCTGTCGTTCAGAGGGTAATCCGCATTAAAGATCACTTCACGTATGCCGGAGTTGATGATCATTTTGGCGCACATCAGGCACGGCGCAAACGTGGAGTAGATCACGCCGTCTTTCAGGGAAACTCCGTGATAGGAGGCCTGGACGATCGCATTTTCCTCGCCGTGAGAACATAGACATTGATCCAGATTGGTTCCGGAAATCGCCATGCCGTTACAGCGCGGGCATCCACCTTCGTTGCAATTGCGAGTCCCGCGCGGAGTGCCGTTGTACCCGGTCGATACCACCCGCTTGTCGCGGACAATGATCGCTGCAACCTTTCGCTTGATGCAATTGGATCGGGACGAAACCACCTTGGCGATGTCCATGAAGTAATGATCCCAGTCGGGTCGCGGGACTTCGCACAGCAGACGTCCGACAAGATCATCAATCTTGGGCAGGAGTTGCTCCAGCGAACCGTTGTTTTCAATCTGATGGTCGGCCATCTGTTCGACAGCCACCAGGTTCTGTGATGCCACGTCGCCGCTTGCTTCCAGCTTTTCGAGTTCCTGAAATCTTTCAAACGTCAGTGGATCGCCTTCCCGGGACCGTTTCAGATTTCGTTCAAACCGGACGTCGATGGGCGCCTCAATGCGGATCAGCTTGAAGTGTTTTGCATTTCGAAAGGATTCGACTTCCTTGGGGTTGCGGATGGAATCCAGAACGTAGTTCTTGTCATCGTCCAGCTTCGCAATGATGCGTTCGGCCAGAACGGCTGGACCGAAACGATGGCGTAATTCATTCCCCACCTGAATGAGCAATTCGCGCGACTCGGTCTGGCCTCGGGAACGAACTTCATCGCGTATCGCATCCGACAGTGAATAGAAATAAAAGCCTTTGGTTTTGAGATAATCCGCGACCACGCCTTTACCAGCTGCGTTTCTGCCTGTTAGTCCTATGAGCATTGTCGGGGCTTACGATACTATGATTTTCTTTCACTTGAAAGGCACGCATGCTCGCAAAGACAAAAATCGCCGTAATCGGCGCGGGAAAACTTGGTGAAGCCATCATTGGCGGGATGATTGATGCCGGTGTTGTCAAGAAGCAGCAATTCATCGCCACTGCCGCTCATCGTGAACGTGTCGCTGCGCTGCAGAAGAAGTTTGGGATCGAAACAACGCTTTCCAACGGCGAGGCCGTTCGTAAATCTCAGATTGTCCTGTTGTGCGTCAAACCACAGGTTGTCGGAGACGTCCTTCGGCAGATCGCAGACGACTTGACGCCACAGCACCTGTTGATATCGGTTGCGGCCAGTGTCACGACGAAGTACATGGAAGGCATTCTGGCCAAGCCCGTCCCGGTGATTCGCACGATGCCAAATACCCCTTGCCTGATCAAGGAGGGGATGACGGCGATTTCCCCGGGAAAACATGCCACGGCCCACCACGTTCAGCAGGCCAGGAAAATGTTCGATGCGATCGGACGCTCGCGGATCGTTGACGAAAAGCACATGGACGCCGTAACTGGACTGAGCGCGAGCGGTCCGGCCTTTGTGTACATCATCATCGAGTCGTTTATCGAAGCAGGAGTGAAGGTCGGACTACCGCGCGACGTTGCCACACTGCTTGCAGCACAAATGGTGCATGGCGCAGCCAGCATGGTGCTGGAATCGGGCGAGCACCCTGCGAAATTGAAGGACGTCGTCACGACACCGGCGGGATGTACCATTGACGGCATTCTCGAACTTGAAGACGGCGGACTCCGAACAACGCTGATCAAGGCGGTTGTAAAGGCTACCGAGCGCGCCCGCGAACTGGTAAATGGCTGATGCGCGTCGTCATGATCGGAGGGGAAGCCGCCCCGTATGCCAAGGTTGGCGGCCTTGCAGACGTGATGGGCGCGCTCCCGCCTCAGTTGGAAAAACTGGGAGTTGCGGTCAGCATCCTTATTCCCCGCTATCGCAGCATCGAACTCGAGCGTTACGGGTTTCATCCGTATCCTGTTTCGGGAGATTTGAATTTCGATGTCCAGACTACCGTGCTTCCCCACTCGTCCGTTCGCGTGTTTCTGATCGGTATCGATTACTACTTCGATAGGGACGGAATCTACGTCGACTCCGCGACCGGGCGGGATTATCCCGACCAGGCAGATCGCTGGATTGTCTTCCAAAGGGCAGCCCTGGAATTTGTCCGAGTCGCGTTATCACCCGTCGACATCCTGCATTGTCACGACCACCAGGCCGCACTGATCCCCGGCTATTTGCGGAAGCTCTATTCGGGCGATCCGGGATTGTCGCGAACCCGAACTGTCCTGACGATTCACAATATGGGTTACCAAGGCATATTTCCGCCTGCGGCGATGGCAAGGTCAGGCTTCAATTTGTCGGAGTTCGTTCCAGGCAGCCCATTCGAATATTTCGGACAACTGAATTTCCTGAAAGTGGGTATCTCCTTTGCGGATCTCGTTACCACCGTCAGTCCAAAGTACGCAAAGGAGATCGAGGAAAGCAGAGAACTTTCATTCGGACTAAACGGTGTTCTGAACGATCGCGGCGACCGGGTGCTTGGAATTCTCAACGGGATCGACTACGACATTTGGAATCCGCTGGCGGACCGTCTGATTCCGGCGCGCTTCAGCGGCAGCTCGGACGAAGCCCTGGAAGGCAAGACCATCGATAAACGAGCGCTTCTGCAGGCCTTTGGTCTGGACGATTCGCGATTGGATAAGCCTCTATTATCGATGCTTACCCGAATCGATGTGCAAAAGGGAATGGACCTTGTAATTGGAGTGCTGGATGAGCTTCTTGACCGTGACATGAGTTTCGTACTTCTCGGAACTGGGAATCGCCAAAGCGAAGATGACCTTAAGGAAATCGCGACGCGTCATGGGGGACGCATGGGCCTGAGGCTGGCTTACGACGAATCGCTGGCGCACCTCATTTTTGCCGGCGCAGATATGTTTCTGATGCCGTCGAAGTATGAACCGTGTGGCCTGACGCAGCTGTACAGCATGTGTTACGGGACCGTTCCCGTTGTTCGTGCGACCGGTGGATTAGCGGATACCGTCCAGGACTTCGATCCCATTACCGGAAGTGGAACTGGATTCTGCTTCGATGCATACGAAGCAGGCGCATTTAGAGACGCGATCGTCCGGGCCGTAGAAGTCTGGAACCATAAAAAGATCTGGAGAACGCTCATGAAGAATGGCATGGCCGCCGATTTCAGTTGGACTCGTTCGGCGCACCAGTATCTCGACGCCTATCAAAAATTAGCGGGCACTCTCTGAATTTCATATCGGCACTTCCGAATTTAATATTTTTACTTTTCTTTCACTTTCTAAGTCATTGATCTTAAAGCGTCGGTGACAATGGTGCTCCGCATGCAATTAAGGAAAGCGACGTTGTTTCCGGGGCCAGCATGGTCGCGCTTCTCACGGGGGTGAGGGTGAACAGATTGGGGGCGGCCCCGGAGACGGACGTTACAGAAAAATGCCGGCGCACTCGGGGGGGAGCGTCGGCATTTTTTCGTGATACTGCAAGCCGCCAATCTTTAAGTCAGACATCTGACTGAAGTGCTTCTGCGAGAGATTGGCTGTCGCAATACCCTTCTCGATTTGCTAAACTGTCATTTATTTTTTGCGACACAAGTCATTCCCGTCCTACTAGTTTCCGAAGGAGGCAGCATGAGTACGACCCTTAATGGGGCAGTTCCGTCCACAGGGGTTTTGGACAACACTAAGGAAAGCAAGCCACCCTACCCGGGCATTCCGACGACAGCGGATGGAGCAGCCATGGTCGTCTGGGTGGATACCCACATCACACAGGGTGCCTGCGCATACCCAATCACGTCCTCTACGACCATGGGGGGCGGCTATCAGGTCGAAGTCGCAAACGGCAAAAAGAACCTTTGGGGCGAAGATCTTGCGTTTATCGAGCCCGAATCCGAACACAGTGCCGCCAGTACGTGTGAAGGCTTTGCGGTAGCCGGAGGCCGGGTCACGAACTTTACTTCCGGACAGGGCCTGGTCCTGATGAAGGAAGTTTTGTTTACCATTTCGGGGAAGCGTCTTCCCGTCGTGTTTCATATCGGGGCGCGAGCCCTGACCTCACAGGGACTGAATGTCCACACTGGTCATGACGACATCTATGCCGTTGCCGATTGCGGCTGGGGAGTGCTGTTTGCCAGAAACGCCCAGGAAGCCGGCGACCTCGCTCTGATCGCCCGTCGTGCCGCTGAGGATACCGAAACTCCTTTCCTGAATGTCCAGGATGGCTTCTTAACGACGCACACCATTGAAAATGTCCGCTTGATGGAACCCGAGATGATGAAGATGTTTGTGGGCAGTCCCGCGGAGAAACTCCGAAATCTCATGGACCCTCGTGTTCCGCTGATGTCGGGTGTCGTTCAAAATCAGGACAGCTACATGAAGGGAAAGATCGCGCAGCGTAAGTATTACGATCGGGTCCTTCCCACCCTGAAGTCTGTCATGGACGAGTTCGGGCGCCTGACCGGGCGTGCTTATGACCTGGTCACTTCGTATCGTCTGGAAGATGCGGAGTACGCCATCGTCGGCGCTGGTTCTCTGATGGAGACGGCAGAAGCCGCCGTGGATTACATTCGCGAGCACACGGGCGTGAAAGTCGGATTGCTGAATATCGTCAGCTACCGTCCGTTCCCGTCGATTGAAATTGTCGAGGCGCTCCGCCACGTGCGCGGCATCACGGTAATCGAACGGCTCGACATTCCGTTGATGCAGTCCAATCCGTTTTTGAGTGAGATCAAAGCGGCCTTCGCCGACGCGATGGCCGGCACTCCGGGCTATCCCGAACTGAAGCAGATGCCGAAGTTTTATGGCTGCTCCGCAGGTCTCGGAAGCCGCGACATCCGCGCGGGGGATTTCATATCTGTAACCGAAAACATGACCAGCCAGTCGCCCCGATATAATTTCACGCTGGGAATCAAGCATGAGTCGGCGCTTCCCGTACCGTTTGATCCTGACGTTCGTTCGCCAGGGTCCTTTTCGATGCGGGGCCATTCGGTGGGTGGGTACGGCTCGGTAACGACGAACAAGATTATTGCGACGATAGCCGGCGAAGTATTTGGAATGGACGTTCAGGCCTATCCAAAATACGGATCTGAAAAGAAAGGCCTTCCCACAACTTACTACCTCACCATTGCCAAAGATCACATTCGAGTTCATTCCGAACTCGAACACGTCGAATTCATTCCGCTTAATGACGTGAACGCGTTCAATCTGGAAAATCCGCTCGCAGGGCTGACCCAGAACGGAATGGTGTTTGTCCAGAGCCAGAGAACGGACCCGGCGGAAGTTTGGGCCGCTGTTCCTGCCTGGGCTCGCAAGGAAATGTTAGCCAAAAATGCACGTTTGCTGGCGCTGGATACGGTGAAGATTGCCCGTGAAGTGTCTTCGCTTGCAGATTTGCAACAACGCATGCAGGGAATCGTTCTGCTCGGCGTATTTCTGAAAGTGACGCCGTTTCAAAGAGAACACGCCATCAGCGAGGAAGTCCTGTTTAAGGGCGTGGAGAAGTCCCTCAGAAAGTACTTCGGAAAGCGCGGAGAACAGGTCGTTCAGGACAACCTGAAGGCCGTCCATCGCGGCTTCTTTGAAGTATTTGAGATTCCGCGGGAAGTCATGATGGCCACCGCGAACAGCGGAAAACAGAATTAACGGAAGGGTTACAACAACTGTGGAAAAAACCGAAGTTACACTCGAACAGTTACAAAATGATATCCGCCTCAATGTGGTGGATATTGCCGATTTCAATGAGCGTGTCGTCGGCAGCTACAATGCGGGTACTGCAGAAAAGGGACTCGAGGCCGACGACCAGGTCGCGCGCAGTGTTATTCCCGGCGGCACCGGGGCGCTGCGCGATTTCAGTTACATCTCCACCGACATTCCATTGTTTGTGACTGAGAACTGCGTCGGCTGCATGGAATGCGTGACGCAGTGTCCGGACACTGCGATTCTCGGCAAGGTCGTGGAACCTTCCGTTCTCGATCAGCAACTCAGCCAGATCGGCGATGAAGCCGAGCGAAAGCTGATGGCCGACCAGTGGGGAGTGACGACCAAGTATTTCACCGTGCTTGAAAAGAAGGGTACCGGCGGCGGCAAGTTCGGGATTTTCATCGATCCGACGAAATGCAAGGGCTGCGCCGAATGCGTCGATGCCTGCGGAGACCACGATGCGCTGAAGATGATCCGAAAAGACGACGAGAATATGAGCTTCTACAAGCGCGCGTTCGATTTCTACACGAAGACTCCCGAGACTCCCGGAAAGTTCATCAATGAAAAAGCCCTCGCGGACATGATGCTCGCCGAGCGCGCGTTGTTGTACGTCGGCGGCGCCGGTTCGTGCATGGGTTGCGGCGAAGCCACCGCATTGAGAATGATGCTGGCTGCAACCGGATTCGTTTACGGTAAAGAGAACATCGGCATGGTTGCAGCAACGGGATGCAACACCGTGTACACATCGACGTATCCTTACAACCCCTACATCATTCCCTGGACCAACTCTTTGTTTGAAAATGCTCCTGCAGATGCAATGGGTGTCCGGGCACGCTGGGATCAGCTGGGCTGGCAGAATAAGCGTCTCTGGGTCGTCGGTGGTGACGGCGCGATGCTCGATATCGGCTTCCAGTCGTTGTCGCGAATGTTTGCCACCGGAATGGACATCAAGGTCCTGGTTCTGGATACTCAGGTCTATTCCAACACCGGTGGTCAGACTTCGACCGGTTCGTTCAAGGGCCAGGATGCGAAGATGAGTTTCCACGGCAAGGTCATCCAGGGGAAGAAGGAAAACAGGAAGGAAATTGCGAATATCGCCTTGATGCACAAGGACGTTTATGTCGCCCAGACCACTTGTGCGCACATGAACCACTTCTACAAAGCGATCATGGAAGCCAATGAGTATCCCGGGCCGGCAATCATCAACGTTTACACAACCTGCCAGCCGGAACACGGGGTCGCGGACAATATGGCCGAACATCAGGCCAAACTTGCCGCCGATTCGCGAAGCTTTCCGTTGTTCATTTACGATCCCCGCAAAGGCGCTCGCATCAAGGAACGGATGAGTCTTGCAGGCAACCCCAGCATGAAGGAAGACTGGTACGTCAACCCCAAGACCGGAGAAGCCGTGGATTTCGTCGCGTTCGCACGCAGCGAAGGGCGATTTGCAAAGCACTTCGACAAGGACGGCAATCCTTCCGCTATCCTTCTTTCGGCACAACAGGATCGGCTCGAAAACTGGAGAATGCTTCAGGAACTTGCGGGCATCAAGTAACGAACTTTCGATTTCGAAAAACAAGAGCGGGCCGAAAGGCCCGCTCTTT
>Ga0070664_100000366_pt1 | contig 33413 bp, 28 predicted proteins | sample KBSC73metaG_FD_65863 | JGI IMG/M metagenome (GOLD analysis project Ga0070664, IMG submission 65863) | Corn rhizosphere microbial communities from Kellogg Biological Station, Michigan, USA - KBS C7-3 metaG | ecosystem: Host-associated > Plants > Roots > Rhizosphere > Soil ... | reverse complement strand
CGCTCGGCCAGGTCGCGGAGCCGGTAGTAGTCGGCGACGGTCTCCTCCATCTGGCCGGCGTCGATGTCGTGCGTGTCGAGCGCCACCTGGGGCGGGCGGTGGCCGAGCTCGCTGGCGGTGGCGTCCATGTACTGGAGCTTCTTCAGGGCTGCGCCCCAGTTGCGGTACCGCTGGTGCCAGTCGAGCCCAGGGGTGAGCCAGACCGCGAAGGTCTCGGCGAAGTCCTCGTCGGGGTGCTTCTGCGCGTACCAGCCCGGGATGTGGGTGACGTAGGCCCGGGAGAACGGCTTCGGCTTGAACTCTTCCTTGTACGGCTGGTGGTAGTCGCCGAAGAGCGTCCGCCAGGCCGGGGTCTCGTAGAGGCGGTAGGCGTAGTTGAAGCAGTGCCCCGCCTCATGGCGGAGGTACATGAGGATCTCGCGCTCCGACTCCACCCCGCCGCCCAGCTCGCCCTCGATGGACTGGAGCGCCGGGTTGGCCAGGTAGAAGGGAATGCCGATGACCGGGATGCCCGAGGGGCAGCCCCACTCGTCGCTCAGGTAGCACTGGGGACGGATGTCGATGCCCCGGGCGCCGAGCTCCTCGTGGAGCTGGTGGATGAGCCGCTCGAGGTGCGTCCCCGAGAGCTGAAGCTGGAGGTCCTTGATTCGAGCGCGGAGGAGAGCCTGGCGCTCCGGACGCAGCGCCGGCTGTGCGCGGTCACGCGGGTCCGGCTGCTGGCGCTCGTGGAATGCGGGGGGCCCCGGCGGGGGCGCGGCCTGCTGCGGGCGTTCGCGTGCCTCCGGCTGCGTCCGCTCGGATGCCGGCGGCGTGGTCGACTGGGTCGGCGGCTCCTGCTGCGCCGGGGCTGTTGCGGGGGCGGGGGTCACGGCGGTCTGTGACCTTAACCAGTCCCGGCAGTGGTCGGCTTCCTGACCCTGAGCGGCCCGTTCAGCTGTTCTGGTGGGGCCTCAAGTGCCCGTGGTTCCTGGACTTTTCTAGCGGCCGGGCGAGCGTGCGAGAGGCCGGCTCCCAGAGTTCGATTTCAGTCCGGGTCAAACCCGACCTCTTCCACGGATCCACCAGGGGCGTCACCCGGCCCGCCCCGGACGGACGAAGCGGGCGGCGCGAAGGACGTCCTCGAGCACGCCTTCGAGACGGCGGAGGCGATCTACAACGACATGCCCCGGCCGATCGGGCTTCAGGGCTTCGCCCCCGAGGCGGTGACGCGCGGGCCGATGTTCGGTGCTCCCAAGCGTGCCGGCCGGGCTGGAGAATCGGTCGGTCCTCCGCCGGGTCGAGGAGTCGCAGCTCGACGTGCCTTCCTGAGCCGGGACGGGGCAGGGCGTCTCCAAAGCAACGGCCGCACTCCGAGCCATCGCCGGCCGGGAGGGCTTCGGTTAATCTCCCCGCGTCGTTGCTAGGGGTGCCGGGCGCCTTTCCTGTGGGCTCGGCTGAGACGGCCCGATGGCCGGACCCTCGGAACCTGAACCGGGTGATGCCGGCGGAGGGAAGCGACGATCGGAGCCAGCCGGCCCCGCCCTCCGCCCGCGCGGGAGCACCATGAGCGGACGGACGAAGCTGAGCGTGAGCGAGGAGCGGCTGGAGGGCATCACCCGCGGACCGCTCCCCGCCTCCAGAAAAATCTACCGGACGGGGACGCTGCACCCCGAGGTCCGGGTCCCGTTCCGCGAGATTGCCCTGACCGCGACGCGGCTCCACCAGGGCTCGGGGTGGATCGAGACGCCCAACGCCCCCTTCCAGACTTACGACACCAGTGGCCCGTATACCGACCCCGAGGCCCGCATCGACCTGCGCCGGGGGCTCGAGCCGGTCCGTACCTGGCTGGACTGCGACCCGGCGCTGGAGACGCTTCCGGAGATCACCTCGGCGTACGGCCGGGTCCGCGCAGAGGACCCCCGGCTGGAGGGAATGCGAATGGCGCGGGTGCGGCCTCCGCGAGTCGCCCGCCGCGGCGGGAACGTGACCCAGCTCCACGCTGCCCGGAAGGGCATCGTCACCCCCGAGATGGAGGCGGTCGCCCTCCGCGAGAGCCTCGTGGTCGAGCAGGCTGCGGAGGGTCAGCACCGGGGCCAGTCCTTCGGAGCCAGTCTCCCGCGTCGAGTGACACCGGAATTCGTCCGGGACGAGGTGGCGCGCGGCCGGGCCATCATCCCCGCGAACGTGAACCACCCGGAGATCGAGCCGATGGCCATCGGCCGGAACTTCCTGGTGAAGGTCAACGCCAACATCGGCAACTCGGCCGTGACCTCCTCGATCGAGGAGGAGGTGGAGAAGCTGGTCTGGGCCATCCGGTGGGGCGCGGACACGGTGATGGACCTGTCGACCGGGCCGAACATCCACGAGACCCGGGCCTGGATCGTCCGCAACAGCCCGGTGCCCATCGGGACGGTGCCCATCTACCAGGCGCTGGAGAAGGTGGGCGGGAAGCCCGAGGACCTGACCTGGGAGATCTACCGGGACACGCTGGTGGAGCAGGCGGAGCAGGGGGTGGACTACTTCACCGTCCACGCCGGGGTGCGGCTCCGGTACGTCCCCCTCACCGCGAAGCGGCTCACGGGCATCGTCAGCCGTGGGGGCAGCATCCTGGCCAAGTGGTGCCTGGCCCACCACCAGGAGAACTTCCTCTACACGCACTTCGACGAGATCTGCGAGATCATGAAGGCGTACGACGTCAGCTTCAGCCTGGGAGACGGGCTGCGGCCGGGGTCGATCGCCGACGCCAACGACGCGGCGCAGTTCGGCGAGCTGGAGACGCTGGGTGAGCTGACGAAGCGAGCCTGGGCGCAGGACGTCCAGACGATGATCGAGGGTCCGGGCCACGTCCCGATGCACCTCATCCGCGAGAACATGACCAGGCAGCTCGAGGTGTGCGACGAGGCGCCGTTCTACACGCTGGGGCCTCTCACCACGGACATCGCGCCGGGCTACGACCACATCACCAGCGGCATCGGCGCGGCGATGATCGGCTGGTTCGGGACGGCGATGCTCTGCTACGTGACGCCCAAGGAGCACCTGGGGCTGCCGGACCGGGAGGACGTCCGGCAGGGCGTGGTGACGTACAAGCTCGCGGCCCACGCCGCGGACCTGGCCAAGGGCCATCCGGGGGCCCAGGCCCGGGACGATGCGCTGTCGAAGGCGCGCTTCGAGTTCCGGTGGGAGGACCAGTTCAACCTCTCGCTGGACCCGGAGAAGGCCCGCGAGTTCCACGACGCCACGCTCCCCGCCGAAGGAGCGAAGGTGGCGCACTTCTGCTCGATGTGCGGCCCGCACTTCTGCTCCATGCAGCTCACCCAGGAGGTGCGGGCGGCGGACGTGGAGCAGGGGCTGAAGGAGAAGGCGGAGGAGTTCCGGCGGGAAGGCGGGGAGATCTACCGCTGAGGGTTCGTTGCCCGGCGGGTCATTGCGTGGTGCAACCCCCAGACCCACGGCGTGGTGCGGCCGTCCGCGCCTGTGGACGGCTAGGTCGTGGATGGAGACCGGCGAGGCGACCTGGTCGTGTCCGGGGTCGTGCTCGATGTTGCCGGGGGCGCGGTCCTGGCCTGAGCGGCGCTCGGGCCGCGACCGCTCCTTACCGCTGTCCCTGGGCGACCCGGGTGGCGACGTCGACCGAGTCGAGCGCGCGCTCCAGGGCCTCCTCGGCGTCGCGCGCGTCCTGCTCGGCCTCGGCGGCGTCGCGGCCCTTCGCGGCCGCCATGTCATCCTTGATCCGCCGCAGGTTGTTCACCCCGAGGTCCATGAACGCGCGCACCACCTCGGGGTCGAACTGGGAGCCCGCGCAGCGCTGGATCTCGTCCACCGCGTTCTCGAAGGTCGTGCCCTTGCGGTACGGCCGGTCCGAGGTCATCGCGTCCAGCGTGTCCGCCACCGCGAAGACGCGGGCGCCGATGTGGATCTCCTCGCCCCGGAGGCCGCGAGGATAGCCCCGGCCGTCGAAGCGCTCCTGGTGGCTGAGCACGATGGCCGCGGGCGTGTTGAGGAACTCGATGCTCCGGATCATGTCGTAGCCGATGTCCGGATGCCGCCGCATCTCCTTCCACTCCTCGGGCGTGAGCTTGGCCGGCTTGAGCAGCACCGCGTCCGGCACGCCGATCTTGCCGATGTCGTGGAGCAGGGCGCCGCGGCCGATCTCCTCCAGCTCCGGTCCCTGCAGGCCCAGCCGCTCGGCGATGGCCTCGGTGTACTTCACCACTCGCTGGCTGTGGTCGCTGGTCTCGTGCTCGCGAGCGTCCAGCGCCCGGACGAGGGCGAGAAGCGTGGTCTGGTAGGTGTGCTGGATGTTCCGGAGGGCGCTCCGCAGCTCACCCGTGCGGTCCCGCACTTTTCGCTCCAGCTTCTTCTGGTACCGCTTCCGGGCCAGCTCGATGCGGCGCTTGGCCAGCGCCCGCTCGATGGCGCGGATGAGGTCGGTCAGCTTCGGCGGCTTCAGCAGGTAGTCCACCGCGCCGCGCCGGAGACAATCCACCGCCGCCTCGGTGTCGCCGTAGCCGGTGAGCATGATCACCGCGGTCTCGGAATACCGCTCGCGGAAGGCTTCCAGGAGCCAGATGCCATCGCGGCCCGGCATCTTCATGTCGCTGATCACCAGCGGTGGAGCTTCCGCGGCGGCGATGTCCAGCGCGGCCTCCGCCGAGCTGGCGGTCCGGCACTCGTACCCTTCTTCCTGGAGCAGCACCGAAATGACGTCACGCACCGAGGCGTCATCGTCGACGATCAGGATGCGGGTCGGCGCAGCCAGGTTGTCCACGAGGTGCATCCTACGATTCCGCCTCTCGATACTGCCACGGGGCGGTGTGGACCCCCTCGGGTCCCCCGAGCGCGTTCACGGCTGTCACAGTGTAAGCGCCTTGCGGTCCACCCGGAACGGGGTGAGGTCGATGGAAGGAGTACGTCCCAGGATCGTGTCGGTGAGCACGTTGGCGGTGAAGGGTGTCAGGAGAATCCCGTGACGTAAATGTCCGCTGGCGAGAAACAGGCCCAGAACCGGCGCCGGGCCCGAGGACTGGAAGCTCATCCGGCGTATGCGGCCGGAAACCGGCCCAGGTTTGTACCACGGGAGTGGCGGCGAGCCCCGGAAAGCGTCGAATCGCCCCGGGGTCACCTGCTTTTTGAAGCCGGCCGGGTGCGCGGCACTGCGTACCCACGCGCCCCGAACACCACATGTCGGCAGATCGGCACCCGGGTGCGCACCATCACCCTCTGACGTCGCGCGCATTGCCGGGGTGAGGCGGGCGCTCAAAGGCACCAGCACGGTCCAGGCCGGCGGCCACCACCCCGGTGCCGACGAACAAGACCTCCATTCACTGCCGCTCCGGGGCCGGTGCGAGCGGGCGCACCGGAATGGGCGGGTGCGGCTTCTGCGGCTCGGTGACCGAGGGCGGCGGCGCCGGTCGCGAGCGGTGGGTGATCCACCACATCCGCGCGAAGACGATCAGCGCCAAGAGCATCAATAACAGCGTGCGCAGCGGAAAGCGGCGCGGGCCGCCCGAACGGGTGGGGGGAGTGGTGAGCAACGGCCGCATTCGTCCCATGACGGTTGGTGCTTGATCGGGTGGAAACGGAGGGTTAATGCCGCCGCGCACCCACCCGGTGCAAGGAGGCTCGACCAACGTGGCTGACATTCTGGACGTGGTGATCATCGGCTCGGGCCCCGGGGGGTACGTGGCCGCAATCCGCGCCGGGCAGCTCGGCCTGAAGACGGCCATCGTCGAGCGCGACAAGCGCCTGGGCGGTACCTGTCTTCACCGCGGGTGCATTCCCACCAAGGCCCTGCTGTGGACCGCCGAGCTGTATTCGCACATCCAGCAGGCCGCCGAGTTCGGGATCGACCTCAAATCCCCCACCATCAACTGGCCAGCGGCCATGGAGCACAAGGCCAAGGTCGTCACCGGCGGAGCCAACGGCATCGACTACCTGATGAAGAAGAACAAGATCCAGGTGCTGAAGGGCCACGGGCGCATCGTCGGCAAGGGCAAGGTCGAGGTGACGCTCAACGAGGGTGGGGGCAAGCAGGTCCTGGAGACCAAGAACATCGTCATCGCCACCGGGTCAATCCCCAAGTCGCTGCCCAACGTCACCGTCGACCACAAGCTGGTCTACAACTCCGACTCGATCCTGGAGATCAAGGAGATCCCCAGGAGCGTCCTGGTGCTCGGCGCCGGGGCGGTGGGCTGCGAGTTCGCCTCCATCTTCAACCACGTGGGCAGCGAGACCACGATCCTCGAGTTCCTGCCGCACCTGCTTCCCATCGAGGACGAGGACGCGAGCAAGGAGCTGGAGCGTCAGTTCCGCCGCCGGAAGATTGGCTACGAGCTCTCCGCCCGGGTCACCAAGGTGGAGCCAGGCGGGAAGGGCGTGAAGGTGACCATGGACACGCCCTCGGGAAGCAAGACCCTCGAGGCGACGATCCTCCTCTCCGCCGTCGGCCGGAGCCCGGTGACCGAGGGCGTGGGGCTGGAGACCACCAGCATCAAGCTCGACAAGGGCTTCATCCCGGTGGACGACTTCATGCGCACGACCGAGCCTCACCTCTACGCCATCGGCGACGTGATTCCCGGCCCGATGCTGGCCCACATGGCCTCGGCCGAGGGCATCCTCGCGGTCGAGCACATCGCGGGGAAGGAAGTGCACCCCATCAACTACGACCTCACGCCATCGGCGACCTACTGCTACCCGGAGGTGGCCTCGGTCGGGCTCACCGAGAAGAAGGCGAAGGAGCGCGGTTACGAGGTGAAGACCGGCACCTTCCCCTTCAGCGCCATCCTCAAGGCGAAGATCTCCGACGAGGGGATCGGGATGATCAAGGTGGTGAGCGACAAGAAGTACGACGAGGTGCTCGGGGTCCACATGGTCGGGCCCCACGCCACCGAGCTCCTCGCCGAGGCCTGTGTCGCGCTCCGGCTGGAGATCACCACCGAGGAGCTGGGACGCACCATCCACGCCCATCCGACCTTGTCGGAGATCGTGAGGGAGGGCGCCGAGGCCGTTCTCGGGACGCCGATTCACATCTGACCCGGGGAATCCGGGGACCCGAGGTCTGACCGGCGGGGAGTATTGACCCCCGGCCGGCCCCGCCGTTATCCCCGCAAGGTTCCGATGGCCACGCCCGACCGATTCGCGCTCCCCCAGCTTGCCGAGAGCACCCGGAAGCCCGAGTGGCTGAAGGTCCGGATGCCGCACGGCCGGGAGTACGAGCGGGTCAAGGAGGTCGTCCGGAAGACCGGCCTGGCGACGGTCTGCGAGGAGGCGCGCTGCCCCAACATCGCCGAGTGCTGGGGCGGTGGCACCGCGACCGTGATGCTCATGGGCGAGGTCTGCACCCGGGCCTGCCGGTTCTGCCATGTGAAGGTGGGGGCGCCTCCACCGCTCGACCCCGAGGAGCCGGAGAATCTCGCGCGGGCGGTGAAGGCCCTGGCACTGGAGTACATCGTCGTCACCAGCGTGAACCGGGACGATCGGCCGGACGGAGGGGCCAGCCACTTCGCCTCGGCCATCCGGGCGCTGCGGCGAGAGAGCCCGAGGACGACGGTGGAGGTCCTCATCCCGGACTTCAAGGGCGTGGAGCGCGACCTGGCCACCGTGGCCGAGGCCCGGCCGCACGTCGTGGGGCACAACATCGAGACCGTGGAGCGGCTCACCCCCACGGTGCGCGACCGGCGCGCGGCGTACCGGCAGAGCCTCCGCGTCCTCCGCTACCTGAAGGACCGCCCGGAGCGGCTCTACACCAAGAGCTCGATCATGGTGGGCCTCGGCGAGACCGAGGACGAGCTGGTCCAGACCTTCCGGGATCTGCGCGCGGCGGGCGTCGACGTGCTCACCCTGGGGCAGTACCTCCAGCCGTCGCAGTACCACCTCCGGGTGGCGCGATTCGTTCCCCCGGCGGACTTCGACCGGTACAAGCAGGTGGCAGAGACGATGGGTTTCCTGTACGTCGCAGCGGGTCCTCTGGTCCGCAGCAGCTACCGCGCGGCCGAGTTCTTCATGAAGGGTCTCATGGAGCAGGGCCGGCACGCCTGACCGGTTTCTGCGAGGAGCTGACAGCGCCGTGGCCACGTTCGAGTTCAAGCTTCCGGATCTGGGGGAAGGCGTCGTCGAGGGAGAGATCGTCAAGTGGCTGGTCAAGCCCGGCGACACGGTCGAGGAGGACCAGGGCGTCGTCGAGCTGATGACCGACAAGGCCACGGTCACCGTTCCTGCGCCCCGCGCCGGGAAGGTGGTCACCGTCCACGGCAAGGAGGGAGAGATCGCCAAGGTGCATCACCCTCTGCTCACCCTGGAGGTCTCCGGTGCAGCCCCGGCAGCGTCCGCTCCGGCGCACGCAACGAGCGCGGCTCCGGCGGCGGCGAGCGCGGCAGCTCCGGCGGCACGGGGGGTCGAGTCCACGGCGAAGGTCCTCGCCACGCCGGTCACGCGGCGGATGGCCCGGGAGCACGGCATCGACCTGGCGGCGATCTCCGGCACCGGGCCGCAGGGCAGGGTGCTCAAGGCGGACGTGCAGGCGGCGCTCGACCTTGGCCGGGCCGAGCCGGTGGCGCCGCCTCCGCGGGCGAAGCTGGTCCCGCTACCCTCGGCGGGAGCGGACCAGCGCATCCCCATCCGCGGGCTCCGGCGGAAGATCGCCGAGAAGATGGTGCGGTCGAAGTTCACCGCGCCCCACTCGCTCTTCGTGGAGGAGGTCGACGTCACCGAGCTGGTCGCTCTCCGCAAGCGCCTCAACGCCTCGCTGGCGGCCTCGGGTGAGGCCCTCAAGGTCTCGTTCCTGCCCTTCATCTGCAAGGCGCTGGTTCCGGTGTTCCGGAAGTACCCGACGCTCAACGCCAACTTCGACGACGCGGCCCAGGAGCTGGTGCAGCGTGGCTCCTACAACTTCGGGATCGCGGCCGCGACCGACGAGGGCCTGACGGTCCCGGTGGTGAAGGACGTCGATCGGCTCACCGTCCGTCAGCTGGCGGAGGAGATCACCCGGCTCGGCGCCGGCGCCCGGGACAAGACGCTGAAGCTGGACGAGCTGACGGGCGGCACATTCACCATCACCTCGCTCGGGACCAACGGCGGGCTGTTCGCGATGCCGATCATCAACTACCCCGAGGTGTCGATCCTCGGCATCCACCGGATCCGGAGGCGTCCGGCGGTGACCGACGACGACCAGATCGTGGTCCGCGAGATGATGAACGTCTCGCTGTCCTTCGACCACCGGGTCATCGACGGGCTGGTGGCCGCGGAGGCGGTCGGAGCGCTGGTGCAGCTGCTCGAGCACCCCGAGTCGCTCCTGCTCGAGATGGCGTGAACCCGCGCGAGCTGCTGCAGTCGGCGCAGGCGGCGGAGCGAGAGGGAGACCTCGCCCGGGCCGGTGCGCTGCTGGAGCAGGCGGCGAGGGTCTACGAGTCGACCGGGCACGACGCGCGGGCGGCCCAGATGCGACGTCACCTCGAGCGGCTGGGCCCCCTGGCCCGGGCCGGTGCGCGCGGCGTGGAGGAACCGCCCGGGGTCCGGGCCGAGGAAGGTCCCCAGTCCGCCGATCCGGAGCCGCTTCCGGGCGTCGATCGGCTCCTCTTCGAACGGACGCCGACGCTGGCCGATCCTGCGCTCGAGGCCTGGTGCAGCTTCTGCTGCCGGCCTTCGCGGGAGGTCGGTGCGCTGGTCTCCGGCCCCTCTCACGCCTACGTGTGCCGGGGCTGCGTGGAGCTGGCGGGCTCACTGCTGGACGGCGCCCGCGACGCGCACGCTGGGGCGGTGCCGGCGGCCCGAACCGAACCACCGGAGGCGGCGATGCCCCGGCTCCGGGCGAGCGAATCTGCTCCTGGGACGCGGGAGGTCCGGCCGGAGCCGCTCCCTACCCAGGCCGAGGCGGTGGCCCGCATCGAGGCAGCGCTGGTCGCCGGCCATGCGCGGGTGCTCCTGGTGGGCGCGGCGGGAAGCGGCAAGAGCACCTGGCTCCAGGCCTGGGCCCTGCGCGGTCTGGGAACGGCGTGGGACGCCTCGGTGCCGCTGCCCGAGCACGGAGCTCTGCTGGTGGACGACGTGGACCGGCTCGAGACCGCGGCGCGCCGTCAGCTGGCACGGGTTCTGCGGAGCCGCCCCGTGGTGCTGGCGCTGGACGCGACCTTGCCCGAGCCCGAGCATCGGGTCGGCGGGCGGCGGGTCCATGCTCCGGAGCAGGTGGAGTCGCTCGCGGGGAGCTGGCTCCCTGGCCCGGTCCTGGACGGGCTGACGCTGGAGTGCTTCCGCGCGCCCGGAGACGAGGAGCTGCGGATGCTGGCCGAGCGCTGGCGAGCCCCGGACGGATCGCCCGCGCAGCCCGATGCGCTCGAGGAGGCGCTGCGCCTCGCGGTCCGCTCCGCCCGGGCGGCGCACGCGCTCCACGCGCTCCTGCTGCGCTGGTGGGCCTCCCGATGACCCGGCGGACGCTGACCCTCCATCGCCTCGGACGGGTGGAGTACGAGGATGGGCTGCGGCTCCAGTCGCTGTTCGCCCGCGCGCGGAAGGAAGGGAAGGTCGGCGACGTGCTGCTCCTCCTCGAGCACCCGCCGGTGCTGACCCTGGGGCGGGGCGCGAGCCGGACCGACGTGCTCGCGGGGGCCGAGCTGCTCGAGGCGCGCGGGGTGGAGGTGCACGAGACCGATCGCGGTGGCGAGGTGACCTACCACGGGCCCGGGCAGATCGTGGGCTACCCCATCCTCGACCTCGCGCCGGACCGGAAGGACGTGCGCCGGCACGTGCGGAGCGTGGAGGAGGGGATGATCCGGGCGCTGGTCGAGCACCGCATCGAGGCCGGCCGCATCGACAAATGGCCGGGCGTCTGGGTGGGCTCGGAGGCGGCCGGCGATGCCCGGAAGATCGGCGCGGTGGGCGTGCACATCGCGCGGTGGATCACCACCCACGGCTTCGCGCTGAACGTGAACTCGGCTCTCGAGGACTTCGATCTCATCGTCCCCTGCGGGATCCGCGAGGCAGGCGTCACCTCGATGGAGCGAGAGCTCGGACATCCGGTCGACGTCGGGGCGGTGGAGGATGCGCTGGCGCGCGCCTTCGGCGCGGTGCTCGAGGCGGAGCTCAGGTACGAGGATTCGCGCACGCGCACGGTGTCGGTCACGGCCGTGCGCCGGGGTCCAGCGGGTCCCGAGATCCTGCTGCTCCGGCGCATCCCGGCCCGGGGTGGGTTCTGGCAGCCAGTGACCGGACGCCGGTTGTCGGGCGAGTCCGGCGAGGCAGCAGCGCGGCGCGAGCTGGAGGAGGAGACGGGAGCCCGGCTTCCGGTGCGCTCCCTCTCGTACCGGCACAGCCTCGCCTTCGGCGACGCAGTCCCGCCGGCGCTGGTCGAGGAGGAAGCATTCGCCGCGGACTGGCCGGACGGGCGCGAGGTCCAGCTTGGCCCCGAGCACGACTCCGCGGAGTGGCTGCCGGTGGACGAGGCATTGCGACGGCTGCCGTTCGCCGGGCTGAAGCGCGCCGTCCACCGGGCGACGTCGGCCCCCGGAAGTGGGCCCTGGCGATAGCTGGGGAGAACTAGGCCGCAGCGCGCTCCAGCCAGCCGGCCTCGCGTGCCAGCAGCGCGATCGCCTTCCAGACCTCGGCCTCGATCTCCTCGGTAGCGTGGATCGGGATCCAGTCCGAGGCGTCCGCGTCCCAGGTGCAGGCGATGGTGACCAGGCCCAGCTGGATTCGCCCGTCGTCGCCGAGCGCGATCACGCGGAGCGCCGACGGGTCACCGACGCCCGGGGGCTGGATACGCCAGTGACCACGGTGACGTGGAAAGTAGACGACCAGGCTCCCATCCTTCGCCGGCTCGTAGGACAGCCGAAGCGCATCCAGCAGTCCGCGCTGGAGGCCGTACCCGATGATCCGCTCGTTGATGGCCCGCGCCTGGAGGTCCTGGAGGCGCTTCTCTGGTGTCGTCATGTCGTCCGCGAACCTAGGACGGCCTCCTGACGCGCTCCGGTCTGCGCCGGGGTGTCGCGAACTGTGGGTTCAGCGCCGCCTCGCGTACCGGGCGGCGGCGGGCTCGGTGCGGGCCTTCCCCACGATGCGGATCGTCAGCCCCTCGCGCGCGGCGATCGTGGAGGGGAACCGCTTCTGCACCTTCCTCACCACCGACTCCAGCGCCCGATCGTCGCGCTCGGGATCGTGATGGAAGAGCACCAGCGTCTTCACCTTCGCGGCCTCGGCGGTGGCGAGCGCGGCGGACCAGGTGCTATGCCCCCAGCCTCGTCGCTGCTCGTACTCGGACTCGACGTACATCGCGTCGTGCAGAAGCAGGTCCGCGCCGCGGGCCAGGTCCACCAGCGATTCGGCGGGCCGATCGGTGTGCTCCACGTCGGTCGCGTACACCAGGGTGCGACCACCGTACTCCAGCCGGTACCCCAGGTTCCCGCCCGGGTGGTCCAGCTCCGTGGTGGTGACCCGCACCGGACCGATCCCGAACTCCCCGCCGGGCTCGATGCTGCGGAACTCGATCTCCGCCCGCACCAGCTCGTCCAGCGTGACCGGGAAGTAGGGCGGCACCATCTGCCCCTCCAGCACATCCTGGACGCTCCGTCCCTCCCGCCGCGGCCCGTGGAAGACGAAGCGGTTTCCCCGCTCGGCGAGCGGAGCGAAGAAGGGAAGCCCCTGCAGGTGATCGTAGTGGTAGTGCGAGAAGAAGAAGTCCGCCTCGACCGGGCCGCCCGCGTCCCTCAGGCGCTCGCCCAGCGACCGGAGGCCGGAGCCGGCATCGAGGATGATGCGCCTTCCCCCCGCCTGCACCTCGACGCAGGGAGTGTTGCCGCCGTACTTCCGGGTCTTCGCACCAGGCGCGGGAACCGAACCGCGCACGCCCCAGAACGTGACCTCGAAGCGGTCGATCGGGGTGCGTGCGTCAGCCGGCCTTCGCCGCGTCCTCCCCGAAGAGCTCAATGAGGTGTCCCGTGCGCTCCCGCTTGGTGCGCAAGTAGTCGACGTTATGCGGATTGTGCGCGGCCGGGGAGGGGATTCGACCGCGGACGGGGATGCCTTCCTCGACCAGCCCCGCGATCTTCAGAGGATTGTTGGTGATCAGGTCCACGCTCCGGACGCCGAGCAGCCGGAGCATGTCCGCGGCCACGTCGTAGGTGCGGAGGTCGTCCGGGAACCCGAGCTGGCGGTTGGCCTCGTAGGTGTCCAGCCCCCGGGCCTGGAGCGCATAGGCCTTGATCTTGTTCCCCAGCCCGATGCCCCGGCCCTCCTGGCGGAGGTAGAGCACCACGCCGCGCCCGCGCGCGGTGACCAGATCGAGCGCGCGATCCAGCTGTTGACGGCAGTCACACTTGAGACTGCCCAGGACCTCGCTGGTGAGGCACTCGGAGTGAACGCGGACCGGCACCCCGTCCTGTCCGAACACCTCGCCCATCACCATCGCCACGTGCTCCTGCTGGTTCCGGCGGTCGCGGAAGACCACCACCCGGAAGGTCCCACGGGCCGTGGGGAGCGGTGCCTCCGAGTAGAGCTCCACGACGTGGCTGCGCCGGGTCAGAGGTTGGGGGGAGAGGCTGGACATGGTCGTAGGAACTCGCGTGCTCCCGATGCTGGTCGACGGTTCTACCCCCATTGGATGCTCGGGAGGGGCGACCGTTGCCTAGGGTGCCCATCCCACCGGTAACACCTCGACGGGCTCTCCCCGTCGGATGCTCATCGCATCCATTGGAAAATGCAGCAGGTGGGTCGCCGACACCGCCGAGCGCACTGCGCCGGAAGTCTGCGTTGGCAGGGGGTCGGCCCAGGGCTCACCCTCCCGCCAAGCGAGCACCACCCGCACGAAATGCGCCAAGCCCTTGTTCTTCTTGAGGTCCATGCCGCTGCGTGCCTGGACCGGGACGGGGAGCGGTGCCGGCCGGCCGACCAGTCGGAGCAGCGCCGGGCGGACGAACAGCTCGAAGGTCACCAGAGATGACGCCGGGTTGCCCGGAAGGGCGAAGACGCGGGTCGCGCCTTTCCGCCCGAAGGCCAGCGGCTTGCCCGGCTTGATCGCCACCCGCCAGAAGTCCATCGCGACGCCGAGCCGCTCGAGCGCCGGACGCACGTGGTCGTGTTCGCCCACCGAGGCCCCGGCCGAGGTGAGCACCACGTCGTGATCGAGCGCCGTGCGGATGAGCTGTTCGACCTCTTCGGGACGATCGCGGGCGATGCCGAGCACCACCGGAGCTCCGCCAGCCCGCCGGACTCCCAGTGCGAGCGCGACCGAGTTGGTGTCGACGATGCGTCCCCGGGGCTCCTCGTCCGGGCGGCACAGCTCGTCGCCGGTGGCGACGATGGCAACCCGAGGTCGCCGCGGAACGCGCACCGAGGTCATCCCCTGGGAGGCGAGGAGCGCGATCTCCGGGATGCCCAGGACGGTGCCGGCGGGGAAGAGCACCTCGCCGGCGCGCGCGTCCTCCCCGGCGTCGCGCACGTTCTGGCGCGGCCTGGCCGACTCCTGGATCTCCACCTTCCCCAGACCGGGCCCGGAGACGGAGCGCGTCCGCTCCTGCATCACCACCGCGTCGGCGCCAGGTGGCATCGGCGCCCCGGTCATGATCCTCACCGCCTCGCCCGGGCCGACCGCCCGGGTAGGCTCATCGCCGGCGTGGACCACCGCCACCACCGGCAGCGTCACCGGCGTGCCCGCCAGGTCCGCGCTCCGGACCGCGTAGCCGTCCATCGCCGAGTTGTCCCAGGGCGGCTGGGTGCGGCAGGCCAGCACGTCCGAGGTGAGCCCGAAGCCGAGCGCCTCCTCGAGCGGCATCCAGGCCTCCGGCAACGGATGGAGGTCATGGAGGATCCGGTGCTGGGCTTCCGGAGCGGGCAGCGGGGGCAGCTCGGCCATCGCGCTCTCGTAGCGCGAAGCTCCTGAATTCTCAATTCTTCAGCGGGTTTACGGTTGACAGCGGGCGGCCCCGACGTTATGTGCCGCCCACATCCACGTGGCGAAGCCCAAGCCCAAGAAGAAGTCCGGCGCGGCAAAGCCTGGCTCACGAAAGAACGAGGCCCGCCTGGGGCTCCTGAAGAAGGCATCGGCCAAGGTCGCCAAGGCTGCTGCCAAGCTGGTGAAGTCGGCGGCCAAGAGTCCCTCGAAGGCAGCGTCCTCCAAGCCCGGCAAGAGCGCGGCGAAGCACCCGGCACATGGAGCGCATCCCGCGCGTCCGGTACCTGCAGCGCACCCGGCGCGTCCGGCCACCAAGCCGGGGTCCGCCGCGGTCGTGCTGCGCGCACCGGAGAAGCCGCGCCCGCGCGCCACCAAGCTTCCTCCGGTCGGTGAGCCCCTGACCAAGCGCGAGCTGGAGCAGATCCTCACCCCCGCCGCCGGTCGTGGCGTGGGCGGGGAGGGCAGCCTCAAGGGTCGCCTGGTGGTGAAGGACGGGATGCCGTACCTCCACGTCATCGGCCGCGACAAGCGCGAGCTGGTCTTCCTGCTCCAGGGCCCGGACCAGGAGGTCCTGCCCGCCTACCTGGACCACAAGGTCAGCGTCACCGGGCTGATCAAGAAGACCCACAACTACGGCGGCACCGTCGACGTCCGGAAGTACGCGGCGAAGCGCGCCGACGCCGAGCCCGCCGCGGAGCCGCAGGTGGAGAAGCTTCGCTTCCTCTCCCCCGGCGAAGTGGAGCAGATCGGCAGCGCGGGCATGGGCGCGGGCATGCGCGGGTTCGCCGCGGTGCGCGGGGCCCTGGAGATGTCCGGCGAGGACTTCATCCTGGTGGTGTCCAACGCGGGCACTCGCCAGCAGGTCACCTTCCGTCTCGGCGGCAAGATGCCGAAGAGCTTCCGGAAGAACATGGGCCAGCCGGTCCAGGTGATGGGCGTGGTGCACAAGGAGTCGGGCTGGGGCGGGACCATCGAGGTGGAGGGCGCCGAGGTCCGGCCGGCAGACCTGCGCAGCATGGCGCGGGATGCGCTGGAGGTGCTCGAGCTGGAGGGCGTGCCCGACGAGGGGACTCCGCTGGAGATCCGCATCGGCCAGGGCCTCGCAGTGCGGATTCCCGAGCGCGCCGGGTACACCTGGGCGGTGGAGCCCACGGTGGCCAAGCGCATCGGACTGCGCGAGGCGAATTTCATCTCCGCGACCAGCGGCGCGGGAACCCGCGAGTTCTTCTTCACTCCGCGGAACCCCGGCCAGTACGACGTGGACTTCTTCCTGGCCAAGGTGTTCGCACCCGCCCAGGTGGCGAAGACGCAGCGGCTGACCGTCGCCGTCCGGGCCTAGCTAGCGTCCGGGGCGAGGAGCATTCATGGCAGCACGGGTCGACAGCTCGGTCCTGGTGAGGACCCTGGAGAAGGCCGACCACCCGCTGGGGGTGGCCGAGCTGCTGCGGGCCTCCGGCCTGCACGGGGACCAGCGCACCGAGGTGAAGCGCACGATGCGCGCCCTCGTCCGTGAAGGCCGGGTGGAGCGAGCCGGGCAGCGATTCTGGCTCGCCGGACGTCGCGCGCCGGCGAAGGACGGCCATCGTCCGGCTGCGGCGCCACGCGCTGGCAAGGTGCTGGAGGGTACGCTGACCGTTCACCGAGATGGCTTCGGATTCGTCGACGTAGGAGCCGAGGAGGACATCTTCGTTCCGCCGCACGAGGCTCGCCGGGCGCTCGACGGTGACCGGGTGAAGCTGGAGGTCGTCAGCGCGCGCGGGCGGTCCGGGGGGCGGATCGTCGGCGTGGTCGATCGCCACCGCGAGATGCTGGTGGGCACCTACGTCGAGCGTGGTGCGCACGAGGCGCTGGTCCGGCCCAACGATTCCTCCCTCCCGGGTCCGGTGCGGGTCCCCCGGACGCAGCTCGCCCGGGACGGGGACGTGGTCACCGTGCGGCTGGGCGTGGGCGCGGACCTCCTCCCTCCGGGCGGTCTGGTCGGGGAGGTGACCGGCTCGCTCGGGCGTCCCGGCGACCCGTCCCAGGACGTGCTGGCCATCGTCTTCTCCCAGGGTTTCTCCGAGGCCTTCCCGGCGAAGGTGATGGACGAGGCGGACCGGGTGCCGCTGCACGTTGCGCCGAGCGAGATCCAGGAGGGCGGGCGGAAGGACCTCCGCGGGCTGTCGCTGGTCACCATCGACGGGGTGGACGCCCGCGACTTCGACGACGCGGTCTACGCCGAGGACCAGGCCGGCGGCGCGACGCGGCTCTGGGTGGCCATCGCCGACGTCAGCCACTACGTCCCGACGGGCTCGGCGCTGGATGCCGAGGCCTTCCGCCGCGGCACCTCGGTGTACCTGCCCGACCGGGTGCTGCCGATGCTTCCGGAGAGGCTCTCCAACGGAATCTGCTCCCTGCGGCCCGAAGAAGATCGCCTGTGCCTGGTGGCGGAGATGGTGTTCGACGGGAACGGTCAACGGAGCGCAACCGAGCTCTATCCGGCGGTGATGCGGAGTGCGGCGCGCTGCACGTACGACGAGGTGCAGCGGGTGCTCGACGGTGACTCGGTCCCCCATCGCGACCGGTTCCGTCCACTCTTCGAGCGGCTCCGGCACCTCGGTCGCACGCTGCGCAAGGTGAGGGAGCGGCGGGGAGCGATCGACTTCGACCTGCCGGAGACCCGGCCGGAGCTGGACGACCACGGGCGCCCGACGCGGATGGTCCGCCGGGAGCGGAAGGAGAGCCACCGCATCGTCGAGGACTGCATGCTCGCCGCGAACGAGGCCGTGGCGGCGTACTTCCAGGAGCGCGAGGTCCCGTCCGTCTACCGGTTTCACGGTGAGCCGGACCCGGACAAGCTGGCCGCCTTTGCCGAGCTGGCGCGGGCGCATGGCTTCACGGTGCCCGGCAAGGGAGAGCCCACCTCGCGCGAGCTGAACCTCTTCATGCGCGGGCTGGTGGGCCACCCCGGGCAGCGGGCGCTGAACCAGCTGTTGCTCCGCTCGATGATGCAGGCGGTGTACTCGCCCGACCAGATCGGCCACTACGGGCTGGGGGCGGAGGAGTACCTGCACTTCACCTCCCCGATCCGCCGGTATCCCGACCTGCTCGTCCACCGGCTGCTGCGGGCGGAGTGGGAGCGGGGCAAGCGCGGGCGGGCGGCGCGGGAGATGGAGCGGGAGATGGACGAGCTGCGGCGGATGGCCGAGCACAGCTCGGAGCGCGAGCGCGCGGCGATGAAGTGCGAGCGCGAGGTGAACGCGCTCTATGCCTGCCTGCTGATGGAGGATCGGGTGGGCGAGGAGTTCGCCGCAACGGTGTCCTCGCTGGCCGACTTCGGCTTCTTCGTGGAGCTCGATGCCGAGCACGTGGAGGGGTTGGTCCGGGCCGACGATCTCGGCCCCGGGCACCGCCTGGCAGTGGGCGCGCTGGTCTGGCCGACCGGGCGCCGGGTGCAGGTGGGTCAGGCGCTCACGGTGCGGCTGGCCGGCGTGAACGTGCAGCGGCGGCAGATGGATTTCGACGTGGTGGCCTTCGCCGGCGAGCGCCCGTCACGGCGGCGTGGCGGGGCGGAGCGCCTCGAGGCGCCCCTGCGAGACCGGGAGCGGGCGGGTCAGCGTGCGAAGCGTCCGGGACGGTTCGAGGAGCAGCAGCGGGGTGGAGACGCCAGCAGGACCGACGGGACGGGACGGGAGCGCTTCGAGAAGCGACGCGGCGACCGGGCCCAGCAAGACGCCGGTGCGCGCCATGACCGAGCCGGGCGGCAGCAGCCGGCGAAGCGACATCCCGATGAGCCTGTGAAGCAGCAGCCGACCCGATCGGGGAAACGCGGCGGGTCCCGAGAGCGCGAGGAGCCCCACGGCCGCGGCCCAGTGAGCGAACCATCCGCCCCTCAGGCCACCTCGCCGCACCCGGGCCTCGATCGGCTGCGCGCGCTCGCGGAGCAGGAGCGCAAGACGGGAAAGCGTCCAGCCGAACGGGGTGGGTCGAATCAGCGATCCCGCTCGTTCCCCGACCGCGGACGCCAGGGATCCCGTTCAGGGAAGGCGCCGAGAAGCGGCCCAGGTTCGGGCAGGACGCGGCGCCGTCGATAGCACGGCGCTCGGGGCATCCGAGGGGTCTCGAACGCACGACGCAATAGCGTCCTCCCCGGCACTCTCAGTGATCGAGCGACCACGAACCGGTGGGTTGGGACGGCGCAACTCGTACGCGGTGTCATCGAAATTGCTATTGCGTCGTGCGCTCTCAACCCCCTCGCCCTCCGGGGCCGCCCACCGAGAGCTGGACGAGACCTCAGCGGCCGGTCCGCGATCCACCGCGTCGGCCGGCCAGCTCCCGGAGCGCGCTCCGTCCGATCCCGGCCTGCGAGCCATGGGATGACCTCGCCAGCCGACCCGCAAGCTCGACCGCGGCCCGTCGCAGGGTCTGGTTCCGCTTCCCCAGTGCGCGGAGGGACATGTCCACCACCTTCTTCACCAGGTCGCGCTCGTCCAGCGCGCCGGCTTCGACGAGCGGAAGGCAGTCGAGAAACGCTCGATCTGGAGCCGCGCGGTCGTGCACGGTGAGCCCCCAGAGCAGCGCGAAGGCAGCCCGCCTGGTGAAGAGCGCTCGCGCGCTCGACCAGGCACGGACCCTCGACCAGGCGTGCGGAGCTCGGTCGAAGAGGTGGAAGCAGACCGTGTCGCAGTCGGCCCAGCTCTCGAAATCGGCGGGCCAGGCGTTCATCTGCCGGACGGTGACCTGTGCCGGGTCGTCGACCAGGGCGGCCAGGAGTCTCGCCTCGTATCGGCCCGCGGACCAGAGCGCGGCGGCGAGCGCATGGTCACGGCCGATCTCCCGCGCCCGGGGCCCGGTCCGCTTTGCCGCGAGCGCGGCGAGTCGCCGGAACCCGGCCCTGCTTCCGGGGGTCACCCGCGGGCGCACGTCGCATGAGCCCGAGGAGCCTAGCGGAACAGCGCCTCGGCGTTGTCGTGGAGGATGGCCTGTTCCTCCTGCCGGGTGAAGCCGAGCTTCCGCACCGCGTTCAGCGCCGCCTCGAGGCCGGTCAGAGGAAAGTCCGAGCCGAACAGCACCCGGTCCGTCCCCACCGACCGGCAGACGAACCGCAGCTGCGGGGCGTATGGCGAGTCGACGTAGAGCGGAGCCACGGCCGACAGGTCGAACCAGACGTTGCGCGGATAGAAGGGGTAGAGCTCGAGCAGACGGAACACCAGCACGTCGTCGAACCGGATCCCCCCCATGTGGGTCAGGACGAAGCGGCCGTTGGGAAAGGCGAGCGCGAGCTTGCCGGTCTCGTGCGCCGCCCCGGGCCACCACCCCTCGATGTAGACGACCAGCTTCAGTGCAGTGGCGCGCGTGACGAACGCCTGCACCTCGGGCGTCTGGAGCTCGAGCTTCGACGGAGAGAGCTTCACCCCCCGGTAGCCCATCGCGGCGATGCGCTCCAGCTCGCGCAGCCCCGCCTCTCCATCCGAGGGCTGCACCGCGCCGATGGCCACGAAGCGGCGGGGGTTGGCCCGGAGGAGGGCGGCGACCTGATCGTGCATCTCGCGCGCTGCGGCGAGGTCAGCGCCGGGGGGAACCACCAGCAACACCGCCTGCTCCACCCCGGAGCGGTTCATCTCCTGGAGCAGGACCTCGGGCCGTCCCGAGACCTTGGGCTGGATGCGCCCCGGCGCCGAGCCGGACTCGAAGTGCGCGTGGGCATCGATGGTCTTGCCGGTGTAGCCACACGCGCTCGAGGCGAGCACCGCGGCGGCGAGGAAGGCACGTCTGCTCATTCGTCGACCCGCAGCCCCACGACCGTCACTCCGTCACCCCCCTCGTGGCTCTCGCCGGGACGGTACATCCGGACGTACGGCGAGTCCTGCAGGTACTCGCGGACCGCCTGCTTCAGCGCACCCGTTCCGTGTCCGTGGAGCACCAGCACCCCGGGGTCGCCGTTGCGGAACGCCTGGTCCAGGAAGGACTCCACCTCACGGACTGCCTCGTCGGCCCGCATCCCACGCACGTCCACCCGCAGGGCGGGGGCCTCCAGGGCCGCGGGCGCCGCCTTGCTGGCCCGGGCGAGCGAGGCCCGTCCGCGGTCGGTCGCGGGAAACCGGCTCGGTGATCGCTCGTCCCGCGCTCCGGCCAGCTCGACCCGGGGGACCCGCATCTTCAGCGCTCCGGCGGAGACCAGCACCTCGTCCCCCTCGAGCTCGAGCACCGCGACGTCCCGGCGAAGCCCGAGGTGGTGCACCACGTCGCCCACCCGCAGCGTGTCCGGGGCCGGTGCGAGCATCGCCCGGGCGTTCTCCCGCGACAGGGCCTCGGCACGGGTCCGCGCCACCTCCGCCTGCGCGGCGAGCGCTGCCCGGGCCGCCTCGGCACGCTCCACCGAAGCCTCCTGTCGCAGCTGGGCGAGCTGGGCGGAGACCTCGGTGAGTGCCCGCTCGGACTCGATGCGGAGCCGCTCGGAGTGGGCGGCCTCCTCGGCCCGTCGCTGTTCGGCGAACGCCGCTCGCTCCGCGGCCAGGGCCCGGGCGTTCGCCTCGGCTGCCACGGTGGCTGCCCGCGCGCGTTCCAGCTCCTCCGAGAGAGAGCGGCGTTCCTCCTCCGCGGCCGCGAGCGCCTGGGCCAGCGGACCGCCCGAGCTGCGCGCCAGGGCGCGGGCCCGGTCCACCACGTGAGGAGCGAGCCCCATGCGGGACGCAAGGTCCAGCGCGGACGAGGTCCCGGCCGCCCCGAGCTGCAGCTTGTAGGTGGGGGCCATTCGCTTGCTATCGAAGCCCACCCGGGCGTTGAGGAAGCGGCCGTCGACGTGGGTCAGCGCCTTCAGCTCCTCGAGGTGCGTGGTGACCAGCACCCGGACCCCGCGTCCGATGAGCTCCTCGAGCACCGCGATGGCCAGCGCGGCGCCCTCCCGCGGATCGGTGTCCGCGGCGATCTCGTCGATGAGCGCCAGACCGCCGGGGCCCGCCGACTCGAGGATCCGCTTCAGCTCCTGCACGTGTGCGCTGAAGGTGGAGAGATCCTGAGCGATGTCCTGCGCGTCGCCCACCGCCGAGTGCACCGAGGTGAACAGCGGGACGCGGGATCCGGCGGCAGCCGGGATCTGCAGCCCCGCGCGAAGAAGCACGCCGCACAGCCCCACTGCGGTCAGGGTGACCGTCTTTCCGCCGGCGTTCGGGCCGGAGATGACCAGAGCCCGGACCTCGTCCTCGAGCCGGACATCGTTCGCCACCACCTCGCGGCCACGCAGCACCAGGAGCGGGTGCCGGAGCTGCAGAAGCACCAGCGGACCGTCGGAGTCCTCCACCACCGGCGTGGACGAGTCGAGGTCGGCGCCGAGCTGTGCCGCGGCCTCGGCCTCGTCCAGCTCGGCGGCGGCGTCCACTCCCTCGAGGATGCGCGCCCACTCGCGCCCGACCGCGTCCGAGAGCTCTTGCAGGACCCGGCGCTCCTCCTCCAGGGCGACCGACTGCGCGATGGCGAGATCGTTCCCGATGCCCACCAGTGATTCCGGCTCCACGAAGAGCGTCTGCCCGGACTGGCTGGCGTTGTGGACGATGCCCGGCACCTCGCCGCGGGCCTGGGCCAGCACCGGAACCACGTAGCGGTTGTTCCGGAGCGTGTAGTAGCCCTCCCGCAAGTTCAGCAGGAACTTCTCGTCGTGCAGGAGCGCATCCAGGCGCGACTTGATGGCCCGGTGCAGGCCGCGGATGCGGTCCCGGGCCTCCTTCAGGGCCGGGCTCGCACGGTCGGAGATCTCCCCGTCGGCCTCGAAGCAGCGATCGATGCGAGCCGCCAGCTTCTCCAGATCCGGAAGGCGCTGGCCCACGAAGGCGAGGCGAGGGACGAGCCCCGACCTCTCGGCGAGCGCCTCGCGTGTGCGAGTGAAGGCGAACAGCGTCTGCGCGCAGGCGGTCAGCTCCTTCGGCTCCAGCAGCCCACCCTTCTCCGCGCGCTCGATGGAGCCCCGGACGCCCGCCACCCCTCCGAGGGGTAGGCTGACCTGCGCCTGGAGCAGTGCACGGGCCTCGTCCACCCGGGCCAGGGCCTCCCGGACGGCGGCCGGGTCGTCGAGGAATGAACGTGCGAGCGCACGGATCCGCCCGGCGGTGGTCCGACAGCGCTGGCCGAGAGCGGCCAGAACCTCGGGAAATGCGAGGTCCTCCAGTGTCCGGGGGGAGAAGTGCACGGCGCGGCGACGTTCTGTCGGCTCGTGGGTGCCCCGGTCAAGCGGGTTGAGGCCCCGTCGCTCGCTTCGGTACCATCCCGGACCGAGATGATGGCAGCGAGCGTGGCGTTGGTGGTCGGCATCCTCCTGAGCGCGACGCCCCAGGAGGAGATCGCAGCATTCGAGGGCGCGGGGAACGATACGGGGGCCCTCGCCTGGGCCGAATGGTGGTCCCAGACCGAGCCTCGATCTCCCTACGGACACCTCGAGGCGGCGCGGCTGGGGCTGAAGCTCGGGGCCAGGCTGGAGATGGTGGACTGGCATCTCCGCTGGGCCTACGCGCTGGCGCCCGACAACCCGCGGGGTCTCTACCTCTGGGGCGTCCTGCGGGAGGAGCAGGGAGACGTCCAGGGGGCCCGGGAGTCGCAGCGAAAGGCCATCGCGCTCCGGGCGGACTACGTGGAGGCGCATCGGCGCCTGGCCGCGCTCGCGCAACGGGCCAGTGACTGGGGCGAGGCGGAGAAGGAGCTCCAGTACCTCATCGGCGCCGGCGACGGCGACACCGGGCTGAAGCTCCAGCTCGCCTCGGTGCAGGAGAGATCGGGGCAGGTCCCCCAGGCCGAGAAGACCTTGACCGACCTGCACAAGGCACAGCCGAAGAACGTGGTCGTCACCCGTGCCCTCGCAGACTTCTACGGGCGCACCGGCCGGCAGAAGCAGGCCACGGCCCTCTACAAGACCCTCGAGCCCCAGAAGAAGGCGATGCGCTCGCTGAGCGCCTCTCGCCGCTGAGCCCCGGCCGCCCCGCGCACATCCACCGCTCCCCGCCAGAAGCTCGGGCTCCTCCGGGCGACGGAGTACGATCTGCCCCATGCGGGTGAGGACCGGGCTGGAGGTGTGGGAGGCCGAGCAGTTCCGCGCGCTGCGGGGGCTCCGGGTAGGAGCCATCGTCAATCCGACCAGCGTGGACGGCCGCTTCCGGCATCTGGCCGATCTCCTCCGGGCCGCGCCCGGCGTGACACTGGCCGCGCTGTTCGGGCCCGAGCACGGGGTCCGGGGCGAGGTCCAGTACATGGAGGCCGTGGGCGAGGCGAAGGACCCGCGGACCGGCGTGCCGGTGTACTCGCTCTACGGGAACACGGTGGAGTCGCTCCGGCCGCGTCGTGAATGGCTCGACGGGCTGGAGGTGATGGTCTTCGACATCCAGGACGTCGGCGCGCGCTACTACACCTACGTCTACACGATGGCGCTGGCGATGGAGGCCTGCGCGAAGGCGGGGGTCCGCTTCGTGGTCCTGGACCGACCGAACCCCCTCGGCGGAGAGCGGGTGGAGGGCAACCTGGTGGAGCCCGGATTCCGGAGCTTCGTCGGGCTCTATCCCTTGCCCAACCGGCACGGGATGACGCTCGGAGAGCTGGCCCGGATGCTCAACGTCGAGGAGCGGTTCGGCTGTGACCTCGCCGTCGTTCCGTGCCTCGGCTGGTCGCGGCCCATGCGCTGGGCGGACACCGGGCTGCCCTTCATCCCGCCCTCGCCGAACATGCCGACACCCGACACCGCGCAGGTGTACCCGGGCATGTGCCTCCTGGAGGGGACGAACCTCTCGGAGGGCCGAGGAACCTGCCGTCCCTTCGAGCAATTCGGTGCCCCGTACCTCGACGCCCACGAGATGGTCTCCGCGCTCGAGCAGCACCAGCTGCCCGGGCTCCGGGTCCGGCCGGTGCATTTCGTTCCCACCTGGGACAAGCACCGCGGCGCCGGCTGCGCGGGGGCCTTCCTCCACGTCACCGACCCGCACGCCTTCCCCTCGGTGAGGACCGGGCTGGCAGCGGTGGCGGAGGCCCGCAGGCTCGGCGGTCGCGACTTCCAGTGGCGGGCGGAGGCCTACGAGTTCGTGACCGACGTGCCGGCGTTCGATCTCCTCTGCGGCAACGGCCGGGTCCGGCAGGCACTCGAACAGGGAGCGGAGTTCGAGGAGGTAGCGGCGTTGCTGGACGGTGCGGAGGCGACCTTCCTCGAACGCCGGGCACCTTTCCTGATGTACGGCTAGGCTTCTGCCTCAGGCATGGACGTCGCGCTCCTCGGGGGCTCGTTCAACCCGCCCCATCTCGGACACCTGCTCGCCGCGCACGTGGTCCGTGCGCTCGAGCCGGTGGACCAGGTGTGGTTCGTCCCCGCAGCCCATCATCCGTTCGGCAAGCCGCTGATCGACTTTCAGCACCGCCTCGCGATGTGCGAGCTGATGTGCCGGGATGCTTCCGGATGGCTCGCCGCCTCGGACATCGAGGGCGCGCTGGGGGGCAACGGCTACACCGTGGACACACTCCGGGAGCTGCACCGCCGCTGGCCCGACCGGCGGTGGACGCTGGTCATCGGCAGCGACGTCGTCCCCGAGCTGGCGAAGTGGCGCGAGCCCGAGGAGATCCGGCGGCTGGCGCGGATGGTCGTCCTGAACCGGGCGGGACATCCGGCGCCGGGAGCGATCGGGCCTCCGCTGGCGAAGGTCTCGAGCACCGAGGTGCGCGCAGCGCTGGCTGCGGGACGGAGAGGGGAGGGACTCGTTCACCGCGAGGTGCTCGCCTACATCGAGCGGCACGGGCTCTACCGGGAAAGGTGAGGCGCTGATGCGTCACGGAGGACTCTGGGGAGCGCTGGTGATGCTCGGTCTGCCGCCACTGCCCGGGGTCGTGGCCTTCAGCCTCTGGCTCGTGCTGCGGTCACTGCGGGGACGAGCGTCGTGACGCCAGGAGGCCAGGGCCATGACTCGGAGCTGGAGTCGCTCCCGCCCCTCGACGAGCACCGCGAGCGCGTCGGCGTTCCTGCCGACGTGGTCTGGACGGCGCTCCTCGCAGTTCTTCGCCGGCGGATGGGTGGTGCCGGCTCACTCGCCCGGGTGCTGGGCTGTGACCCGGTGGAGGGCACGCCGCAGTTCTCCGGACGGGTGGGGGAGACATTGCCCGGGTTCCGGGTGGTCGATTCCGAGCCCGGGCGCCGGCTGGCGCTACGGGGCCGGCACCGCTTCGCGCGTTACGCGCTGACCTTCTTGATCGACGGCGATCAGCTGCGCGCGCGGAGCGAGGCTGCGTTCCCCGGCATTTACGGTCGGCTCTACCGCGCGATACTGATGGGGACCGGGGGCCACCGGCTCGTCACGCGGGGACTCCTGCGGCAGGTCACTCGTGCGGCCTCGGTGCGTCCCTGACCACGCTACCGAGCACTTGCCGAGCGTGAGCACTTGCCAGGCCTGAGTCCCCGGTCGCGCGGTCACTCGAGCGCCACGCCGAGGACGTGCAGCGGCGTGAGGCCGTCGTCCGGCCTGACCGCGAACTGGTAGAAGAACGACAGCGGCACCGCCGACCCCCAGAGCGTCCGGAAGTAGACCGCCCCACCGAAGGTCCGGTGCTCGGCGGTCCCTCCCGGGAGTCCGTTCCCCGCATCGGTCCAGGTGTGCGCCCACTCGCCGAACACCTCCAGGTCAGCCTGGCGGATGAACACCGAGGGGAACAGCCACAGAAACGAGGACCACCCGTAGTCGACGATGATCGGCGCCCGGTAGCGCGCCCCGCCGATGATCACCTCGTTGCAGCGCAGGGTCGCGTCCTCGTAGCCCCGCAGCGGCTCGCGGAAGGTGATGTCCGGGAAGATGGCCAGCCCCGAGCCGGCCTGCGACTTCTCCGGCTGCGAGTCCCACTCCAGGAACCCGCGGTTGCTGCCTCCCACTCGCAGGAGTCGCGCTGGCGCCCCGGCCAGAGCCCGCCCGCGCACGGTGAGCTGCAGGGTGTGACGCGCCCAGAAGGGCAGGGGGACGTAGAAGGCCGCCGTCGCCCGGAGGTCGGCGAAGGTGAAGTCGGATCCGAACGTCTTCGCGAACCACTGCACGCTGCCGGTGAGGGCCATCCCCCGGCGGATGCCCGCATAGGGCGTGGACTCGGTGGCGGACCACGCGGTGGAGAGCCCGGGCCCGAGCAGGTCCGAGTTGCGCGTCCCGGTCTCGAAGCCCTCCTTGCGGTGGATCCCGACGAAGCTCAGCGACAGCGGGGTGGTCCAGAAGGTGCGCGACGCCGAGATGCCGCCGCTCATGTCCACCACGCTGGGGATGAAGGAGTTGTCGGACACGTCCCGGAGAGCCGGCTCCGACGAGCGGGAGAAGACGGCTTCCAGGAAGACCGGAGCGAGCTGGTAGTTGCCGTACCCGACCGAGAAGGTCGGTCCGGGGTCGCTGGTCTCGTACCCGAGGTTCAGCGCGTACTGGTGGAGCCCGAGCCGGTCGCTTCCCTGGAGCGAGACGCCGCCATAGACCGTGGACTGGGTGCCCCCGTACTGCTGGCGACTGCCGAAGGCCACGAACGGTCCCCGGAGCGTGGGGACGAGCAGGTTGTCGAAGGCGTGGTACGGGTCGTCGGAGAGGACGGGGACGTCCGGCTCGGCGGTCACCTCGCTCGTCGGCGCCGCGCCGGCCTGGGCGGTCTGCTGAGCCGGAACCGGACGACCCTGGTCCGGGTCCATCCAGTCGAGCGTCCACCCCCAGCCCTCGCGGTTGACGAAGGCCAGCCGACCGCCGGGCAGCGGCGCCGGGTCGAGAGCGACGAACGGCGCATCGGTGACGACGGCCATGGCCCCGGTGGAGACCTGGATGCGCACCGCCTGCGTCCGTCCGTCCACCTCGTGCAGGGCGACCACCTGGTCCGGACCCACCCATCGGGGTGAGTAGTTGAACTTCCCGTCGCGGGTGAGGGGCCGCTCCGAGCCATCGGGCTCGAGGATCCAGAGGTCGAAGTCCTCGGCGATCTTCCGCGCAAAGACGACTCGCCCGTCCTCGGCGGGCGCGGGCGCGCCGAGCGTGAGCCGGCCCTGGTGGTGAGTCAGTGGCCGCTGCTGGCCGCTCGCGAGGTCGAGCTCCCAGAGGTCCGCGGTGTCGCCGTGGCTGCGGATGAAGACGTAACGCTTGCCTGTGGGGTCGACGCCGCCCCCGAGCGCGTCCGGGGTCTCCCAGGTCTGGAGCAGCCGGCCCTCGTGCGCATCCAGGGCCAGCAGCTTGGGCGCGTCGTCCCCGAGGATGCCGATGTCGGCGAGGACCAGGTAGAGCCGGGCTCCGGTCCCCTCGAAGGACAGGCCGCTCACCGACAGCGGGCTGGTGGCGATGTACGGACGGCCCGGCCAGAAGTTGGTCAGCGCACGGCGGACGCGAACCGACCCGTCGGGGTTGTAGATGCGCAGCTCGGACGAGGAGTCCCGGCCGGCGGTGATGACCGCCAAGGTGCCGTCCGGAGCCGAGGCCAGCCGCGCGAAGTAGCCCAGGTCGGGATCCAGGACCTTCTGGCTCGCGGGACGTTCCCGCCAGGGACCCGAGTGACGGAGCACCTCGCGCCACTCGTCCACCAGCTCGCCGGGCCCCTTGCCGTAGACCCACATGAAGCGAAACGAGACCCCGAGCACCGGGATCCAGCTCCGCCCCTGCACGTCGATGAGCTCCCAGAGCTTGTCCGCGCCGTAGCGGCGGGCGAGCCACTCGATGAAGTGCATCCCGACCAGGTAGTTCCCACCGAAGGGAAGGAGCTCCCGCTGTGCCGAGGAGAGGTCACCGGAATGGATCTCGCCCTTGCGGAGCGCCACGCCGGACTCGAACAGCCCGCGCCAGATGGGGCTGTGCGGGCGGCCGGTGTCGCGGTCCAGCCGGCCCTCGTAGTAGGTCGCGAGCCCCTCGAGGAAGTAGGACTCGGTGAAGATGTTGGGGTCGAGCAGGTCGCCGAAGGCGAGGTTCAGGTAGTACCAGAGCTCGTCGACCTCCTGGAATTGCACGTAGTGCACGGCCTCGTGGCACGAGACGTCGTCCACGTTGTTGGTGCCGATCTCCAGGAGGTTGAAGAACTCGGTCGTGAAGTGGTGGGCCAGGACCATCTGGATCGGTAGCCCCCCCACCTGGGGCTGGACGTAGGCATTGTCGAAGTTCGCCGTGGTCAGGTAGGCGAGAACCTTCGGGCGCGGCGTGCCGGAGAAGCGGTTGCGTCGCAGCAGATCCACGCAGCGGTCCAGCCGCTGGATCAGCCGGATCGCCTCGTCCCGCTTCGCCTCGGGGTAGTACAGCTCCACCCGCCCCGTCTCCAGCTTGCGCATCGGTTGCCGGGCGAACGAGGTGGTGATCGCCTGATCGAAGCGCGGGGAGAGCGTCGCGCACCCGGTGAGCCCCAGGAGCACGGGCAGGACGAGGGCGGCAGCCCGACCGTCCACTCGGAATCCCCTCCCGGGTCCGGGCTTCTCCACAGAGCCCCTCGTTCTACGCTAAGGGGGCCACCCATGGCTTCTTCCGCAGGACATCTCGATGCCGCCACCCAGCAGCTCGCGGCTTCGTTGCAAAGGGTCACCGGCGCGCCGATCGACCTCAAGAGTGCGTCGTGGGCCGACATCGAGAAGGGCGTCATCCGGTTGCTGATGGGCCCTTTCCGGCCCGAGCAGCCGGAGCACCAGCTGGTGGCACTGGGGCTGGCGGGCGCGCTCGCCGACCGGCTGATCGCCAGCGACCAGGCCTTCTGGTTCCCCCACCGGGAGGCGCCCGAGGGCGGGATGCTGGGCTTTCCCGAGGCCGTCCTCATGCTCTCGCCGTTCCAGGCGGTGGTGGAGGCGCTGAGCCGGGGAAAGCTGGAGCGGCTGGACGAGGTGAGCGCCGACATCCGGCGCGCGCTGGCGCAGGCCCGGTTCGCGCCCACTGGCGGAGCACCGGTGCGGCTGCGGCCCGAGGACTACGCGCGGCTGTTCGACCCCGGCTTCCTCCAGTTCATGGTTCTGGACCCCCGCCGGACCAAGGACCTCTGGGAGGCGAAGCCCTCGGTGCTCGCCGCGGACGTCAGGGCGGCGCTGGGACGGGTGAGCCCGCAGCGCATGTCGGCCGAACCCAAGACGCAGTTCGAGCAGCAGATCGCCGGCGCGCTGGCCCGCCTCGACCCGGCGCACAGCTTCGGCGACCAGCTCGGGCAGGCGCCCCGGCTCGCCGAGCTGATGCTCACCCTGGTCGGGGCGACCAAGCAGAGCGGCTCGGCACCGGACGAGTTCTGGGAGCAGGCGGTGTTCCCGCTGCTCTTCACCGGCGCGCCGACCACCTACCCCCCGCTGGATCCGCAGGACATCGAGGCGGCGAAGCAGGGGGTGGATCCGCTCGCGCTCTTTCTGGACGTCGTGCCCTACAGCTCGCCGGCGCCCGAGGACGGCCTGCTCGGCGTGTTCCCGATGCAGGAGATCGACGTGCCTCATCCGGGGATGGCCCAGGGTGGTGTCCCCCGGGTGCTCCAGGTGCCGAAAGAGACCCTGCAGGCGAAGCTGGCGGCCTACGACCCGCGCGCGACCCGCGCCTCGCTCGATGGCTTCGTGAAGTACCTGAGCGAGAAGGCCGGGAAGCCCATCGCCCCCTCACAGCCCGGAAAGCAGATGGAGGACGCGGCGCTGGCGCTGCTCGCCGAGCTGAAGGGGCTGCTCGAGGGTGCGCCCGTCGACGCCCAGCTGGTGATGCGGCGGCTCACGGAGACCGAGGCCCTCTCCGACGCCGCGCTGGCGGCGGTACGCGAGGCGATGCAGGGGCCGCGGATCATCCTCGCGCCCTAGATCTCAGCCGTACACGCGTGGGTCCATGCCATGGCGGAAGGCGATGCTGATCCGGGGGCCGGCGTGGGCGACCTTCGGCACGGCATGCTCCCAGGTCCGCTGTGTCTCGCCGCCGGTGACCAGCAGGTCGCCGTGTCCGAGCGGGAACGGCCGCGAGCGACCGCCACCGCGCGGGCGAAGGAGGAAACGGCGGGGTTCGCCGAGCGACACGAGCGCGACGACCGGCTGGTGGACGCGCTGGGGAATCTTGTCCCGGTGCCAGGCGACGCTGTCCTGCCCGTCCCGGTAGAGATTGAACCCGGCGGAGTCGAACCGGACGCCGTAGCGGTCGGAGAGGGCGGCGCGCATCTCCTCCAGGAGGGGTGGCTCGAGCGGCGTGCCTCGGCCGGCATGCCACCCGGCGGTGAGCCGTGGCTCGATCCGGTGCTGCTCGTAGAGGAAGCGGGTGCGCTGCGCCCAGGGAAGCGCCTCGACCAGGCCCTGGAAGAGCGCGTCCGAGCCGTTGACCCAGCCGGGCACGACGTCGATCCACGCGGTCTCGTCGAGGTGGATCCGCTGCAGCCGGGAGAAGGTCCGGTCGAAGGCGAGGGGCCCGAGGTCGAAGAGGCTGGACTGCATGGTGTGAGAGGGAGAACGGGCGTTCAGAATAACCACAGGTCGAGGTGGCGCTGCACAGGCTCGTCAGGAACCGCGCGCTGAAGCCGCGCCGCGCTCGCGGAGCCTATGGGCCCTCCGCTAATTTCACGTTCCGTTTGTCTGCGGGTCCAACCCGGCGGAATCTCGTGCAGCGGTTTCACTCCGCATTCCAAGTTGGAACTATCGCGCCAACCCCGACCCACAGTGCGGCAGCCGTCGTGGAGTTCTCTCCAGTCCTTATTTAATGTAACAAGCACTAACATGAAAGCCACGAGGGCATACCGGATGTCGGCCCGGGCCGTGGCGGTCGAGGAGCGAGGGCAGCGCATCCTCTCGGCCACGCGGTCGCTCTTCCTGGAGATGCCGTTCGAGGAGATCACCCTGGAGGCCATCGCTGCGCGCGCGGGGGTCACGCTGCAGACGGTCCTGCGAAGGTTCGGTTCCAAGTCGCGGCTCGTCGCGGCGGCTGCGGAGGAGGCGACCGCCGAGGTGGAGGCCCAGCGCGGTCAGGCTCCGCCCGGGAATCACGCCGCGGCGGTGGCGAACCTCTTCGAGCACTACGAGGCGTGGGGCGAGGTCGCCCTCCGGCTCCTCGCACAGGAGGAGCGCTTCGAGGAGATCGCGACGATCGCTCAGCGCGGCCGCGCGCTGCACGGGGCCTGGGTCGAGCGGGTGTTCGCACCCGGCCTGGCGCGCTGCCCGGAGAGCAGCCGTTCGATGCGGCGCGCGCAGCTGATCGCGGTCTGCGACGTGTACGTGTGGAAGCTGCTCCGCCGCGACCTCGGACTGTCGCGCGCCGAAGCGGAGAGAGCCGTCCTCGGGCTCGTCGAGGCCCTGGGAGCGGCAGGAGAACCGTGATGCCCAGGATCCTCTGCTACACCTCGCCCGGTCGGGGTCATCTCTTTCCCGTGGTGCCCATCCTGCTCGAGCTCCAGCGGCGCGGGCACGAGGTGGTGCTCCTGACACTGCGGGACGAGCTGCCACGCGTCGCCTCGGCCGGGCTGCGCGCACGGCCGATCGCCGCCGCGATCGAGGACATCGCTCACGATGACTGGGAAACCGGCTCTCCGGTCGCAGCGCTCGATCGGGCCGTACGCGTCTTCGTCGCTCGCGGCGCTCACGAGGTCGATGATCTCGAGGTGGCGATCCAGGCCGAGCGACCCGACGCGCTGCTGGTGGACTTCAACTGCTGGGGCGCCACGGCGGTGGCGGAGAGGTCCGGGCTGCCCTGGTCGCTGTTCCTCCCGTACTTCCTCCCCTGGAGCCTGCCCCGGATTCCACCGTTCGGACCGGGACTGGCGCCTCGCCAGGACGTCTGGGGCCGGATTCGCGACCGGGTGGTGGCGACGCTCCTGCTCCGGATCCTCGACCGCAATCTCCCCCTGCTGAACGGGCTCCGCCGCCGCGTGGGAGTGCCGCCGTTGCTGCACATGGACGAGATCGGCCGGACCGCCCCACGCATCCTCTACTTCACCGCCGAGCCGTTCGAGTACCAGTGCCCGGAGAGACCGGACAGCGTGGTGATGATCGGACCCACGTCCTGGGAGCCCCCGTCCGCCGCCCCCGAATGGGTTGCCTCGCTGGAGAAGCCGCTCGTGCTGGTGACCTGCTCCACCGAGTACCAGGCCGACGGGATCCTGGTCAGCGCGGCGCTCGAGGCGCTCGCCGGCGAGGAGGTCTTCGTCGTGGCGACCACGGCCGCGGTGGACCCGGCGAGCTTCCGGGTCCCCCCCAACGCCCGTGTGGAGCAGTTCGTTCCCCATGGCCCGCTCCTGGAACGGGCGGTCTGCGTGGTCTGCCACGGAGGCATGGGCATCACCCAGAAGGCGCTCGGCGCGGGAGTTCCGGTGTGCGTGGTCCCCTTCGGGCGGGACCAGTTCGAGGTGGCGCGCCACGTGGAGGTCGCCAGGGCGGGGGCGAGCGTCAAGGCGAAGGGCCTGACCGCTGCCCGGCTCCGCGAGTCCATCCGGGTCGCACGCGGTCGGAGGCCGGGCGCCGAGCGCATCGCGCAGGCCTTCCGGGCTGCCGGCGGCGCCGCGAGGGGCGCGGACGAGCTCGAAAGTCTCCTCGACACGCGCGCGCGACGAGGGTCGGCTGGTCAGTCACCGGATGAGGCACAGAACGTCCCGGCTCTACGCTCGGATATCTGCGGCACCCGGTCCGGGCGAGCCTGACCGGTCGATGGTCGTT